>Ga0233429_1003479_pt1 | contig 14813 bp, 13 predicted proteins | sample SI_118_April2016_3_FD_179879 | JGI IMG/M metagenome (GOLD analysis project Ga0233429, IMG submission 179879) | Seawater microbial communities from Saanich Inlet, British Columbia, Canada - SI_118_April2016_135_MG | ecosystem: Environmental > Aquatic > Marine > Inlet | place: Canada: British... | reverse complement strand
AATAAATTTGGGTCGCTGTTCGCCAAAGAGTTCCGCAAGAGGCGGTATAACCGCCCTCAAAACCATTCAATCTGGAAAGGGCGTCATATAATTTTATATTATACATGTCCTTGTACATAAAATATAATCTATAATTTATTATTATTTATCAATGTTTTAGTAGTAAACCCACTTAATTCAAAATCCCGTTCTCGCAAGGGAGTGTCCGTTCGATTCGGACCGGGGGCACCATTTTTCTAATAAATTTTCCGCCATGACCAGTTAGATTTGTGATGACCGCTTTTGTGGGCATGGCGGACGCAATTTAGGGATATCGCTGCTTTCGATCATACCGAAGTGGCTTCAACCTTTTTTATTGTTGCTGCGACAACCGCCATAGCAATGGCGATCAGTATTTTGATTGCAGGGATGATTTGGCAGGATAAAACCGAAGCAGCTGAAGTAGTTATGTGCCCGGAAAATGTTTAAACGTATTAACTGCGGACCGAAAATCATTGAGGCCTATTTGCTCTCGGAAATCTTTCGTTAGTTTTAAAATCAGCGGGTCGGCGGGGATCCCGCAACCATTGGCAATGCGATCATTTTTGGAAAATGTTGCAGCAATCGCTGCCGCAGCTGGTACGGCTGCAGCCCCTAAAGTCTCGGCTAAAGCGGCGCGGGCATTATCTAGGGTAGCTCGGTCCGGGCCGATCACTGCATCCGAAAAGGCCAGCAATTCTTTGCCGCCTGCTACACCACTTTCTACATCGGGATTTACCAAGGCTTCAAGATTGTAGTCCAAGTTATTTACGCGTCCACTCTCACGGAGGAACCGGGCATGACCGGTGGTTCAGTAAAAGCACTCATTGAGCGCCGAGACCCGTCCAGCAACAAGTTCCACTTGTGCGCGGGTGAACCCCTCGTGGTGCTGATAATCTGGTTCCATAATGTGGCGTAACGGCAGGTATTGAATTTCTTCTAACTCAACATGTCGGTGCATCTCCTCCGGCACGAGGCTTAAAGCACGAACGATATAAGGTTTTGGCTGACCGGCAAAATGTTCCTCGGCGGCTTCACCGCCTTCTGGCGGATTTGGTATCGTTGGAACCCAGGCCTCTTCCCTGATCGCAGCTTCCGGCCGGTCGCGCGAAGGCTCACCTGGCTGAGGTGAGGGCAGCGGCCGGAGAGGAACACCTATTCCCCGCGCAAATACATCTAAACTTGAAATCCGCGCAACGATACCGACTATCTCGACATATTCCTCATCACTAAGCCCACCACTTCGGGCGTTGTTGTAGGCGGCTTCATTAAAATCTTTTGGCGATACGGCTAAGTGCCTGACGACGTTGCGAGCAACCTCGGGCAGTTCGACCTCAATTGGCGCACCACTTTCCTTTGGTTCTTCCAGAACACTTGCATCATATCCGGCTTTCCGGGCTTCTGCGGCGATCGCAAGTCGCTGCTGACCCGTACCCCAAGTTCCGGGTGCGCCGAGTTGGTCCAACTGTGACGCGTGTATATCTGCTAAATCTGTTCTAACTTGGTATTCGGAATCTTTGTAAATAGACATCGTAGATATTTCCTTTCTCTCAAATTTTAGCTGGCAATCTCATCACGCCCGCCTTCTGGGCGCCGGACTTAAGTCGGTGTAATGAATTAATTCGCGTGTCATCCGGGTGAGAAGGTCGGCTTGGGTTTCTATATAATCTGGCTCGCCCCATAAATTATTGATCTCGTCTGGGTCATTTTTTAGATCATACATCTCTGCGATGTCGTCCTCATATATGCTGAGACGCCAATCATCGGTAATAAGGGTTCTGAGCCGTATCGGCGTTTTCATGTCAAAAACGTCATACTGCATTTCTTCTTCGATGATGCGCGCACCGCGTCCCTGGTCTTTGCCGGTTTGAATCTCGGGCAAAAGGCTACGGCCCTGCATACCATTAAATCCGGCTAGGCCAGCGCGGGCTAGAATTGTTGAGGAAATATCCATGGTTCCGCTTATTGCATCACATTCCGGAACCGATTTCTCCGTTGGGTCAGCATAGATGAAAGGTACGTTCGTCACCGAGTTGACATGGAGAGGCCCTTTAAGGAGGAGGCCGTAATCTCCCAAAAATTCTCCGTGGTCAGAGGTAAATACAATCACAGTATTTTCTTTCAAGCCACTGTCTTCAAGGCGCTTTAGAAGGCTGCCAATGACATCGTCGATCATGGTGATCATGCCACAGGTCAAGGCTGCTGCCTCCTTGGCTTGATTTTCATTTACCGGCAAGAATGTATTTGTTGCATTCTCATTATACCAATCAGCATCTTTGGTTTTTTGGGCCTGTTGAACTGCAAAAGAAGAATTGGATGGCCAGTTGTAGAAGCTTTTAGGTAGCTCCACTTGGTCTGGACTATACATGTCCCAGTATTTACCGGGCGGCGTAAAAGGGTGGTGGGGGTCTGGAAAAGAAACCATCATAAAGAAAGGATCATCACCCTTCCCCTTAGAATATTCGTTGAGCGCCGCCAAGCTTTGTTCTTTGATGTAGCTGGATGGGTAATGTTCTTCCGATAGAGCCGTTCGCCAGGCCTGCGGACATTCAACATCTGCTTCAAGGGCATTTTCCGGGCCGATCACGTTTTCTCTGTTTATTCCCTGGTTTGAAAGCCAGCGGGTATAGTCACCCATTACTTGATCGCCATGTCCAATGCATAATTTTACTTGATCGAAACCGTAGAAAGGTAAGTCTATTTTCCAATCGTCGTTCTCGGCCCATTTTTTTGGATTTTCTTGATCATATAAATCATCGGGCACCCAGAATTTGTCAGCTTCGCTCAATTCATCTGGTGCGGGCGATAGACCATCCGGCGTTTCGTGCTGCCAAAGTCCGGGGGCGGGCACGATGTTCATTAAATGGGACTTGCCGATAAGGGATGTTTTATAGCCATTGGATCGCAACAACTCGACAAATGTATTGGATTGCAGCGAGAGCGGAATGCCGTTTCCCCGCGCCCCACACACCGACGGCATTCTGCCAGTCATAAAGGAGGCCCGATTGGGCATGCAGACAGGAGAAGACACGTAAAATCGCGTAAATTTCGTCCCGCGTGCGGCCAAACTATCGATCGCCGGTGTTTTGATAAAGGGGTGGCCGTAACAGCCCAAATAATCTGCCCGATGTTGGTCGGTCATGATTACAATAAAATTGGGCTGCTTATCTGCCATAATTTAGTCCGCGATTTTTTTCAATAACTGCCGCAAAGTTTTTTGCTCTTGTTTGGTGAGTTTAGATACATTTCGGATGTGGGCACCTAACGCCCATTCTTGTATGCCGGGCATTTGCCGCTTTGCCTTTGGTGTTATTTTGATGAGAAGGCTGCGGCGATCTTTGGGATCTCTTTCTCTCGTCACCAAACCATTCTTCTGCAAATTTTTAATGGCAAGGCCGGTTGTTGTCCTATCAAGATCAAGTAGACGGGCGATACCAATTTGATCAATATCATCTTGAGTGTCGATAATTGTTAGCACCGAATGTTGGGTTGCGGTCAGCCCAAGTTTGTTTTTCGGATCATTTTCCAAAGAAGCACGGACGACTTGATGAGCTCGGCGCAGCAAAAAGCCGACACGATCTCGTATTTCGTCAAACTCGACTTTGGATGGATTTTTCCGTGCCAAAACAATCTCCTCAACTGTTGAATTCCTGTTTAGATTAAAATGCATTTTTGACTAGGAATAAACCAGCACATTATCAAACACTTGATAAATTAATCATACGTATTACTATATAAATCGCAATGCCTCATTTCGAAAATATTTATAGGAGCATTTTTATGGTTACCGCAGAAATTAAATCTGTCCCCGATCATCGAATTGGATTGACCGCCATTTTGCATTTGAACGACTTTCAAGGCGGGAGTGTCACGGCTCGTTTAAGCAGTGAGGGTCACAATCGAGAGATTGTTGTATCTGATAGTAGTGGTGAGATTGCCTTAACTGGCTTGCGGGCCAATCAGCGGTATAGTGTAAATGTCACGGTGGCTGACAAAAGCGGCTCTTCAACTGAATTGCCTGAAATGCAGTGGCAAACTGACTCTCTGCCTGGCGATCTACGTGACCTACCGAGGTTTGATGTGGTTTCGGCCACGCCAGATGGCATGGAACCCGGCTATACGTTGTTGTCGTTGAGGCGGCGTCCGGTTACACGAATGATCTGGCACACACCCCGTCAACGCAAATTCCTAAGAGACTATTCTCTTTTGGTTGCGCTTGATAACGAAGGGCATGTCGTTTGGTATTATCAGTCTGATTTTCGGATTTCCGGCATTCAAAAATTATCGAACGGTAATTTATTTTTTCATACCGCCGATTACCGTTCGATCGAAATGGATTTGTGTGGTGACATCAAAACCACCTGGTTTGCGAGCCGTCGACCTGCTGGCCCTGTTGAAGGCGGAATTTCAATCGATGCGGACAGCCTTCATCATCAACCCCACGAAACGCCGGATGGTAATTTCCTGTGTATGTCGGCCAATGCCCGAACCTTTGAGGATTATCCGACGTCTGATACCGATCCCGATGCGCCGCGTGAAACCAAACAGGTTGTTGGCGATCGGATTATCGAATTTTCCGGTGACGGCGAGGTTGTCTGGCAGTGGGATGCTTTTGACAATCTTGATCCTTATCGGATCGGCTATGACACCTTCAGTCCCTTCTGGCATGTGCGGGGCTTTCCAGATCATGTCGACTGGTCTCATGGCAATGGCGTAACCCACGATCAAGTAAACGGCGGGGTTATTGTCTCGCTCAGGAACCAGGATGCTTTCATCAAAATTGACCGCGAGAGCGGCGAGATTGTGTGGATTCTCGGGCCGCTAGAAGGCTGGGACGGGCCACAAAAATCAAAATTACTTCAACCGGTTGATCCCAACATCCGTTGGACCTGGCATGGCCACAATCCACGGGTAAACTCCGATGGTAGTATCTCTGTTTATGACAACGGCAACTATCAGCATCGGCCTTTTGACCCACCTTTAAAACCCTCTGAAAGCTATTCGCGAGGCGTTGAATATATGGTCGACGAAAGTAAGGGAACTGTTGAGGAGGTCTGGGCGTCTACCCATGATGATAGCGAAGATAAGGTGATTTCCTGGGCGATGGGTGATTGCCATCGGTTGCCAAATACGGGAAATCGCCTGGTGATAGATTCCTTCTGTGCGCCCGAAGGTCCGGTGCTTGATGTTCAAGGCAAGATTACGGTGGATGATTTTCAATGGAAAGAATGGGATCGCTCCAAATGGCACATGAGTGATTTCTGCTATTGGGGTCGGATCCGTGAGTATGGCGCGGGGAACAAAATCATGTTCGAAGTACATGTGCGTGACCCGGACGATATTGTTGGCTGGGAAGTCTTTGGCGGCGCGCGCGTAACCTCACTCTAAATTGGTAATTTTCAAAATCAGAAAATCACTTGCGAAAAATAATCATATGTATTACTAATTAAGCATACATATGATTAATAAAGGCGAAATAATCGTCATTGCATGTGTTTAAGAATAACAGAAGACAACTTCAATGTGACGCGGAGGTCATCATGAAAAAATGGATTAGCGTATTGAGCCTTGCAGTAATTGCAGCGTTCTCGTTCTCATCATCAACTTATGCCCAAAAAGTTTTGAAAGCCCACGGACCAGCGCCGGGCGGCGGCTCCTATATTGCGACAATTGCCGTCTCCAAGATGCTGGAAAAGCATACCGATATGCGGATGCAAATTCAGGCAGGACAGACCGGCACCAAATCAATGGTTCAGCTGGCACGGGGTAAAATCGACTTCACCCTTATCCCGGTAAATGCCGTCAATCTTATGCGTAATCAAAAAGCCATGTACAAGAAGCTAAAAACGGCTCCGGCACTGGCAAAAAAACTGCGTGGCCTAATGGTTTGGGAATGCTGCAGTTGGCATTTCATGACTTATGCCGATAGCGGTATCAAAAGGTTTGCCGATCTTAAAGGTCACAAAGTATATACCGGCCCTCCCGGCAGTGTCGCCAAGCGTATTTTGCAGGGCATGATTGGTGCCGCAGGTCTAAAACCCGGCAAAGACTACACCCCTGTAAACCTCGACTGGGGGTCTGCGGGTCAGGCTTTCCGCGATCGAAATCTTGATGTTTTGATCCAGCCCGCTCATTTAGGCTCACCTGTTGTCGAACAATATGCGGTTAGCCGCAAAGTTCGGATCATTGGCCTGCCCGATGTCGATAAGCACCCAAAATTGAAGAAGGTACTTTCTCTACCGGGAAATGACGTCGGTGTTATACCGCCGGGTACCTACAAAGGCGTCGTAAATACAAAGCCCATCAAGGTTGTGTCTATTCGCCATATCGGCGGGGTTGGCGCTCATAGCAGTTCAGATGTCATTTATAAAATGACCAAAGCCATCTGGGATAACATTGATGAGTTTTATGCCTATGGTGCTTACCTTAAAAAAGTGAACAAAGATCTGGTTTTCAAATCAATGAATGTTCCTTTGCATGTGGGAGCCTATCGTTACTACAAAGAAAAAGGCTTTAAAATACCGGCGAGACTGATACCACCAGAAGCTAAATAGACAGAATATTAAGTCGGTGGAGTAGCAATACTCCACCGACTTTTTGTTCCGACAGGTAGGGGTATAACGACATGTCCATGCTCACGCGCGGTGTAGCTATTTTCGGCGGTTTGCTGGCTATCTTTGCAATTTATGTTGCAGGGTTTGGCTCTTTCACGCCGTCTCTTTTTAGGGGCGGGGTGGTTTTTGCATCTGTTATACTTGTTTGCCTAACTTTAATTCTTGCTGAAATCGAAAGCCGTGAAGACGGCCAGGATAGCGGGCTGCAAATTCCGCTCTTACTTGGCTTGTTGGTGCTTGGCGCTTTGGCAGTGGCCTCCTTCTCTAACGTCCAGATCAAAATGGACGAAGATATCTACGAGCCTGCTGGGCTCGAAGTTTGGGCTGCTTGCATCGGTGTGGTGGTGGTGCTCGAACTCACCCGGCGGGTTTGGGGGATGTCATTATTCTTGGTCGCCTGGGGCTTCATGATCTATGCGTTGATCGGTGAATATCTTCCCGGTCTGTTGCATCATACTGGATTTAGCATTCCTGAAATCGTCGATTCTGTTTGGTACAATTACGCCGGTGCATTCGGCACACCGGTGAGCATTATCGCTGGTTTGGTTTGGGTCTTCATTGTCTTTGGCATTATTCTGAAGGGCACTGGTGCCAGCGATTCTCTGTTAAAATTTTCCTTGGTGATGACGGCGCGTACCCGGGGTGGGCCAGCCCATGCTACGATCGTTGCCTCAAGCCTATTCGGTACCATGTCCGGTGCGTCGATTGCCAATGTTGTCAGTACCGGCACCTTCACCATCCCAATGATCAAAAAGCGTGGCTTTAGCCCGGAATTTGCCGGCGGCATTGAAGCAACAGCATCAAGTGGTGGCCAGATTGTGCCGCCGATTATGGGGGCGGCAGCTTTCCTATTGGCCGAAATTACTGGCATCTCCTATTTGACGGTTGCGATTGCCGCCATTATTCCAGCCAGTCTTTACTATTTAAGTTTATTTCTATCCGTCCAAATCGAGGCCCGGCGGCTCAATATTATGCCGGCGAGTAAAGATGAGATACCTGTCCTCAACAGAGGGGACGCGCTAGCTTCAATCGGCTTTATTGTCCCGATTGGCATCATTATTGGCGCGCTTATAATTGGTTTTTCTGCCGCCTATGCCGGTTTCGCGGGAACCATAGCGGCAATCGTTGTTGGTTTTATAAATCCGGAGCTGCGTCGTCAGCCGGGCAAGCTTCTGGCGAGTTTTGGTGAAGCGGGACAGAGCGCTGCCAAGCTTATGCTGGCGGTTGCAGTCATTGGCATGATCATCGGTGTCGTGAACATGACGGGCGTCGGATTGCGATTTGCCGGTCTGATTGAAAACTTAGGCGAAGGAGCGTTGTTTCTATCTCTCGTCCTCACCATGCTGGGGGCAATTGTTCTTGGTATGGGGATGCCAACCTTGCCGGCCTATCTGATCATTGTTGTCATCATGGGCCCAGCCTTTGGCAAAATGGGCCTCGAGCTGTTGGTCATTCATATGTTCGTGCTTTATTACGCAGTCGCCTCCAGTATTACGCCGCCGGTTGCGCTGGCATCTTATGCGGCGGCTTCAATCGCTGAAGGTAATCCGATCACGACATCGCTGATGGCGATTAAGCTTGGGGCGGCAAAATATTTGCTGCCATTTGTTTTTGTCGCCTACCCAAGTCTATTGCTGGATGCCGGCTTCACTTGGAGCGAATTTTTATGGGCCTTGCCGCGGGTCATGTTCATGATCTGGCTGGTGAGTACTGCGCTGAGTGGCTTCGATCGCGCGGACCTAAATTTGATGCATAGAGGCCTGCGCATTGTAGCCGCTATATCCATTGTCATCCCCTACCCCGAGTTTCAGATCGGTGGCCTAATTCTCGCTGGATTGCTTATTGCTGTTCATTGGACTGGTGCCAAAAGGGCCCAAAATGCCGCGACATAAATGGCATAATTTTTGAGGAATAAATATGGCCTTACTACCTAATTTCCCTAGCGTCCATTTTGGCTATGGCGCATTGAACGAGCTTGGCAATGAACTCACCGCACGCGGCATAGATCGGCCCCTTATTATCACGGACAAAGGCTTGGTCGAACACGGTGCGTGCGAGAAATTGCAGGCAGCATTGCCAAAAGAATTTGCTGTATCGGTGTTTGGCGAAATTCCTGAAAATCCAACCATTGCCGGTATCGATGCCGCCCTGGAAGTTTACCGGGCAAATGATTGCAACGGGATCATTGGCTTGGGTGGCGGCTCGGTGTTGGATAGCGGCAAAGCGCTTCGTATTGTTGCCACGCAGGGCGGCCATGTCATTGATTATTTAAAAGACCCAACCAAAATTTTGCCTGATGTCGCACCTTATATCACCGTGCCGACAACTGCGGGCACAGGTGCCGAAGTCACCTTTGGCGGCGGTATTCATCCTGAAACCAATACACCGGCATTGGGCATTCGTAGTCCGCATGCAAAACCGGATTTGGCTATTTGTGATCCAGATATGACGCTATCTTTGCCGCCGCGCCTGACAGCTGCGACCGGGATGGATGCCCTTACCCATTGCGTCGAAGGATACCTCTCCACCAATCTCAATCCTCCGACAGAGGCGATTGCCTTAGATGGTATTCGCCGCGTTGCCACCTACGTCGAACGTGCTTTCAACGATGGCAGTGATAAAGAGGCGCGCGAGGCCATGATGATGGCGGCATTGGAGGGCGGTATGTCAATCTATATGGGATTGGGTCCGATCCATGCACTTTCGATGGCTTTTGGCGATAGCCCGCTGCACCACGGCACGCTTGTGACAGTTGCGATGCCAACAGTTATGCGGTTCGATAATGGTCTAGAAGGTGGTAAGCTTGAAAACATCGCTGCAGCGATGGGCCTTAAGGTGGATGCGAATGCTGGTAACCGTATCGCCGACAAGACCGCAGAACTAAATGCAGTCATGGGCCTGCCAGAAAATGTGCGCCAGATGGGCTATGAGAAAAGTGACCTTAACCGGATGGTTGACGAAGCTCATGGCAGCTATTTTAATCTCGCAGCACCCATAATTCCAACACGTGAAGATTATGAAAAATTGTTACCCGAGGTGCTCGGAGAATAGAGAAAAAACCCATGAAGAAACACCATGAGGAAACACCATGAGCCAAATTGATTTGACACTTGAAAACCTTCACCCGAATGATGTGGTGCCGAGCCTGGCTGAGCATGAAGGCCATAAAGCCGTCCGCCTCGTTCTGACACCAGATGCAGAAACACCTGACAATCCAACCTTTGCCCGAATTAACAATTTAGAATTCCACAATGGTGTCATAGAGATTGAAGTGGCCGGGCGGCCTTTGCCCGATGCTATTCCTGAAGCCCGCGGTTTTATCGGCGTGGCTTTTCGCATCGCCGATGACCTTTCTGCCTTCGAGTGCATGTATCTACGTCCAACCAATGGCCGTGCTGAGCACCAACTCCGCCGTAACCGCGCCACCCAATATTTTTCTTATCCCGATTGGAAATTCGATCGTTTACGCACAGAGGTGCCAGGGCATTACGAGGCTTATGTCGATCTTGTAACCGGTGCCTGGACGAAGATGCGAATTGAAGTCGATGGCGATAAAGCCAAGCTATTTGTCCATGATTTGGAACATCCGATCATTATTGTTAATGATCTCAAACATGGGCCTGATCAAAAAGGAGGGATTGCCCTCTACATTGATAATGGAACCGAAGGTTTCTTTCGAAATTTGCAGGTAACGCACAAATAGACCCGAGGTTTATCGGAAGTCTATTTGGCTGGAAAATTGAGTAGTCAATCTCGGTTTTGACAATGCCCTATATGAACTGCGAGGGGAAAACACCATCATGAATGAATTAAGATATGAAGCGCCGGATAATCTGGAGGCAGCCGTTGCTCTGCAATGCGGTATCTGTACGCCAGGTTTGTTGATGTCGGCCCAAAATTTTCTTGAGAAAAATCTTGATCCAACCAAAGCAGAAGTGCGCTTCGGCTTAGCTGGCTATCTATGTCACTGCATTGGGTGAAGTTGCGTCGGCGCAAGCGGCGGAGTAGAAAATAGCAGCAAAAGAATTCCTGGAGTCAAAAAATGGGAGACAGAAAATGAAGATTATTGTAACCGGGGCCGCTACGGGTATCGGCGCTGAAACGTGTCATCTTTTGAAAGAAAGAGGCGACGAAGTTTATGCTTTCGATATCAAGGAGCCAGGCAAGAACTTTGATTTCTTTCACCAGATTGATCTAAGCGATCCAAAAGCGATCGATGACGTTGTCGCAAAAGTGGACGGCTCCTTTGATGCGATATTAAATATTGCGGGTGTTCCGCCACAACCCGGGGATAGTCCGTTGGGCAATGGTGTTAAAGTATTGGCAGTGAATTTCTTTGGCTTGCGACATTTTACCCTCGGCATGCTGGGTAAGCTCAATGAAGGGGCCGCGATCGTCAATATTGCATCTCGTGCCGGCGGCCAGTGGCGCGACAACATTGATCAGGTTAAGGCCTTGCTGGCATTGCCTGAGGATGTTGGTCTTGAAGATTTCTGCACTCATCATGAAATCGATTATGTTAGAGCGTATAATTTGTCGAAGGAAGCGGTCATTGTCTGGACCATGGCCCAGACAGAATTACTTCTGGCAAAAGGCTTGCGCATGAATACGCTTAGTCCGGGCGGTGTTAGCACCGACATTTTTGAAGATTTTAGGCAAGCTTTCGGAACCGACCGCGTAGACGGTGTTACCAAACGTATCGGCCGGCCTGGCTTGCCCGTTGAAGCCGCTCAGGCTGCAATATTTCTGGCTTCACCTGAGAGTAGTTGGATAAGAGGGTCAGACATTCCCATGGATGGCGGCGGTATGGCATTGATGACCAGCGATATGCTCAAATTAGAAGAGTTCAGTTCGCGGGTTTAGCTTGCCAGTTTATCTCGCTAGAAAAATACTGAAATATTAGCCTGTATCATTAGGTATTTCGATCCAACTGCGAGACGTTAGAACCCACCACAATGATGGCAATTTACTTCCGTAGCGATGTTCTTTGTGTTGTTCAGCTGAACCGATGGAGAAAACCTGAACGGCTTTAATAAGATCATCGGTTTCTGTTGGTGACATTAGCTGTCCCCTTCACGGCCCAGGTAACGAATTGAAGCCCCCGGACAATAAAGCCATTACCTCTAATCTCAATGATGCCGATCAATTTCCAGTAAATTTTAACAGCGGAATTTAATGTCTGGCTTGAGCCTGAGTGGGTATCCAGATAATCAGGTTACCGCGGAGCGCGCGTGGTACTTGGGCTGATCCCAGGATCCGGTGGCCATAATGTCGGCGAGGATTTCGACGGCCTGATAGATTTCACTGTACGAAACATAAAGCGGGGTCATGCCGAAGCGCAAAATGTTGGGCGCTCTGAAATCACCAATTACACCTCGATCAATCAGCGCCTGCATGATGGCGTAGCCGTCTGGGTGGCCGAGCGATATCTGGCTGCCGCGGCTCTCTTCTGGAAATGTCGTTACCCGACTGAAGCCGCCATCGGGGCAGAGCTCATCAACGAGGCCAGCAAATAGCTCGATCATACGCTGGGATTTTTCACGCACGAGCTGCAAATCGACATCCTCCCAAACCTCAAGCGCTGTTTCCAAAGCATGCATGCCGAGCACACTGGGTGTGCCGCACAGATTCCGGGCAATACCTTTGGCGGGCTTATAGTCCAAATCGAAATCAAATGGCGAAGTATGGCCCATCCAACCGGAGAGCGGCGGGCGGATGCTTTCCTGTAAATCTGGCGTGACATAGAGATAGGCCGGTGCCCCTGGCCCGCCATTGAGATATTTATAGCTGCATCCGACCGCAAATTCGGCGCCTGATCCAGCCAGATCAACCGGAAACGCGCCAGCACTATGGCAGAGATCCCATATGACCTTAATGCCCCGGTCTTTCGCGCGCGCAGTCAAATCGGCCATATCATGCCGCCGACCCGTGCGATAATCGACCTGGGTGATGACGGCAGCGGCAACGTCCTCGGTCAACGCATGCGCAATTTCCTCAGGTGCCACCAAGCGCATTTCATAGTCATCACCCAGAAGATCGACCAGACCTTGGATAACATAGAGATCGTTTGGAAAATTGCCGGTGTCAGATAAAATCACCCGGCGGCCCGGATTTAAATCTTCGTTTAAGCGAACGGCTGCGGTCAGCAATTTATAGAGATTGACCGATGTGCTATCGGCTGAGACCACACTCCCCTGCTCCGCCCCGATAAGTTTAGCAATTTTATCACCGACCCGCCCCGGCTGTGGGTACCAGTCATGGACATTCCAGGATTTAATCAGCGACTTGCCCCATTCTTGCGTCACCACATCACTCAGCCGGTCCGCCACACCTTTCGGCAGCGCCCCCAATGAGTTCCCATCGAGATAGATGATATCTTCTGGAAGTTCGAATTTATCGCGGTGGGATCGTAGCGGATCGTTTTGGTCTAGCGCCGCAATCTCTGATTTATTCAAAAGTTCGTCCTCAAGGTTTCGGCAACAAGTATGAAACAAATATCGCCATTAAGAACAAAGAACAACTACCGCGCAACACGTCATGATCTGTGAAGCTGATTTTTGACACCAACATAGAATACCGGCGCAAAATCCCAATATATGGCTAAGCAGCCCGGACACGTGGTCTGGAACGATAAAAACGGTGTTTTTAGGCCGTTTCTCGTGCTCTAATTCGCGAACGAGCTCTACCTCCGCAGCCTGCACCGCAACGACAAGCGCCGCGAGCAAGACATTTTCAACATTTGCCAATGGAACCAGCCTTGGGCGCTTTCTTAAGTTATTAAAGGCCCGTTCTTTTTTTAGGAAATTCTCATGACCAAAAACTTCTCCGACATCATGTTCACGCCTTCCGTGAAGGCCGCTCAGTTGCGCTATGGCAGTCGAGCGCAATACGAAAAGCTGGAAACAGCGGGGCATGAGTCAAACCGGATAACTGACCGCGAAAAAGACTTCATTGAAGCCAGGGATGGCTTTTACCAGGCAACGGTTAATGAAGATGGCTGGCCTTACGTTCAATTCCGCGGTGGCCAAAAAGGCTTTCTCAAAGTGCTGGATGAAAAGACCATTGGCTACGCGGATTTTAGGGGCAATATTCAATACCTTAGTGTCGGCAATCTAAACGCCAATGATCGCATCGCGCTTATTTTGAAGGACTATCCCAACAAGCAGCGCCTCAAGATTTGGGCACGGGCCAACATTGTTCACGAAGATGAAAACCCTGAATTATTGCGCCAATTAGAGGACCGTAATTATCGAGCCTCTATCGAACGCGCTGTAATCTTAACCGTTGAGGCATTTGACTGGAACTGTCCGCAACACATCACGCCGAGATTTACCGAAGCAGAGATAGCCGAAATCCTCGAACCACTAAACCTCAGAATTGCTGAACTTGAAGCTGAACTTCATAACTTAAACCAGATATAACGCGATCTCGGGAAAGAGCACGATCAGAATCAACACGACCAACATGGTCACGGCAAAGGGGGAGGCACCGATAAAAATATCCCCCACTTTGATATTGCTGTCGCCGAGATTGTTATGAATGACAAAACAGGCGAGCCCCAGAGGCGGTGTGAGCAAACCGATCTCTACCGCGACAATGGTCACGATGCCAAACCACGTTAGATTAACATCCATCGCCATGAGAACAGGAAACGCCAAAGGAACGGTGATCAACATGATTGAGCCGGAATCCAAAATGGTGCCCAGCAAAACAATCGCCACCAAATAAATAACCAACAATTCTGCCGGGCTAAGTCCGGATTGCTCGATGAAGCCTTCCATCAAACCCGGAATGCCGGAAACGACAATCAGCTTGCCGTAGAGATGCGCAGAGATCAGCAAAAAGCAAATGGCCGCCGTGACATGACCGGTCTCGGTCAGAACGCGCCATAAACTTTTAAAGGTGAGACTGCGTTTCAACAATGCCAGTCCAAAAGCACCGAACGCCCCAACACCGCCCGCCTCGGTCGCGGTAAAAATGCCGCCCCAAATACCCCCCAAGACAATAACAATAAGGGTCAAAATAGGAATAAGTTTGCCGTATAATTCTCGTTGGGTCATATGCGGCGCGGTGTCTGTAACCTCAGTACCACCCAGCATGACGTGTTCTGGAAATTTCCGCGCCATGATGGCAATCAGGACAGTGAAAGCGAAGGCGAGCAGGATGCCCGGCAAGATGCCG
>Ga0233429_1003472_pt1 | contig 14836 bp, 10 predicted proteins | sample SI_118_April2016_3_FD_179879 | JGI IMG/M metagenome (GOLD analysis project Ga0233429, IMG submission 179879) | Seawater microbial communities from Saanich Inlet, British Columbia, Canada - SI_118_April2016_135_MG | ecosystem: Environmental > Aquatic > Marine > Inlet | place: Canada: British... | reverse complement strand
CCCTCAATCCGACTATTGAGGTCCTGCATAAGAAAATGAAAACCCTGCAGAATGATCTTCACCTTAAGAACCAGGAATTGACAAATGTGTTGCAGAGTCTTTCCAATGGCTTGATTGTAACCGATTTGCTGGGTAAAGTAGTGACATTCAATCGTGCCGCAGTCGCGATTACAGGGATAGATATAGAATCGGCTATTGGAAAGCCGATTAGCGAACTACTGAAGAACCCTGTTTTGCCTGAAGTTCTGGACGAAGAGGCTTTTGAAAAAATCAACCAGGACTATCATCAGCAGTTTGTTTTCAGCAAAGCAGATAGATCGGAAATCATCATCGACAGTTCGACCACCTTGATGAAGTCAGACGAAAATGAGGAGCAGGGTATAATTATAAATCTGATTGATATCACTCAATTAAAAAGACTTGAAGAGGAGGCTGAACGGAAAAATCGTCTCACCGCAATGGGGGAAATCTCCATGCAGGTTGCCCATGAAATCAGAAATCCGCTGGGGAGTATTGAGTTGTTCCTTTCGATGATGAAAATGGATACCGACGAAGATTCCAGCGAAATGGATCTAATACAACACATCACTTCCGCGACTCGGAGCATGAATCATATTATTTCCAATTTGTTAGAATATACCAAACCCCGCCCAGCCGTACTTGAGAAACTTGATCCTCACTCACTCTTGTCTGAATTTGCTGACTTTGCCCGTTTTTCGGCACTTCAGCAGAATATCGATGTCACAGTCGAATTAAATGCAGAACGATCAGAGATAAGAGGGAATAAAGAGCTGCTAAAACAAGTTCTTCACAATCTTTTTGTGAATGCGTGTCAAGCGATGCCGGAGGGTGGAACGCTTCATCTGTCTACCGAAAACCGCCTTGAGGATGATCCGATGATTCTGGAAAGATTTAACAACAATTTTATTTTAAAAGATCAGCCCCAGGAGCTGATTGAGATCAATATCATAGATACCGGGAAAGGGATGACGAATGAAGTTAAAAAAAGGTTGTTTGACCCTTTTTTTACGACCAGAGAGCAGGGCACAGGTTTGGGGCTGTCAATAGCTCATAAAACAATGGCTTCACACGGCGGAACCATACTCATCGATTCAGCCTTAAATAGGGGGACAAAAATATCGCTGCTCTTTCCTCTTTTTATCGCTGAGTAAAGATTTCATCATATCGTCTGTGATAATGGCCAGCCGTCATGCAGATTAGAAACAGTACTTCTATTTCCGCTCAAATAATTCCCGCCACTGCTCATAATTAATCCCCATTTTTTCTGCCCTTCGTTTGCGGTAACCGGTTAAATACCGTTTGATCAGAATATAGGACAGAATAGAGCAGGGAACCGCATAGAACATGCTACCGATTAGCATTGGGTATCCGAGATCAACCAAAAGGAATCTTGAACCATTGAAAATGATGTCGAGACCGCTGTGCTGATGGGTGTCGAGTATAAAGGAAAGTTGATTGTAAAAGGTCGTGTAGTTCAATTCCAGGGGTTTGGACCCGATTCCACTCATCGATATAAATGAATACCCTGTTTCGAGAAATCCATAATACAGGAAAAACATTGTGAAGGGGTTGCTAATCCAAACAATCGCGGTTCCAACGATCAGATCGAATCTCAATTTCAGAAAAAATTTCAACCCAAGCCAGACCATGAGTACAATCCACATTTGAAGCCCCACTGTTGGTGTAAGCCCGACAAATATGCCAATTGCCGACCCCAGTGCGGTTTCATGTATTGGAGACACACTTTCGCGTAGGGGTTTGATCAGATTTACATATATATGCGTTCTTACAGTCTGGTAAACATCTCTCATCTATCTGGTTTGAAAAATTTGTGTGCAGTCTTTCAGTTATGGAATTGGGATATTAAGCGTAGTATATCTTAGGTGGACTCCTCAATTTTCTGCTTTTTTGCAGGGGAGTCCATGTAACGGTTGTTTGTTTTTTCTTCAGATTTATGGTTTCTTTTGATCTGGCTGAAATCTATGAGGGAGGAAAGACATCTGGTATCAGAAAAAAGTAATTTCTTCATGAAAAACCGCGTCTTTTCCTATTATCCAATGGGGATCATCGCTATCATGTATTTGCAGATGCCAAGAGAGAAAAAGAAAAAGCTGATAGTGATGAAAAGTACAGTGAAAAACAGCATTGCTTCACCACTTCGGATACTGAGAAAAACAGTTCTCATTGAAAACTGATCAGACTTAGTCGCCATCCCCGGTTGGACTTCGGTTGTTCGACTTTTAGCTATAATCTGCAATAGTCCTACGAGAAAAAAACTCATAAATAAAAATCCTACCCAGGAATCTTGAATGAAAACCATATTTATCCTCGCTTCATGTTTATTTGGACTCGGGATGAAGTTTCTTGAAGGCCGATACCATGATCCTGTTTTCGTGCTCCTTCAACTCCATTTCCCTCTTTAATCTCTTATTTTCGCCTTCAAGCTGCCGGTAGTCAGTTTCAACCTTCTCAAGTTTATCCGCAAGCATTTGTGGTTGCAGGTCTTGTGGCGCTAGATTATATTTTTGTTTTTCCTTAAATATCCAATTTCGTATCGCCTCCCTGAGCATATTAGACATCTTTGCGAGTTCTTTTTTCATGATGTCCTGCAGAAGTCCTCGAATGCGCGCTTGAATGACCTCATCCCCAAGGCTTTTGATTATGTGGGCTTCCAGTTCCTGTTCGACAGAAATGTCAGTAGAAGCCAGAAGGGGTTCTAATTCCACTTTTTCTGTCTCGTCTTTTTGGCTACTTGATGGGTCGTTGACGGGCACTGTTTTATCCGGAAATTAGATATTTTTTATAATGCAAACATCTTTCCAAGCCAAGGAAATATTTTTCATTCGGGATTCCGTATCTGGTCTTTTAATCTAACATGACCTATATGAGTAAGAAAACCCTGAAATGAAATAATAGGTTGATCGACGTAGAATCAAATTTACTGATTCCGATATCCCAAATTTGGATAGTTTTATTAAAAATCCCTTTACCCTGATGAAGTAATTGGTATAATCTCTATTGCAGAGCCTGAGTAAAAGTCTGTGAAAATGTTTCTGCATTCTTTAGTGATTGATTTCGTTTGGCAGACTGAAATTAGCCTTCCATGCAGGTTCTCATTGAAATAACAATTCTTTTCAATGAGAACGCACTAATGCAGTATTTGAATGCACCGGGGTGCGCATGGTTTTTTTTATTGAAAATCGCATGTCGACCAACTTCTTTTAAAGGTGAAACATGAGAAAAACCATATCTCTGTTCGTAATTTGCATATTTTTTATTTGTAGTAATATGATTGCATTCGGTTTTAATAAAGAGGATCTGTTAAAACTAAAAGAGACAAAAAAATGTACTGGAGGGACATTTTCGAACTGTAATTTAGAAGGGGCTAGCTTGGTTAACCTCGACCTGAGAGAAGCAGACTTGACAGGCGCTAATCTCAAAGGGGCAATTATTGAAAATACCAATTTGTCACAGGCGAACCTGGCAGGGGCAGATCTCACCGGATCTAATCTCCGAATGGTCGATTTTACCGGTGCCAAATTGAACGAAATAATTATGCAGGGAAGCAATCTGCTATTTGTTGATTTTTCAGGGGCAGATCTTGAGGAAGCCTTTTTACAAGGGGTTAAGATGAAAGGGGTTTTATTAAGGCAAGCAAATCTGACAGATGTGGTCTTGGATGATATAGATCTGAAACTGGTGGACTTTACGGGAGCAACTGGCGTCCTTGAAAATGCCTGTGCAAAAGGGTCTTTGGGTCAATGTCGATAAGGTGTGCTGCCTGCCCGGATACACGAACAGATCTACAAGCGGTCCTGCAAGATTACTGATGGAATTCTGTGTTGGGGTTTTCCTCGGCAACAGAAACAGGAGAATCAGCAGGGAAGATCCCTTAACTGGCAAACAGAAAATTATGCATGATTTGGTCTGCTTGCTTGTCGTGACATTTTCCGAAAGTTTCCCTGATGCAGGCATCATAGATCGAATCACGATTGTTGAATATCTCCACCCCGTCTACATTGATAAAGATATTACTCAGAATCGCCTGATTATATTTTATTTTTAATTCAGGTGATCTTTCGATCGCTTCAAAAGCAATCTTGTGGACGTAAATTAAAATCAACGAATTCTTCGATTTCTGTGATTTGGGATTTTTTTGACAGATCAGATCTTTATACTCACAGAGTTCAAATGCCTCCTCCAAGGAAAGAGATGACGGTAGTAGAATAAACCGGTCATCAACATGTCCTTGCCAGATTTGAGAAATCAGATTTCTCAAATCTGGAATGCCTTTGACTTCCACCTTCTTCAAGCTCACCTGCGTTCCCGGAAGTACAACTCCTGAGCAAGCTTTGACCAGACGTTCTGCTATCAGCATGAAAGCATTGTATATGTTCTTCTCTGTATGATCTTTAGCCCCGGCTGTAATATCTAGACAGTACGTTCCATTAATGAATTGATATACACCAAATCGTTTATGAAAAAATGTTGAAACCAGAACCTGGTTAATTGCTTTTTCATTAGAGATGATTTCCGAGAGAAACTGATTGGCCCGCAGAAGCATCTTTTTCTCTCTCTCAATCATTGGAATATAATTGTTCTTCAGCAGTATTCTTGTTGACGGCAACGCCTTGGACATTGCGACTTGCTCAAGGTTTTCCTCCTGGGATGACAGATAGTTCAGGTCTTCAATTTCGCCCTCTTTTTCTTGCCCAATGGCGGTTAGTCCCTGTGTAAAATTGACCAACTCCTTTGATATTTCGTTGATTTGATGCCTGTTGTCTGCCTGAGCAAACAGGGTTTCGTAGTCCAGGATTTTTTCGAGATTGACAGGCGCTGTAATCGTTTTGAAATGATTTACAGATTCTACGAGTTTCCCACGCAGATCGCCCAGTTCATCCTTTATCTCCTTGGGTACCTTCTCCGATTTTCGTTCCAAATCATCAATTTCCGCATGACACTCGGGGTTGTTACAAATCATTTTCGAAATTTGAATCCGTAAATCATTTTTTGCCTTTTCCAGTTTACTGGACACCAGTTCTTCCTGCTTTTTGAAAAGCAGATTCTGTAGTTGACTGAGTCGCTGATAGGTCGGGTGCAATTGTTTGATTAGTGAGCAAAGAGAATCGGTTTCCCGTTTGTAGTATGTGAGATAAGTGGTCAGATCTCCCATATCCCTGTTCTTGTCTTGAAATAAGCCTTTCACCGGGATTTTACTCATCTCGATCAAAGAAGATTTAATTTTCTGCGACAGATTGTGGATTTCCTGTTGAATCCGTTTTTCCTTATTTTCATCATGTTGAAAATTTTCAAACTCTTTAACCTTGAGCAGGATTACATCCGTGTCCATTGAAAAGAAAGTCACTGTCTGTAATTTTACCTCTTGAAAGGCCGCTTTATTCCTATGAACCCACAGCGCTTTAAGAAAAAGGTTTGAGTACTTGAGGATCTTTTTAAAATAATTGATAGAGGCGTTATAGAGCTTCAAATAGGCGTTGAAAACGGGGGATGTCTCTGCAAGTCTTGTTTTGTGCTGAGAAAGTATCTCCTGCTTCATCGTCTCCAGTTGCTCAGGCATTTGCGACAGAACCGCACCGAGTTCCTCTTCGGTGTATTGTGTGTCAAGAAGCCTTTCCAGATCCGACTTGAATTGCTCATATCTGGCTTTGATCTCGGTATATTCTTTCTCGAGGTTATCGATATTCTCCTGCTTATCTTTGAGGTGTTGATGGTAGAGCGCAGTGATTTTTTCAAAAAGTGTTTGGTAAGCGGCTTCCTTATTATCAGGAATCTCCAGAAATGCCAGTTCGTCCTTCAGTTGCATGAGTTTTTCATCTGCAATAAAGGTCAATTCTGATAACGTATGTTTGAACTGATGGTGGAAGGTTTTGTTGAGTTCCAGTGCTTTTTGATGGCATTTCTGTGTGAATGCTCGCATGAATCTAATGAATCGCAGCTCTTCACCTTCGTTTTTGAATTCCAGCGTTTTGGTGTCAAGCACTTTTGACGTTGAAACGGATGGGTAGGAGCTTAAACGGTAATTCTGCAGTTGTGAATTTGAATTGGTGTATAAGATCAGATCAGGATCGTATTTTAAATCTTCAGCAAACGGCTTGATGTTTTTATTATAGAAAAGTATTTTTTCAATTTTAATCAGCACGCTTTCAATGTGATCCCGTTTTTCAAAAAAGGTGTAGTTTTCAGTAATAAAATTTTTGGCCTGATCATCAAGTCTGAGATCTTCATTTTCGGCTTGAACGTCTGTATTCTGCTGAGATTCTTCATCCAGATCCGGGACGGTTTCACATTCCAGATCGTCCTCAAGTTTTTGGTATATGTTCAACTTGAAAAAGTCATCCATATACAGAATCAAGCCCTCTAATTCCTCAATAATCTGTTCGAGATGCTGGGGAGTTATATCCGACAAATTATCCCGCTTAATAATCGTCCTCACTGTTTTTGTCAGGCGGGAAAAATTGTGTTCAGTAAAACTGGGCGTTTTTGAAACATCCATAATTTCAGACAGCGAATTCTGAACGTCTTTGATCCAGCTGATCGCTTCACTTTGACTGACTTTGGGATTATTAACATCTTCGGGTTTAAATCCGATACACTGAATATTGAACGGAAGAAAGCCGAGCAGTTTCATACTAGTTAAAACCAGATGAGAGGCCAGATCGCCCGCTGCGATATTCCTGGTTCCCAAAAGTCCGTATTCACCCCTCGCGTTCAGTATGTTGCGTGCTTTTTCACATTCAGTATAGCGGGTTCCAAAGATGGTCTGTATCTGCTCGAAATTTGAAGAGCCACGGTTAAAGGAGACAATCTTGTTAATCTGCCCTACTTGATCCCCTTTTTTCAATTTGAGACGCTTAAACCGGCTGATATGAAAATCATCCTCGGTGACATCCCGGGTCATAATCATCTGTTGGGTGTCGAGATTGATTTCGATTTGAGTAATCTCCTTGGGGCTGACATCGACCACTTTTTTGTTAATTCTCAGTTTGAATGAGTCGATATCCTCAATGCTAATCATTTTTAATCCGATATCATGTGATATCAGCTTTGTTGCCGCAACAAACTCACCCTTGACGGAAACCCCCAGAAAAGATTTGGATTGCGTGGATCCTAGTTTGAACTGATGAATATCCCGCCATTTCAGAAATACCTTGTTCTTGGCGCTAAACAATTCACCGGTTGGGGCCTTAGTTTTACTGAAATACGGCTGCACAGATTTCAGTTGACCAAAAGTGCTTTTGATCAACGTTGCTCGGCCCTGTTTGGTGATGTTAAAATGGATATCGGAAAAAAACGGTCGCTCGATAATTGCAGGAATTTTAATACTGGTATCAACACTTTCCAAATCTGCAAGCTTTGTCAGTGTTTTCCACGACTTGGGTTGACGGTCGTCGAAAATTTCGACGCTTCGATCAATGTCATCAACCACCGAAGCCTTTAAAAAATCCTGAAGGTAATCGACCAGTTCATCATAAGAAAAATGTGCGACCAGCAAGGGGTCGAACTGATATCGGTTTTCAAGATTGAAGATCAGGTCGAAATACTGATGGATTTCCTTTGTCTGGATATTTTCCAGCAGATACCCTAGTAGGTCATTGGTTGTTTCAAGGAGTAGTTCTTTAATGCTCGAATGTACATGTTTGTCGATATTTTGATTTAAGGGTATAATATGAGTCGTGATCAGACTCTCCATCCCCGTGGGAATATAATGATTCGAAGCGCTGGCGTTGATGCAGAGCAATAACTGCTGGGTCGACATTTCATTGAAGTTCATAGGATTCTTTTTCAATTCTTGTCGAGCAGTATCCAGTATCTGAGACTTTTCAGTAGCAGATAATGCGGTAGCTTGATCGAAAAAATGCTTCATATGGCGATAATTTTTGTGAGTGGGCCGGATGACCGAAAATCATAAAATCCTTTTTAATTGCTATGAGAGACACGCGGAAACAGTTTTGGCACTGCTTTGAAAATTTATTTTTATTGTTTTGGTCAGAGCGGGCAGTTTTTAAAAGGTGTTGCCATATTTATCGAACTTCTCTTCTGTTATGATTCTACCATCCTCGTCGAAGGTGATTATACCCTTATAGTAGCCCTTTGCACTTTGGTTGTTTTGAAGATAATATCGTTCTTCCTTCAACTTCCGTCCTGCCAGATCATGATGCATGATCGTTTTGTAGTAACCCAGTTCCTTTGCTTTTTCTCTGGAGAAATGACCTTCCTGCTTAGTCTCATTGCCTTTACTGTCATAATAAAAAACTACTTTTGTGATCTGTTCCGCTGCAATATAGACTTCAGTCATCCACCAGATCACACTTTTCTTCAGACCGGCAGGAGTATAATTTATATTGGATTTGTAAACTCCCTGCTGCTCGGCTTTGTGTTGTGTGTGGTACAAGGTCTCATGTGTTTTGCGGCCATCTGGATTGTGAAAGAACACAATTCTGTTAAACCCTGTCCGTTCAGCCGCTTCTGTCGAATAGTAGAGCTCCAGCTTTTCTTTCATCCCGTTGGGTCGCAGATGAAAAACAGATTTTCGCACACCCGGATCTTTGGGGTTGTTTGGAGATAACTCTTTTTCAACCCGGGTCAGGTGGCCGTTTTTATCAAAGAATCGGATCTGACGTAGAATTCCGCTTTTTTGGACAGCCCCTTCTGTGAAGACCTCTTCCGTTTGGACGATTTTCCCATATCTATCAAAATTTGTCACCGATTTATAGAAACCCTGTGCCTGTGATTTTTCGAGACTGAAATTTCTAATTTCTTTGATAATATGATCCCTTTCATCGTAATACGTGACTTTTGTATTAGGGGCATCTATTTCCTGGCAGAATCCATCAGATGCGGATATGAACAGGCTTATGACAAGGAACCCCAAAATGAATAGCTGTTTCATAGAGTTACCGGGCTAGGGAGAAGCGTATTGGTTGAAGATAGAGAGGAAGATAAGGTGGTTATCCTTAGCCGCCCTTGACATGAGGTTACTGAAGTATTTCGCTTTGTCAAGGGGCGTAGAAGTTTTTATGCAGATCGATGGAAAATGGTGCGCTCAGATTTGCTTACTTGATAAATGACTCATAAAACCTGTCGATCACGATCTGCCACTCATCATACTTCTTTAGCAACCCATCACGTGTGCCGTTTTCATAAAGGTAACTCTTGCATCCAAGACCCATCTCTTCCGCAGTCAACACCAGTTTTATCAGCTCATCATTTAATCGGTCCTTGTTCATACCTTCCAGTCTGTCTAATACTTTTTGTAACATGGTTATATCCGCTGTTGTGCCTGTTAAGGCTATTTTAGTTTTTTTAAAGAAAACGTTGAATTAATTCTTGCTGCTCTCTTTACGCTTCTTGATCGTTGTTGAAAACCATGAAAAAACTAACTCTAGTGGCAACTGCATCACTCCCTCTTTGAGATAAGCATCCAGTTTGTTTTTCGAAGTCAGATAATCCCTGATGTCATTTATCATCTCATCCATTGATCCCATCTCTTCCTCTTCAAGGACCTCTTCCATGCGCGATACCAGTTCATCCTGCTGATCAGTTAACGTACCACTTGTAATGTCCCGCATCAGAACGTCAAATTTTGAGCTTTTGGTCATAATGTTTTCCTGACTATGATATTTATTTATCCCCTTGACGGTTATTTCGGTTCCCTTCAGAAACGTCGGTATGGGTATCCAGCTGTCTATCGAGGGTTGGCGTAATTGGAGGTCTGCTGTATACTCAACGAATAGAGTGCAACAACATATCCAGGTTGCTTCCTGATTGATATTCCTGAAGTCTGACACGCCTGAAGACAGCGGATATCCGTAATCATTCATCATTATATAAAAATGGGTCAGCGTCTGTGAATGATGAATGTCAAAATTAAGCGGAAGATCGTTCGAAAGTTATTACGATAAAGAGAATTTGATGCCTTGGGGCAAGCGTTTGGAGAGTTTTTGATTGTCAGTATGAATTAATATAGATAAAAATAAAATTATACGTCTGCCTGTCAGGGAACTGTCTGTGGTAAACTGCAAAGATCTGCAATAACCAGAACCAGTTGGAATAACCAACATCCTCATCAGGTTCCCAAGATGTTGTCCGACATGCAGTTTGATCTCCTTAAATTTAATCGTCGCAAGTCTCAGACCTGTTTCGGAGGAATCGTTGAATCCGGTTTGTTAAAAACAGGTATGCACGTTTGCTGTAAAACTGAATTTCCAACCATCACTAATGGGCTCATTTGCAATGAATTTATACGAGCTGCCAATCCATAATTTACACCAGAAAAGGTTGTCGGGAGAGGTTACAACTGTCGAAATCGTTCAGTCGATATTAAAGCGTTTGGAAAATGTAGAAGAAAAACTGCACTCATTTATTACACTATCCGAAGACAGGCATCTGGATCTGGCTGAGAAAATTGACCATAAAATCTCACAAAAGGAACTGATTCATTCGTTGGAGGGGATGCCAATCGCAATAAAGGACATTTTTTCTACAAAAGGTATCCGGACTACTTGTGCATCACGGTTTCTGGAAAATTATGTCCCCCCTTTCGAGTCAACCGCGACTGAAAAACTGAAAGAAGCCGGTTCGCTGCTTGTCGGTAAGACAAACATGGACGAATTTGCAATGGGTTCCTCTACAGAAAATTCTGCATTTGGTGTCACACGAAATCCCTGGAATGTGGATCGGGTTCCAGGGGGATCTTCCGGTGGTTCTGCGAGCGCGGTTTCATCTGGACAATCTCTGGCTGCTCTGGGAACTGATACCGGCGGATCGATTCGACAGCCCGCATCTTTCACGGGGATCGTCGGGTTAAAACCAACTTACGGCAGAGTAAGTCGTTGGGGAATGGTCGCTTTTGCGAGTTCGTTTGATCAAGCAGGGCCCATGACACGCGATGTTGAGGATGCAGCTATACTTCTACAGACAATCGCCGGTTATGATAGCAGGGATGCGACATCTTTGGAAGTAGATATTCCTGACTACTCACAGTTCCTGAATCAATCGATAAAGGGAATGAAAATAGGTGTCATCAAAGAACTCGATCTTTCCAGCTGTGATTCAGAAGTGGTCAGAATTTTTCAGCACAATATTGAGGTGTTAAAAGATGCAGGTGCTGAAATCGTTGAGATCAGTATGCCAAATATTTCTGATGCTGTTGCCACTTACTATGTGATCGCGCCCTGCGAAGCGAGCTCAAACCTGGGCCGATACGACGGAGTGAGATACGGTCAGAGGGCAAAGGAGATATCCGGCTTGTTGGATATGTATGAAAAATCCCGTGACGAAGGGTTTGGTAAGGAGGTCAAAATGCGAATTCTGATCGGTACGTTTGCCTTATCAGCGGGTTATTATGATGCATACTACCTCAAGGCTCAAAAAGTTCAGAACCTCATTCGATCCCAATATCATCAGGCTTTTCAGGCAGTGGATGCCATCGCAACGCCAGTCGCGCCAACGGCAGCCTATAAAATTGGGGAAATGATCAATGATCCGTTAAAAATGTATCTTGGAGATGCGTTTACGATTCCTGCGAACCTGGCAGGAATTCCGGGGATATCAGTTCCAGGCGGTTTTACCAATAACAACCTGCCAGTTGGATTCCAGCTGTTGACCAGTCATCTGGAAGAAGGAAAACTTCTGAAGATCGCACACTGTTTTCAACAGAGTCTACAATTAACAAAACCAAAGATGTCAATATAAGGCTATGAGTAACAATTTCGAAAAAATGGAGCACTCATTCAGGAGAAGACTCCAGGAAATATCCAATATGAAAGAGTTGGAGGAGATCAAGGTTCAGTTTCTGGGCAAAAAAGGAGAACTCTCCCAATTCATGAAGCAGCTGAAAGAACTTTCTAACGAGAAAAAAGCGGAAATCGGAAAGAGTGTCAATCGGCTCAAGGTCCTTTTTCAGGAGAAAATTGATCTTCGTAGAGAGGATCTTAAGCATTTGGAGTATGAACAGCGCATGCAGTGTGAATGGATTGATATTACGACTGATCCGTATCAGACCGAACCCGGCAGTCTCCATCCTGTGACTGTCGTACAGCAAAAGCTTGAAGATGCGTTTATCGCGATGGGTTTTCAGGTCCTGGACGGGCCTCATATTGAAACGGAGTACTACAATTTTGAGGCGCTGAATATCGCAGCACATCACCCCGCCCGTGATATGCAGGATACGTTCTACTTTGAGGATGGTCACCTGTTAAGAACCCACACATCTCCCATCCAGATACGGGGCATGGAACGAATCCAGCCGCCGCTGAGAATTGTAGGTCCGGGAAAGGTCTTTCGCTGCGAGCGGACTGATGCGTCTCACGACTCCTGTTTTCACCAGTTTGAAGGGATGATGGTTGACAAGGATATTTCGGTAGCCCATTTGATCTATTTTATGAAAACCATGCTCAGCGAAATTTTTGAAAACGAGGTGGAAGTCCGTTTGAGACCTGGATATTTTCCCTTTGTGGAACCTGGATTTGAGTTGGATATGAGATGCCTGTTATGTAAGGGGGAAGGCTGTAAGTTCTGTAAACGGGTTGGATGGATTGAATTGATTGGTTGTGGGATGGTACACCCGAATGTTCTGAGGGCGGGAAATATTGATCCGTCTGTCTACTCAGGATTTGCGTTTGGGATAGGGATCGATCGTCTGGCAATGATGAAATATGACATTACAGATATTCGACCTTTGCATGGAGGGAACCTGAATTTTGCCCGTTGTTTTACAGTTCTTTAAACTGTTTTCCACCTGGTTGACAACCACAACCGTTTGATCACTATTCAATTGATTTATTCACATTTTAAATACCAACATGAAGATTTCATTAAACTGGATTAAAGATTTTATTTGTATCGAGGAAGATCTTTCCAATCAGGAACTGGTGGAAAAAATTACCCTTTCGATCTGTGAAGTGGAAGGATTTGAAGAAACAGGCACACATCTGAAAGAAACCTTCGTGTCGCAGGTCCTGGCCATTGAACCCCATCCAGATGCAGATAAACTAAGCCTCGTAACGATCAACACCGGTAAAGAGGAAAAACGGGTTGTCTGTGGAGCATCCAACTTCAAACCCGGAGATAAGGTCCCTTTTGTTGGGGAGGGAGCTATGCTACCGGGGAACTTTCTGATTAAAAAAGCAAAAATCCGCGGTGTAGAAAGTGACGGTATGCTATGTGCTGAAGATGAGCTGGGCCTGTCTGAGGATCACGACGGTCTGTTGATTTTACCGGAAGACAGTAACGTCGGCGATACGTTGGCAACCCTTTTCCCTGATCAGGTTGATGTGGTCATGGAAATTGACAATAAATCTATTACCCATAGACCCGATTTGTGGGGGCATTACGGTTTTGCAAGGGAATTGGGCGCTGTTTTCAGAGTTCCGGTGGATAAGATGGATTTTAATCCTGAAATTCTGGAGGGAACCGGATCCCGTTTGATCGAAGTGGAAGTTCTGGCCGGGGATCTGGTGCCACGCTTTACGGGTATATCTGTGGATAACGTCAGTATCTCCCCCAGTCCGTTGTGGATGCAGTATCGTTTGACACGGGTCGGCCTGAGACCGATCAACAACATGGTTGATTTGACAAACTATGTGATGCTGGAGATGGGGCAGCCGATGCATGCCTTCGATGCAGATCAGATTGCAGGTAAAAAGCTGACGGTGCGTCCTGCAGACTCAGGTACAAAATTAATGACGTTGCACCAGAAAGAGGTGACGCTGGGTGAAAATGACATGACAATCTGCGATGCCAATGGTGCTTCAGTTGTTGCAGGAGTGGTGGGTGGTCTCAATACCGGTGTGATCGAGAGCACAAATGCAGTATTTCTTGAGGCGGCCAATTGGGACCCTACCGGCATCAGAAAAACGTCAACACGGATCGGGCTGAGGACAGACGCCTGTCAGAGATTCGAGAAAGCCCTTGACCCCGAGATGACCGCATTAGCCGTTCAAAGAGCTGTGGAGTTGATGAAGCTGACGAATCCGGATCTGCATGTGGCCGGTGATTTGGTCGATATTCAGAACCAGATGAACAGCCCTGTTCGGATCGAAACAACTATAGATTTCATTTGCCGTCGTCTTGGAAAGGATATTGACGAGAAAGAGATCAGAGATATTCTGGGTCACTTGGAATTTACTGTTACAGGATCGGGTTCCGAGTTGATTGTGGATGTTCCGTCACATAGACGTACGAAGGATGTTTCGATTGCAGAAGACCTCGTTGAGGAGATCGGCCGCATTCACGGATTCAACAATATTACCCCCCAGGCACCTTTTTTCCCTATCCAGCGACCGGCTTTTAATCGGCAGCATCAGTTCGAACGAAAGGCTAAAACTGTCTTGAGCGAAAACGGATATCATGAAGTATACAACTATCCTTTGACGAGCCAAAAAACAGAGGCTGTTTTTGGCATTGATCCGGATTCTGCAATGCGTTTGCTAAACCCGGTTGCCGAGCATCAGGATCAGATGAGAAGATCGTTGCTGGCACATTTTGTTCAAACGTTGCTGGAGAATCAGAAAATTAATTTGAACTTTAAAGTGTTCGAAGTGGGTCGCACCTATTACAAATCCAAATCTGGTGAGATTACTGAACCGATACACTTGATCTTGGGAGGGTCAAAGAAAATCGAATCAATAGGGGATTCTTTTTTCAGGCTGAAAAGCGACCTGTTGAAACTGTTTTCCAGACTGCAGATTCCTGATATCAGATGGACGCCACTGACCGCTGAGATAGAGTTCTACCAGCATTTGAAAATATCTGCAGCCGTTTTTTCAGGTCAATGTAAGCTGGGGGAGCTTTA
>Ga0233429_1003466_pt1 | contig 14855 bp, 19 predicted proteins | sample SI_118_April2016_3_FD_179879 | JGI IMG/M metagenome (GOLD analysis project Ga0233429, IMG submission 179879) | Seawater microbial communities from Saanich Inlet, British Columbia, Canada - SI_118_April2016_135_MG | ecosystem: Environmental > Aquatic > Marine > Inlet | place: Canada: British... | reverse complement strand
CGGGGGAGATCGAAATTGGCTGGACCTTCCTGTCTCGCGCCTGTTGGGGCGGTTCATACAATGCCGAGATGAAACAGCTGATGCTTGGCCACGCGTTTCAATTCGTCCGCTCCGTTGTGCTTCTCATCGGACCAGACAATCTGCGGTCTCGGCGAGCAGCGGAGAAGATTGGTGCGATCTGTACTGGCGAACGAACGGATGGCTCTGGCCAGCGAAGCCTCGTCTATGAGGTCACGAGACCTGGCGGCTAGTCTCGCAATCGCCCAAGGAGGCGTCTGCTATGCGCGTGCTCGACATGGGCTGCGGCAGGTGCCTGTCCAGCGTAGACGTGCAGACCGTCGATGTGATGCCGGATGGTTGGCCAGCGAACGGGATTGTTGCCAGACTGACTCGCTCGTCTGGCTACATGCAGTATCGTGGGGACCGCCACGAGTCAAAAGTCGCTAGGCAAAGACGTCGATGATGAATCCCTTGTTCGGAATCGGTGGCCGAAACTCTGTGTGCGCTGGCGGCGCCACACCGGCATCTAGGCCGAGAGGCCGCACCTCACCCGAGCGAGGGACGGTGGCCGTCCGGTCTCTTTCGGCTATACGGGGTGCTTGGGTCCCCACACTGACGTCGATTTTCGACACGGGGATGATGTGATTGAAGTTGGAGATCCGTGAGACCATGACTCGCGATCAGGCGTTAAAACCAGGTGCTGGGTTGTCTGTGTGACAGCCACCACAGTAGACTGGTGATCGCGAGGGGGGTGTGTCAATGACAAAAACTGAGTTCTCCGCCGAGCAGGCCGCCTTTGTCGAGGCGACTGTCCGTCTTGCCGATGGCCTTGGTGACGAGGCCCTGGTTCTGCTCGTAGGGTCACGGGGCGCCGGATTCACCGACAGCTGGTCGGATCTCGATCTCTGGGTCGTGGGAGACAGGAAGGACCTCTCCCCCGATCAGCAACAGGAGTACGATGCCACTCATCAGGTCTTCACCGACCAGGGAGATGGCGCGGCACACTGGACATTCTACGATTGGCAGGATGTCATCCGGGAACTCGACGCGTACCACCCCGTCTTCACTTGGATTGCCTGCAACAGCATCTATCTGAGTGGCCCTCGAAAGCGACACCCAGATGGGGAAAACCATCGTTCCCATCCTGGAAGATGTCGCGTCCTCCATTGGTGAATTGGTCCATCATCCAGAAGGTGTGCAGTTTCAGAAGTGGAAGCCGATCGCCCGACTTCGAGACTTGCGTACGATCCTGCCGACGGAACTCACTCAGGCCGGCTGGCAGGGCCCCTTGGTGAACGACCTTGGCCTCAACATTTCGAACTCCTTTCTACAGCAGTAACAGAAGGACAGCCATGACCCAGCAATTGACAGATTCATCACCAACCTCTCGCAGCAGATCTTTGCTGCAAACCTGGCAAGGCGGGTCATCCTTACTGATCGCCATCCTTCTCGCACTCCTCATCCGCAGCACCGTGGTCCAGGCCTTTTATATCCCTTCTGGCTCGATGGAGGACACCCTCCTTGTGGGTGATTACTTCCTCGCCAACAAATTCATTTTTGGCGCGCCCATTGAGATTCCCTTGATGAATGCGCCCATCATGCGCTTACCTGCGGTGCGGGATCCGCAAGCGGGAGACATCGTCATCTTCCACTCGCTGGAGGAGGCGGGTCGAGACTTGATCAAGAGATGCGTCGCTACAGCGGGCCAGACCGTGGAGATCCGTAACAAAGTGCTCTACATCGATGGCGCTCGATCCTCCATGCCAGAAGACGCGAAACACATCGACCCCGTCACGAACCCCAGGCATTCAAGTGTGCGCGACAACTTCGGTCCCTATGCGGTACCGGAGGGCCACTTCTTCATGATGGGCGACAACCGGGATGGCAGTCGCGACAGCCGTTACTTCGGCCCCGTGCCACGCGACAAGATCAGAGGCAAAGCGATGATGATCTACTGGTCTGCCGAAATACTGACCGGACCCATCGCCGACCGATCTCCACAGCTGTTGGTTGATGCAGGAAACTTCCTGTTGAATCTGCCGACCCTGCCTCTGCGATCTCGCTATTCGCGACTTGGTACCATCATCCACTGAACAAGCTCGGAGCCGAATGCACAATCACACAGTTCGCGTCACCGGCGTCTTGTTGCACGCCGACAAGATCCTGCTGGTGCAGCAGCAGACAGAGTCGCGAGCCTGGTCCCTTCCCGGTGGCAAACTCGAGCCTGGCGAGACCCTCGAAGAGGGACTGATACGTGAAATGCAGGAGGAGACGGGGCTGGATGTTCGCTTGATCAAACAACTCTATGTCTGCGACAAGCCGGAGGATTGCATCGTCCACATCACATTCCTCCTGGAGGTGGATAGCCTCGATCAGCTGCGAATGCCGACGAACGAATTCGAAACGACACCGATCACAGATATGGCCTGGGTCGCCCCGGTAGATCTACCGGAATACGGCTTCAGCGACCAATGGGCACGCAACGTTTCCCTTGGATTTCCGGATGCACCACGCTACGCCGGACTCAAGGCAAACGTGGGTCTTTAGGCGCGTTTAGTCAGCCCGAAGCTTGAGCTCACCCCAGGTCTTGGCAGTGACCGCCGTAGCCGTCGGCACAACTCTCACCTGCATTCCAGAAGCTGATCTGAATCTCGCCTCACTCCGTTGATCATCCAGAATAAAGCGCGTCTCTCTGATCGGATTGTCATCGATCAAGAGAAGGGCGTCTGCCGCTGGCTTGACGGCTAGGAGCCGAATAGAAGCAAGTACCCCTGACGAATTCGGCGGCGCGTCAGATTCCGAGAGAATCGTGCCAAAATCCAGCTGAAAACCAGAGAGTTGTGCCGCTACCGGATCGCTCTCAGGCAAGAACAGATTCGTGATGGGCTCAGATTCAAAGAGTGGACCCGGTATGAAGGGCTGCGTGCCCGACTCCCCTGTGCGCCCGTTGTCGGCGACTAAAAAGGCATCGTCCATTGACAGAAAAACGACAGCCCCGCTGACCGCGCTGCCCTCGAAGTCTATGACGATATCCACATCGATTACATCTCCGACGGAAATCTCGAGATCGGTTGCCCCCGTCTCAGCCTGAACCAGTCGGACCGTCTGTGCGTCAGCGGCGACGGCAATCAGGATGACAGCCGCAAGAATGTTGAGATATCGCATGGAAGTTCCCTCTCTGCCTGGTACATGACGACGTGAATCGTTGTGCTTGTGAAGCTCAGCGGCCACTCACTTGTTCAGCCGGCAGATCTGCTGTTTGAGACCACCTATCTGCCTCTACCGCCAAGGTATCAACCGAGGTGGTCCCTACAAAGCCGCTGTTGGCGTCTGTTGAAGAACGACCAGGCCGTCCCGAGCAAGGCCAGAATGCTCGCCAGCAACAGCCCTCGTCTCAGAGTTGACAGATATGGCTGTATCACGACTTCGTGTTCACCTGCCGTCAGATACAGGGCCATAAAGTGTCCCGCCGTCTCGTGCGGTTCGACCCGCACACCATCAACGAGCAGATCTATGTGCGGGTAGTAGGTATAGGCCAGCCGCGCATAGCAATCCTGTGTGACATCTACCTGCAACTCAACGCGCTGATTGTAGACGTGATGACTGATGACACGCACGTCAGGATTTGTTTCCAGAGAGACAGGCCGAGCCAGATCGCGAATGAAGATTCGCTCTGCGACAGGTCGTTTCTTGGAGACACCCATACCCAGAACTGTGGCGAAAGCCTCGCCCACCTGCGGCACTTGCGATCGGATCAATTCGTGGTTCAGGATCGGCCCCATGCGGAACCTCTCCATCAGGTCTATGCCCGTTGGAGAGTCCAATGGCGGCTCAATGGTTCCACTCACGATGATCGGCGAGTGATAGGGCATTTCCAACTGCCACGTAACAAACTTGGATCCGCCGGGAATTTTCAGCAGAACGTATCGCACATTGAGTAGAGCCATGCCGAGGAGCACGGGTGAAGCGATCCCGACGGTGCCAGTCGGACTAATTGGTTGACCTAAATAGGAGGCACTTTAAACATCCAGAATAGGCCGCACAAACTCGTAAACGCCTAGCATCTCTCCTGCAAGCGGTCCGTCGGGACCAGGAGACTCAGCGTAGAAGTGCAGTATGGGGTGCGTCAGAAACTCGAAGATCCCCACGTAGGCAGATCGAAAGGGAGCGATTTCTCCTTCCCTGTCCGCCTTGAGTGCTTCCTGACGAATGTCATCATAGAAATCAGCACTGGTGCCCCTCGGATCCACAGAGTCCGGCCTGGCGAAGAAAGGCTGCTGGAAGGTCGTCGGAAACAGATCGAGACATACCAACAACAAGGCGAAGGTCGCCACTCGCTGACTCTGGCGCCGCCATGCCACCTGTAGAAACTGAACGCCCATTCCCGCCCCCAGGGCCAGGAAGAGGGTGGTAAAAACCAGATACCGACCAGCCCCAAGAAATTCGCTGCCCGGCAGCATTTGCACGAGCCCGCTGTGGTAGGCCAGTACCATCACAAAAGTCGCTGTGAGCAACAGCAGAACTGGCAAAGAGACACGCCGCAGGCGACGATGAAGTGTCAGCCCCATACCCATGATAGCGAGCAGGCACAAACTGATGCCCAGATAGCCACCATACCAGTTGAAATCCGGCCGCCCGTGGGACACGATCGAAAACTTGTAGTTCGACCACGCGAACAAGGTCCACCATGCGGGGTCTGGCGTCACGGACAGATCGAATCCCTGGGCAAGTCCGGTGAAGGATCGATCCACCCACATGGGCAGCAGCAGACTCCCACCGATCACAGCAGCCGTCGCCAGTGACGCGAGCATATATGCGACACAGGTCTGCAGGCGGATGTGGTCCGGCTTCCAGACAAGCTGTAGCGCCAGAAACACGACGAGAAAAGCGCCGCTCCAATAGCCGTATCCGGGATGTGTGAGGACGACGAGTCCGAGGGCCGAACCAGCCAGCAGTGCATGGGGCAGACGATCCTCAACACGACGGCAGAGCGTGGGACTGCCGTAGAAAACCCAAGGCAACAGCGCGTAGACCAGAGCGACGGGGTGCCTGCCCATGAACAGGATCTGCTGCGTATGCCAGAAACAAAGCACGAAAGCCAGTCCCGCGATGAAACTGGCCGATCGTCGCAACTGCATCTTGCGTGCAAGGGCAAACACGCCGACTCCACTCACGGCGTGGCAGCCCCCCAGCGTCAGCTTGATAGCTAACGTGTTATCGATCCACAGCGATGTCAGACCACTCAGGATATAGAACCCGAAGCCATACATCTGCATGAGGGGCGACCCCATACCGGTGGAGAACGTCCACCAGGGCCCCTGTAGCAGTGAAAAGCAGGTCTTCGCCAGATCAGTGAGGAAGATGTGCACTGATGCATCGGCGCTCCAACTGAGATTCCCTGGGCCGAAGTAGGCGCGGACACAGACCAGACTTGCGACCAGCAGGATCACTTGGGATCGCCGGTCCGAGACGAAGAGCCTGCGGAGAAACAGCGTCAGCTGTCGAGAATGGACCTCAAGAATCAGGAGTGCCAGTGTCGTGAGGATCGTGGCGACTGCAAGTACCAGATCCGCGATGCCGAAAACGACTTTGTCACGTAAGAAGTGGACATACTGGCCGAGAGACGCATACGTCACAGCCGCGGGAAGCACGGCGAGTTTGGTCATGGTCACATACTGAAAGCAAGCCAACAGCGCGACCCACGTTGCCAGCAGGGAATGGAACAGGCGCATCGATTTCCTACGATAGAGGTCAGAAGTTGCTATCTGTGTGCGTCATAACAGATCAGCGAGAACGTGAATCGTTCAGATTGAAATTGCAGAGAGGCCTGCTTCAGGTCCATGCCTCAGCGGCCCTCTGATAGCAAACTCGAAGTGCCTGTTCATTGGCAACGGATATTTTGGCGGAATTATGCAGCCTCAACATATTCTTGGTTCTGGCGATGACAAAAACAACATTGCCAATGATCGACCACACCCATACCTTGACCCCATCATGACGACAAACTCTCAGAATCGCCGAAACCAGAACGCCTGCGACGACAATACAGTCGCGGCGGGATTCGACGTGTTCTGACGGTCAGCTAAACAACACCGACGAAACACCACTTCCCGCCGCGACATGCTTCGCGAGCGGGTTTTTTTGTGCCTCAAATCGAAACTGATCTGATGCGTACCACCTATTTCACATCTCTGATTCACGACGACAATAATCCGAATACACACGTCACCCGGACTCGATTCCGCGTGCCCTGATCGGTTATTGCCACCTACCGAACATCGCCCGCCGTCGAGTCATCGACGGCGGGCTTTTTCGTTCTCACAAGAAGGAGTCAAACCCGATGCACCCTCACCGAACTCACACATGCGGCCAACTGGGACAGATCGATGTCGGCAGCCAGGTCCGCCTCAGCGGCTGGGTCCACCGCAGTCGTAACCATGGTGGTGTCTTGTTCGTAGACCTGCGCGACGAGCACGGCCTGACGCAGATCGTGTTTCAGCCAGGCAGTCCCACACATGAACCAGCGACGAGCATTTCGGCAGAATCAGTCATCACCGTCACAGGTCCTGTCGTCGCCCGAAGCGATGGCAACATCAATACTGCCCTGGCGACTGGACAGATTGAAGTGCTTGCTGAAGAACTCGACATCGCTAGCGTAGCAGAGGCCCTGCCCTTCCCCGTGGCTGAGGAAACGCAGGTTTCGGAGAGTCTGCGCCTGCGTCACCGATTCCTCGATCTGCGCCGCCAGAGCTTGCACCAGCGGATCCAATTGCGCTCCGACGTCGTAGCCAGTGTCCGGCGACGCCTGGGCGATCTTGGCTTCACAGAAATCCAGACGCCTATTCTGACGAACAGCTCCCCCGAAGGAGCACGCGACTTCCTCGTGCCCAGTCGACTGCACAAAGGCCAGTTCTATGCCCTGCCACAATCACCACAGCAATTCAAGCAACTGCTGATGGTTGCGGGCTTCGATCGCTATTTCCAGATCGCTTCCTGCTTTAGAGACGAGGATGCGCGTGCAGACCGATCCCCTGGGGAACACACCCAACTCGACATGGAGATGGCCTTTGTCGAGCAGGATGACGTCTTCGTCGTTCTCGAGCAGCTCCTGTACGGATTGTTCACAGAGTTCACCGACTGGGAAGTGTCGAGTCCGCCATTCCCACGCATTCCCTATGCCGACTCACTGATGAGATTCGGCACAGACAAACCCGACCTGCGCTTCGGTCTCGAGATGCAGGATCTCAGCAGCCTCTTTGGGGACGCTGATTTTCGCGTATTTCGGCAGATCGTGGAGACGGGTGGTGTTGTGCGTGCCCTTGTCATCGAGCAAGGCGCCGCACAGTCACGGCGTTTCTTTACGGAACTGGAGTCGTGGGCTACTGAAGCAGGTGGGGCAGGTCTTGCCTGGTTGACGACGACAGCCGATGGCTTCGGCGGCCCCATTGCACGCGCCCTCGGTCAGGAGCTGGCGACGAGAATCGTCGCTGCGACAGATGCGGGGGAGGGATCGGCCATTCTGTTGTTTGCTGGCCCGGAAGCGGCAACAGCCAGTCTGGGCGGCGAACTACGTCTGCATCTGGCCGATCTGTTGTCAATGCGGCAAGAGGGTGTATTCCGCTTTTGTTGGATCGTCGACTTTCCCATGTATGCAGCCGATGAAGAGACGGGAGGCATCGACTTCTGTCACAATCCCTTCTCCATGCCACAGGGAGGCCTGCAGGCATTGGTTGAGCAATCCCCCTTGGATATCCTGGCCAATCAGTATGACATCGTCGTGAATGGCACGGAACTTTCGAGTGGGGCGATCCGCAACCATCGCTCTGACATCATGCTCAAAGCATTCGAGATTGCCGGCTATTCAGCAGAGCGGGTTGAAGCTGGGTTCGGTGGCCTCATGCGAGCCTTCGCCCTGGGCGCCCCTCCTCACGGCGGCATCGCACCGGGAATCGATCGACTGGTGATGCTCCTGGCCAAGGAGCCAAACATCCGCGAGGTGATCCCCTTCCCTATGACGCAGAATGCCCAGGATTTATTGATGGGCGCACCGGGGAGCATTGCACTTGAGCAGATGCGTGAACTGGGGATGCGACCTGCGGACCGAAAGCCGATGTCGCACGCGTGATAGCCCTTATCGCCCTGGTTGGATAGTTGCCCGCAGCGTCCCGTCGTGAGTGGAGCGACGGGACGCGACGGCCAGAGCCACCAGTAACTCTATGCGTACCGCGCATAGATAGAACTTTTTGTCCGTATCAATACGGATTTCGAAACCAGATAGATCCTGGTACGTTGGGGACATGAAGATCTTGCTCGTTGATGACAATGCCGATGTGCGCATGACCCTCGCTGCCATGCTCTCCCGGCTGGGTTATGAAGTCACATCAGTAGAGTCCGCTGAAGCTGCCTTTGAGCGACTCGCTGCGAACCCAATAGATCTGATTCTCTCGGACTACAATCTTCCCGACGTGGACGGCGTCGAATTGCTGCGCCGGGCAAATGGCATGGTCCCTGGCTTGGTGTCCATCATCGCCTCGGGCATTGCCCCACCTGGACACTGGGATCACATCGATGATTGGTTGATCAAGCCACTTCCCTTTGGCGAACTGAAACACCGGCTGGAGGCCGCTGTCGCGAAAAGAGAAGACCAACGAACGGCTGATGGTTTCGGCTGACGGTTCGGCTGATATGTCCTGCTGACAGATCCCACTGAGGCTCGTTCACTCGCCCTGTCGGCAGAAGCCCAGCCAGTTGGGCAGATTGCGTACACCGCTTTTCAGCAGATCCACGTGATGAATCCGGATGGCTCGGGACAGCAAGCTCTGACGCAAGGACAGGCGCCAGCGTGGTCCCATGATGGCGAGAAGATCTATTTCGAATGGCACCGGGATGGGGAGAGTTTCATCTATTCCATCGACGCCATTCCCGGTGCTGTGCCCCAATCTTCCTTGCCGGTCTTGATGGCAGTGACATTCGCCTCATCGGCGGTGAGATCGGCACGCATGGTGCTCCGGCATGGTCTGCCGATGGCCAGCGACTCGCGTTCTACAGCCGACGCCAGGATGGCGAAGGGATCTACGTAGCGGATGCCCAGGGCCAGAATCAGACGCTGATCTCTGTGGAGTGGGTGATCGACTGGTCTCCCTCCTGGTCACCCGACGGCGAATGGGTCACTTTCGTCTCCAGTCAAAGCCGTGTGAATTACGACATCTTCATCATGAGAGCTGATGGCTCCGACGTGAGGAATCTGACCAGCAGTGGCGACAGCAATGAAGATGATGCCACCTGGTCCCCTGTCTCCCTGCCAGCCCTGCCGACGGCCGTCGAGGACATGAGTTGGGGGCAGGTGAAAGCCGGGAACTGACTCACGGGGGGCAGTTCAGAGCATGACAATCAGCCCAAGGTCCGTCCTGTAGCTGCGGGGTGAAATCTCTCTTGCGACTATTTGGTGCAGGGTTGTTTGTGTAGCACAGTCATTGTGCTCACCACGACCCTATCCGAGACGCCAATTTTGCCTGCATCGCCCCCTATCCTTGCCCAGCTCATGGCGGTCATCGAAGACCGCCGCGACCACCCTCCCGAGAAATCCTACACAACCACGCTGTTAGCCGGTGGTGTAGACGTGATCGGCCACAAAATCGCCGAAGAAGCGGCAGAAGTCGTCGAAGCTGCCGCAGAGGCTGGTGACACGGGGCGGGATCATCTCATCCACGAAGCGGGTGACCTGGTCTATCACCTGCTGGTCCTTCTGGCGCTACGCAGTATCCCATTGGCAGACGTCGAAACCGAGTTGGCACGTCGATTCGATGTGTCAGGTCTCGATGAGAAGGCGGCTCGGTCATGAGCAATTTCCGCATCGGCATTCCAAGCAAGGGCCGCCTCTGCGAGCAGGCGACAGAATTACTCGTCGCCGCAGGACTCAGTTTTCGACGCCAGGATCGTAGCCTCTTTGCCCAGGTTGAAGAGTTGCCCGTCGATGTCGCTTTCCTGCGGACATCTGACATTCCGGTCCTGTGTGCCGAGGGTGCCATCGATCTGGGTATCTCCGGCAGTGACGTCATCCTCGAATCAGGTGCCCACGTGCAAACCCGGTTGGCTCTGGGGATCGGCAAGTGTCGTCTCGCCGTTCTTGTGGGCGAGGAGGACGATATCCAAAAACCGGAAGATCTGGACGGTAGGCGCATCGCCACCAAGTTCCTGCGGGTCACCAGCCAATACCTGGCCAGTCACGACGCGCAGGCACACCTGGTGAAATTCAATGGATCCATCGAAATTATGACATCTCTCGGTGTGGCCGATGCAATGGTCGATATCGTCGAGACGGGCAGCACCCTGGCGGCCAATCGCCTTCGTATCCTCGACGAAATCGGTCACTTTGAGAGTGTTCTGCTGCAAACCGAGCAGAATACGGACAAAGACATGGTCGATTTGCTCGTGCGGCGCCTGGAAGGGGTGGTCATCGCCCGCAGTTATTCACTACTAGAATACAATATCCCTCGAGAGAAACTCGCTGAAGCAGAGAAAATCACCCCCGGTTTCAACTCTCCAACCGTCAATGCCCTGGAAGCACCCCAATGGTGTGCCGTACGGGCCATGGTACGTCGAAAACAGGCGATCGAGGCCATGGAAAAGCTTGAAACGCTAGGCGCATCCGCTATTCTCGAGACCCGGATCGCAAATTGCCGACTTTGAGGAAAATCAGGAAATTATCAAAATATCCATTATTGCCCTTCTCAAACCGCTAGACAGAAGCCTATCTTCTAGTTATCAGCGCGTTGCCACACCGGCTAGCGCGTACCATGCTGTTGGCAGCGATCTCCTGTTGGCCTTTTTGGTCAGGTACGAGAACACGACCAACGAGCAAACACTATTTAGGAGATCCAACAAATGGCAGAGCGCAAGACTGGCACTGTTAAGTGGTTCAACGACGCAAAAGGCTTCGGCTTCATTCAGTCCGACTCCGGCGACGTTTTCGTTCATCATTCCGCCATCCGTGGTGAGGGCTTCAAGTCCCTCGCCGAGGGTCAGCAGGTTGAGTTCGATCTCGTCCAAGGCGAGAAGGGTCCTGCAGCCGAGAATGTGCAGCCTTCCTAAGGCAGCATAGACCTTCCGGTCGCTAGAACTTTTAAGGCCCCGTCATCTCACGATGGCGGGGCCTTTTTTTATAGGACCTGTGTTGTGGCGACGCGGTCGCTGCGGTCAGTCGACGGCGCCCTTCACTTGCGCCCAAGAGCCTTCTTCGATCGCCGTCAGGAACAGCCCCGTGGAAACATCGATTCCGTTCAGTGACACAAAACGGCGCTCCGTTGTGCCATCAGGCAGCACGAGACGCGTTTCGAGGATAGGCGTATCCTCGATCCGAACCTCCGCGTGATTCAGAGTTCCCTGAACGACGACTTCGAAGGACGCAACCAGACCATCACCTTTCAGGACGCGCGAGTCACCAAGTCCGGCCAACGCCGCGTAGCGGAAGTGCGTCCGATCCTCTGCCACAACCTCTGGCACATCGCTGATGCCGTTGTAGGCGGTCACGACATTGTCGAATAGGGAGCCCTTGCTGAAAGGTTGTATGCCAGCGTACTCGGGACTGTGATCGATTACCTCAAAGGCACTCGTCGGCAGACTCAAGTGCAGATCGATCCCGGAGACACCGAGACAGTCAAGTCTTGCAACGACATCGATTTGCACCGTATCGCCAATACCAGCTGTGACGGGACCAGAAGAATGTTGATGAGCTCTGAGCTCGAGGCTTTGCGCCATGACGGGCGTAAGGGCGGACAGACTCGCGGCGAGGGACAACAGGACGAACCGCTGCATCTCATAACCTCCTTGTTACGAGTAAGGGTGCGGTAAGGCGCGGGCCGTCAGCCGGCGCCAGAAACCAACGCTGCATGATGAGACGGTGGGATCACGTGTCGGTTCCCCTTTCTGATCAAGGAGTTTCGTACGAGCGCTCTGGGCCCTGCTCGTCGTATCGTTGTGCAGTCTGATTGTGCAGCCTCTGATCGATGCAAGCCGGAACCACCCGGGTCCTGCTGACGTCTCAGTTGGTCTGCGTCCCAATGCATGGCACCTACATAAGTGAGTGGAAATGACCAATCAGAAGCGCGCATTGATTACGGGGATCACAGGTCAGGACGGTTCCTATCTGGCCGACTTGCTCCTTTCCAAGGGCTACGAAGTCATCGGCATCAGCCGCAGAACAACCCACTATCATCACGAGAATCTCGATCATCTGGCGGGCAGGATTTCGGTCGAATACGCCGATCTGTTGGATGGAGCCAGCATTGATCGTGTCGTCGCCAAGTGGCAACCGGATGAGATCTACCATCTGGCGGCGCAGTCGGTGCCCGCCGACAGCTGGAAGCAACCTATCGTCACCGCCGAGATCACCGCCGTGGGCACGTTGCGAGTTCTGGAAGCCGTAAAAAACCATTGCCCCACGGCGCGATTCTATCAAGCGACGAGTCGTGAGATCTTCGGTGGCGTCGAGACAGAGGTCGTGGATGAATCAACCCCCTATGGAGCGAACAATCCGTACGGTGTCGCCAAGCTCTACGCCCACCTCATGACGGAGACCTACAAGGACTCCTTCGACCTCTTCGCCTGCGGCGGGATCCTCTTCAACCACGAGAGTCCGCGTCGGTCACTGCACTTTGTCACACGCAAGGTCACCATGGCCGTCGCGTGTATTGTGTCGAAAACTACCATCCCGCCACTGGATGAGTCCGGAGCTCCCCTGGTGCAGGATGGCAAACTACGTATGGGCAATCTTGATGCCGTTCGTGACTGGGGATATGCACCCGACTACGTCGACGCCATGTGGGCCATGTTGCAGCAGGATGAACCCGATTCCTACGTCATCGCCACCAACACGTCCTATACGATTCGTGATCTGTGTGCTGTGGCCTTTTCGCGCGCCGGCCTCAACTGGGAAGACCATGTCGTCACCGACGAGGCCTTCATGCGTCCAACAGAGATTGCCGCATCCAAGGGCGACTACGCCAAGGCCAAGGCCACTCTGGGTTGGGAGCCAAAAAAACTATTCGCAGAGATCATTGAAGAAATGGTCGACGCCGACGTTGCTCGCCTGACTGAGTAGATCGCTGCAACTCACCGAGTGGCGATGATGACCCGATTCATGGGCGTGATCACCTCAGGGATGGATTTCCACTTGACCGTGTAGCCCGCTTGATGGAGGCGCATGGTGCGCTCCGTATCACTGGCGATTTCCAGTCCGAGTTCGCGCTGCAAAACGGTTGGCGCCTTGCTGGTCCGCTTCGTGTAGCAGCAGGGCGTCACTGCGATGGCGCAGCCCTTGTCGATGGCAAGGTCAATGGATTGATCTGTCAGACGACCGCAGGCATGTGTCGCCAGCACACTGGTAAACGAGATCTGCTCACCCACATAGTCCAGTTTCGTCGCATGGTGATGCACCTTGTCGGTAACCCACGGTGCCACAGTGGCCATTGCCACAAGCGCGCTCACACTGCTGGCCGGAATCTTTCGATCACAGAGATGTACCGCCTCGACACTGCGCTCAAATGCGGCCATCAGCATGCCCACCAGCCCGTGGCCACAGCATAAATCCACGAGCAATCTTGAGCGGATGTCACGACGCACGACTTCGAATACCTCGAAGCTCTCCACGACCTCCTTGATAGGAATACACCTGGATCGTGCCAGAGAGCGCACGATCGCCGCGTGTAAGCCGTCTCCGGGAAAGTGACGATCCGCGACGGCCAGATTCAAACCATACGTCGACGCGATGATCTCGCTGGGCAGACCCTGATTAAATTGCTTGAAAGCTCTGAAGCTGGTCATCGTAATCCAGGTGAGAAGGAGCAAACAATCTGCGCCGCCGAATATACTCACGCGCCTGGAAACTGGAACTCGTACAACTCCTCGGCGTCTGTCGAGACAGGAAACATTTTGCTTGCCTCTACGAAGACCTTCGTATATGTCTTCTACGAAGAGCTTCGTAGAAAGGAATCAGAGAATGGCAAAGAACATCCCAAGAATCCCGACAGGCGCCGAACTGGTGATCCTGCAATCACTGTGGCGGTCTGGCTCAGGCACGGTTCGACAGATCGTTGAACAGATGACAGACACTGGGTACACGACGGTGCTCAAGACACTGCAGATCATGCACAAGAAAGGTTTGGTCAGTAGAGATGAGTCAGGACATGCCCATATCTACCTGCCTGCATTCAGTCAGGATGCCCTTGAACGCGAAATGGCCCTCGACCTGACGAACCGCGCGTTCGATGGATCCGCATCACGGCTGGCTCTACAGGCGCTGTCAGCCAAGGGTGCAACAGCTGAGGAACTCGAACAGATGAAAGCGTTGCTGACCCGGATTGAGGACGAAGACGTATGACCGCTGAAACAACACGACTCGCACAGACACTGCTGCATTTCCTCTGGCAAGGCGCAGCGATCTATGCCGTAACCGTCGCATTTCGATCTCTGTTGTCGTCACGTCCCAGCGGACGCTATGCAGCCGACCTGGGTGGCCTCTTCGCCATGTTGATCGTCCCGATCTGGACCTTTGCCCGCTCCGAGCCCAGCGCCATCGGTGACAGTCAAACACTTGGCGGTTCATCTGTCACTCAGGCGGGTAGTGAGTCTCTGCTCGGGGACGTTCTGAGTGCACCTGCGGTGACGGTCGTCAGCCAGTGGGACTGGCAGTTGCTCATTGTCTGCGCCTGGGCTCTGGGAGCGATACTGGTTGCCGCCCACATCCTGACGGGCTGGTTGCAACTCCGTCGCCTGCGCGCTGTTGCGGCGCCGGCTCCTGCAAACTGGGTCGCCTGGCTTTCTTCACGCAGTCAGCAGTTACGAGTCACCTGTCCGCA
>Ga0233429_1003452_pt1 | contig 14904 bp, 16 predicted proteins | sample SI_118_April2016_3_FD_179879 | JGI IMG/M metagenome (GOLD analysis project Ga0233429, IMG submission 179879) | Seawater microbial communities from Saanich Inlet, British Columbia, Canada - SI_118_April2016_135_MG | ecosystem: Environmental > Aquatic > Marine > Inlet | place: Canada: British... | reverse complement strand
GCCGCGTCCCGTGCCTCCCTGTTGTCGGTGACAGGGTCATCGCCGTCCTTGGTTCCCGACAACATTGCGCGCGCCCGGTTGCGGGCTTCTTCCGCTGTGAGGACGCCGTGACGGCCCAATGTCTTGCGCTTGGACTGGCCCACGCGGTTACGATATTGAACGATGTAGCTGCGCACGCCCGTTGGGCGAAGTGGCTGGCGGTCGACAGATTACCATGGCTGGCGACAAGGGTTATGACGTCGAAGCCTTCGTCGATGAGCTGCGCCGGACCACGCGACATCCAGGCTATGGCATCAGCCAGATCGTCCGTAAGCGGATCGAGGAAATCTTCGGCTGGATCAAGCAGGGTGCGGGGTTGAGGCAGAGCAAGTTTCGTGGCTTACGGCGGGTTAACGCTCAATTCACCCTGGCCTTGGCGGCCTACAATCTGATCCGCCTACCCAAACTGCTTGAAGCACCGCCATGAAATACGCCCGGAGTCCGTCTAAAGGCAGCCCAACCCATCCAAATCCAGCCAAAAAGACCAAAAGTCCGTAACCTCGAACCAATCCCACTGCATCTCGTGACCAAATTCCTCGACAAATCAAATCTGCTATGCCTTTTTCAGCACCCTGTTAGAGTATCCGTTATACGCAAGGTCTGATTTCGGACCAAGTTCGATTATCTTTTATGAGTGCGTTTGCGAGGATTATTAGCTTACGCATGATGGCCGTTATGGCGACCTTTGGTGGTTTTCCGTTTTTGATGAGGGCCTGATATTTTCGTTTCATATCGGGGTTGAAGCGGGTCGCGACGAGGGCGGCCATGTAGAGAGCCTGGCGCAGCTTTGCCCTGCCGCCACGGATATGGCGCTTGCCTTGGAATGCGCCGCTGTCGCGGGCGATGGGCGCGACGCCCAGCAGGCTGGCGACTTGTTTGTCATTGAGCTCGCCCAGTTCCAGCATTTCGGCCAGTACGGCCATGGCCGTGATCTCTCCGATGGATGGTATGCTTAGCAGGATTGCGAGCCGTTGGGCCAACACCGGGTCCGAGGCTGTGATCTCACGGCATTCTTTGTCGATGGCCTTGATCTGCCGCTCCACTTGAGCGCCCGACTGCTTGAGCTGCCGCTTCAGCAGGGGGATGATCGTGGTTTTGCTTCTGTTGGCGACACGGGTCCCCTGCTGTATCAGGCCACGGCGGGCGGCGACCAGTTCCTTGATTTGCTCCAGCGCCGGACCGGATAAGGCCGTTGTCGCCGGCTTCAGGAAAGCCCCGAATTGGGCCAGAACGCAGGCATCGACCAGGTCCGTTTTGGCTTGCACGCCAATGGCCTCGGCAAAGCGTCTGGCGCGGCGCGGCGCGGATCGAGGCGGGCGATGGGCAGGCCATGGCCGCCAAGGTATCGTTCAAAACCCTTATGATAACGCCCCGTGGCTTCATAGACCACATGCTCGGGTTCCGCTTTAGCCAGCCAATCCCGGTGTGCCCGCCAGCCGGTTTTGTCATTGTTGAAACGCCGGCGTTTGCCTTCCGGGTGAAGATAGACATCGAGATGGGCTTTCGAGACGTCAATCCCAGCTACAACTGGTGCGGCGATTGGTGTATAATGTTTCATCTTGACCATTGTCCTGTGCTTGTCATGCGGGGCTTGCCCCATGAGAGCAACCCCTTGTATCCGTTCAGACCATTGGAAAAGAAATGGGCGATCAATCTCTAACTCGGCCCTGCAAAGGCCCGCATGTCAACGATCCGTCCCATTCCACCACCAGGGGGTGGCCACCCCCTGGTGGTGATCACTTAAACCACAAATGATCGGGATATTTATAAGACAAGCATTTCCGACTAGGAAATGCTCCGACTCTTAAGAATAGAGCAATTTTTCCAATCACTTAGAATCGCTCCAGTGCTTCGAGCGATTCTCTTTTGATCGGAATTGCTCTACGCCGCCAGGGTTTTATCGATCTCATCAACCAGGTCACGCAGGTGAAATGGCTTCGAGAGGACTTTCGCGTCTGACTGCGAGGTTTGCCGATTACGTAGGGCAACGGCGGCGAAGCCGGTGATGAACATGATACGGATGCCGGGATCAACAGCAACGGCGCGCCGCGCCAGTTCGATACCGTCCATTTCAGGCATGACGATATCGGCCAACAGCAGGTCGAAGCGGCCTTCGGCTAAAACCGGCAAGGCCTCATCACCCTGACCCACGGAAAACACTTCATGGCCGGCCCGTTCCAGGGCGCGCCCCAGGAAATGCCGCATGGAATCATCGTCTTCCGCCAATAGAATTTTCGCCATAACCATCCTCTGGACCGCTCTCATTGCCGCTCGTTGAGAGCCCTCGATCATCATAATTGTCAGTCACAATAATCCGACATGCCTAGCAAAGTGTAAAGATACCCTAGCAAAGCCTTAAATTTTACCGATGCAGCATTGGTTCCCATACAGCAGCATTCTGGAACCGAAATAGATCATTTTTTGGACACTGGCTATATTGTATCTCGCCGACCCCATGTTAGCATCTTGGCAATGTTGCCTTGGACAACCTAGAGCATTTCCGACTAGGAAATGCTCCAACTCTTAAGAATCGAGCAATTTTTCCAATCACTTAGAATCGCAAAGCGATTCTCTTTTGATCGGAATTGCTCTAGTGGGGACTGGTGAATGACGATTACTGATGCAGAGACCGCGCCATTGCCTTTTGATGTAATCAGGCCGGTTAAGCAATCGGCACCCGTTATCTTCGCCTCACCCCACAGCGGCCGGCACTATCCCGATGACCTGATGGCGGCGACTGGCTTGCCCGAACTGGTATTGCGACGATCCGCCGATAATTTCGTCGAGGAATTGTTTACCGCAGCGCCCAGCCATGGCGCGCCCCTGATACATGCCGCCTATGGCCGCGCATATCTGGATCTGAACCGTGAACCGTGGGAGCTGGACCCCCGTATGTTCGCGGAGGAGCTGCCCAGCCACGTAAATACGACGTCACTGCGGGTGGCAGGGGGATTGGGCACAATTCCGCGCCTGGCAGCCGATGGACGGGACATCTATACCGACCATTTGGATTTTACCGAGGTACGCCAACGCTTGAGCCGGATTTATTTCCCCTATCACCACTGCCTGGCCCGGATGATAGAGGATTGCCAATTGACCTTTGGCCATTGCCTGTTGATCGACTGCCATTCCATGCCGTCGAGCAGTGGTTTGAACCTGCATTCCAACCCAGGCCTGAACAACAAAGCTAACCAGGCCGCCGCGATTGGCGACCGGCGCGCCGATATTGTCCTTGGTGATCGCTTTGGTACCGCCTGCGCCCCGGAATTAATCGATTGCGTTCACCGCACCTTGTCTGACCTGGGTCTGCGGGTTCAGCGCAATAATCCCTATGCCGGCGGCTTTACCACCTATCACTATGGCCGTCCCGGGACCGGCGTTCATGCGCTGCAAATCGAGATTAATCGACGCCTCTATATGGATGAGCAGGAAGTCGTTCGTCTGCCCGCCATACAGCGGGTGCAGGCGGCCATGACAGGGGTTATTGCCGCGGTCTGCAACCTGCCTATGACGTATTTCGCCGCCCAGGACGCCGCAGCCGAATAGTAGAACAGCCTGATACGGACCGATTCACGGAAAAACCTCGTCTGGCACAGCTTTTGCATCGCATTTTGCAGAAAATGAATGCTGGAGCATGATCTATCATGGCCGAAATTCGGAAATTGCGTCCTGTAATTGCGTTGATGTTTAGCCTTTGCTGGCTTTCCCCGGCGTCGTCTGTCATGGCGCGTGGCACATCGTCAATGGCGGAAAACCAACAAATTCCGCCGAACCCGGCTCCCCTTCAAGAGGTGGGGAAAGAACTGGATTGCCGCGACATGGTGGCCGATGCGGAACGCCGTCATCGCATCCCAGGGCAAATGCTGACAGCGATCACTATAGCGGAATCCGGCCGTTGGATGGCGGACCGCAAGGTATTTATTGCCTGGCCATGGACCGTTTATGCCGAGGGCAAGGGGCGTTATTTCGAAACCAAAGCGGCAGCGGTCGCGGCTGTACAAACTCTGTTAAAGGCGGGCGTGCGCAATATTGATGTGGGCTGTATGCAGGTCAATCTGCATTATCATCCCGATGCCTTCGCCAATCTGGATATGGCCCTGGAGCCTGCCGCAAATATCGAATACGCCGCAAAACTGCTGCGAAAACTCTACGAACAACGTAAATCCTGGTATCAAGCGGTGGCTCTGTATCATTCCGCGACCAAAACTTTGAACCAACCCTACCGTCGCAAAGTGATCGGCCTTTGGCATAAGGAAAGACGCCGGGCCAATGTCAAACGCCGGCGGCTGATACAGGCCGCAGTGGAGCAGCGTCAGATCGCCCGCAGATCGCGTTTGGGACGGATCAAGTAATTGCGTCGATTTGTTCGATACTTAAGTTACCAGGAACAACTGTAACGGGAACCTTCATATTCGCCGACATGGGACCTGCCAAGGCACTGACCAGGGGGCCGGGGCCCTCTTTCTCAGCCGAAGCACCGAGAACCAACAGCCGGATCTCCGGTTCATCTTCCAACAAGGTAATGACCTCGTCCTGTTTCCGGCCCTCCCGAATGGCGAATTCAGGCATGATGCCCGACCATTGGCTGACTTCATCGGCCAGAGTATGCAGGACTTCTTCCGCCGCCTCACGCGCTTCCTCACGCATCAGGTTTTCCACGGCGACCCAATGCTGAAAATCAGCCGGCTCAATCACATATAACAGTATGACGCCGCCACCTGTACGTGCCGCCCTGCGAAAGGCGAAACGTAACGCCAATCGACATTCCGGAGAATCATCCACCACGCACAAAAATTTCGTCCGCGTTAAGACGCTCTGCTGTAACTCTTCCATGGTCCTGCCCTCACTATCGTCAATATGGTGACAGCACCACGGCGTCAGGGCAACAAATATACGTCAGAACGCCGCGACGCTTATTTCAGCAGAATATTCGTAATTTCGCGTAATTTGGTGCGCGCGCGCAACAGGTAAAAGCCTTGTGCGGCTAAGTGGCTGGGCATTGCCTGGGCATCAGGGGTGCCGTTGACAACCACCATCGGGGACAATTCCGCTGTATGACGCAGGCTTTCCAACATATTGCTCCAGGCATTGGTCAATTCCCGTTCCGACAGGACATGGGCATAGTCCAGGCCCAGGTCACGGATGATCAGATAGTAGGCATAGCTTTGCCCCTTGATGCCATAGAAGACATCATCGGAACGCAAATCGATGAAATCACCGGCATGTTCTGCAATATGGCGATCCAGGGTGGCGGACGATGCCCCCATGTCCAAGGCAAACCGGTCCAATGTGGCCATCAGGTTATCGGCCCGCTTTTCGAAGATTGCATTCCCGGCGGAGAGGCGTTGATTATAGTTGCGCAGGGATCTCGCTGCCTTGCGATAGCGGGCTTCGGACGTCGTGGTTGGTGCCAATGACGTCGACAGGTCAAAGACCCAAACGTCACCGGCATATTGCAACTGGCCGGCAGCTTCCTGTAGATCTTTATCGGTCTGGGACGTGCCCCTTGTACGACCGATCTGATCGGTCAACTCAAAGGCAAATCGGGCCAGGGCGGAAATGATGCCCTGCTGATAGTTGGGCATATTGTCGAGCGCCGAAGGCGGCAGAAAAAAGGGATCATTGGCAACCCAGCGGTTTTCATCAACTTCCCGGGTGATGAGGCTGGCAGCCATCGCGACGGCGCGGCTGCCGCCTTCGGGCAGCGCGGCGTCAGCTATCTTATAGTCCACATCGTCATCGATGCTGTTAGTGATCACCATGCCAACCGGATAATACAGCAGGACCGCTACCAAAATGGCGATGCCAATGCCTCCCGCCGTGCGTTTACCGGTGCCGCTAAAGTCCGGCAACAGCCGCCGGGCCTGTCCCATCAACCGATCGGCCACCATATTCCTCGTATCCCTATAGTTATCCGTGCGCAGAAATGCGACGGTGTTGACCTCACATAAGGTGCATTGAGGGGGCAATCAACCGTGCAGGCACCCGGACAGTGATCCCCAATATCCGGATACTGCTATCCGGATACCGCTAAATTGCCGACGGCAGGGTAAAGCTAAAGGTGGAACCTTGACCAAGGGCGCTTTCCACTGACATGGCACCGCCCTGCAGTTCCACCAACTCCTTGCATAATTGCAGGCCCAGGCCGGTACCTTTTTCACCTTCGGTGCCGGCGGTGGAAAGGTTGGTTTCGAATTGAAACAATCGCGCCAGACGGTCGGGCGCAATCCCGATACCGTTGTCCCGAATGGATATGGAAATATCGCCGCCATCCCGGACAGCATGCACTGATATGGCACCGCCCATGTCGGTAAACTTAATGGCATTGGCGATCAGGTTCCGCAGCACGGTATCAACCATCTGTGGATCGGCAAGGACGCTCAACAAGGCCCGGTCAGCGCATTCAACGGTAATATTCTTGTTCGTTGCACTGGCACCATTAAAGGCCAAGGCCGTTTTGATGGCGACGATTATGTCGAAGGGGCGCGGTTCATTTTTCAGCCCGCCCATTTGCAGGCGCGACCATTCCAATAGAGCCTCCAACAAGCTATTCGCCTGGAGAGCGGAGTCATGCATCATCGCGGCATATTCGCTGATCTCAGCCGGAGACAATGTTTCAACATTTTGGCTGAGAATTTCCGAAAAACCCAACAGACTATTGAATGGGGTTCGTAAATCATGCGCGATAATGGAAAACAATCGGTTTTTTTGCCCATTGAGCAGTTGCAGCTGATCGCGCTGCTCCGCCAACGCGCGTTCAGTTCGCAACTGTTCCGTAACATCGTACGCAACGCCGGATACACCAACCACCGAGCCGTCGTCACCAAGAATTGGGGACATCCGTAGGGAGATGGAAAAAGTGTGGCCATCCTTGTGGGTGCGTTGCCCGATGGTTTGCTGTGGTTGTTCTCCACGCAAGGCGCGTCGCAAAATCGATTCTTGATTTTCGGATTGTACACTGTCGCCGGTCAATAATTGAAACGGCTGTCCAACAGCTTCCTCAGCCGTGTAGCCATAAAGTTTTTCCGCGCCTGGGTTCCAGGATGCGATGATACCGTCGGTTGAGAGGCTTAAAATCGAAGAGTCGGACGACGCCACAATTGCCGCCAATTCCTTGGTCGCGCTTTCGGCCCGGCGCTGTGCCGTTACGTCCTGTGAAATATAGACGTAGCCCCCTTCAGGTGCGTGGAAACCCTTTAGCTCCAGGATCCGTCCGTCATTGAGCCTGCTTTCCCGGGTCAGGTCGCCTTCAACCAATTGCCGACGACGCTGCGCGACGAGTTGGTCGCTTTCGCCCTCACCGTAGAATCCCATCGCGAACAAATGCGCAATCAAATCCGTTACCGGCATGTCATTGCGCAACAAACCCGGTGGCGTGTCCAGAATCTCCTCAGCCGTGCTGTTCCAGGTCAAAAGGCGGAATTCCGCATCATAGACCGTGACGCCGATAGGCAGATGATCCAGGCTTTGCTCCAGGAGCATCAGGCGTTCATGGGCTGGTATATTTGGCGTGGCAGGGGGCGCTGTCCCTTCGACACCGTCGATCGTTCCCTTCACGGAATGATTCATCGTCCCATCCTGTATGACCTTGAAACTGCGCAAGTCTCATACCGACCTTGCCGAGACCTTACTATGCGCGATAAATGGTTAATGCGGCGTTACCAGGCAGCCAGTCGGGCTGTTGATCGGGCTGCAGATCAGGCCGCCGGGGCAACAAACCTTTTGCCCGATCCACCATCGACAGTCATTATTGCAAAAAATCAGAGGAGAGCCCCAAAATGATTAAGGCCATCACCTGCATCAAGCGGAAGTCCGGCATGTCCGTGGAAGATTTTCAGACCTATTGGCGGACGGACCACGCGAAGGTGGTCAAACGCCTGCCTGGCCTGCGCCGCTATATCCAGTCCCATGCATTGCTGGGAGGCTATCGTAAGGGCGAATTGATTTATGATGGCATTGCCGAGATCTGGGTTGATGACGTTGCGGCACTGCGGGCCATGGCGGGAACAGCGGCCTATGGCGCGGTGCAGACAGACGAAGAAAACTTCATCGACCGGGCCAAAATGGCCCTGATCCTGACCCAGGAACACATTATCAAAGACGGTGCCGTGCCCGACGGCGCCCTGAAGAATATCGAATTCGTACCGCGCAAGGCCGACATGGAGGTTGAAGCCTTTCAGACCTATTGGCGGGATGTGCATGGTCCCATCGCAGCGGAGATCGAGGTTATCCGCCGCTATGTGCAAAGCCATACGTTGTTGGGCGGTTATCGGGACGGTAAGGTACCGGCCTGGGACGGCTGTGCCATCACCTGGTTCGACGACATCGCCGCCATGCGTCAATCGGCACAGTCCGCCGCCTATGATCGCGCCCGGGAAGACGAGCCGAAATTCCTCAATACCGAGAATGAGATCGACTTCATCATCAGCAAAGAACACGTGATTATCGCGTAGTCATTTAGAAATCTGGAACAGTAAAACATTATGCGTAAAGACGTAGAGACTATCCGTGCGCTGCATGCGGGCAACCTGGACGCCGCCCGCCCCGAAGCAGTTGCAAAGCGGCGCAAGACCGGCCATTGGACCACGCGGGAGCAGATTGACGCCTTTCTGGACCCAGGCAGTTTCGCCGAATATGGCGGCCTTTCCCGCCCTGTACGCAACGATATGTCAGGTGCCGCCGACGGCCTGGTCACCGGGACGGGGGAAGTTGACGGACAATCCTGCGCCATCATGGCCTACGACTATACGGTCTACGCCGGCACCCAAAGTCTGATCAATCATAAGAAACATGACCGGATATTTGAGGTGGCGGAAAAATTGCGCCTGCCCATGATCTGCTGGCTGGAGGGCGGCGGTGCCCGGCCCCATGACCTGTCCGCAGGTACCGGCCTGGGACTGGACCTGACCACTTTCATGGCCTTTGCAAAGCTGTCGGGCAACGCACCCGTGGTTGGCATCGTGGCGGGGCGGTGTTTTGCGGGCAATGCCAATCTGGCCGGCATGTGCGATGTTCTGATCGCTACGCCGAAAGCCAACATCGGCATGGCCGGCCCGCCTTTGGTGGAGGCGGCGTTGGGCGAGACCTTCACGCCGGAAGAAATCGGCCCGGTAGAGGTTCAGGAGCCTAATGGCGTGATCGATATTCTGGCCAAGGATCAGGGCGAGGCGATTGAGCTGGCGAAAAAATATCTCAGCTATTTCCGCGGCCCCTCAGATACCTATCAGGCGCCTGATCTGGAGGCGTTGCGAGAGATCATCCCCGATAACCCGCGCCGGGCCTATAACGTGCGCAAGGTCATTGAAGGTATTGCCGATATCGACTCGGTGTTGGAACTACGCGCCAAGTTCGGGCGCGCAATCGTCACCTCCCTGATCCGTATCGAAGGTCGCCCGGTCGGCGTCATTGCCAATCAGCCCATGTTCCTGGCCGGCGCCATCGACAGCCCGGCTTCCGACAAAGCCTCCCGCTTTATTCAGCTGTGCGATGCTTACGACATACCCATGTTATTCCTGTGCGACACGCCGGGCCTGATGGTCGGGCCGGAGATTGAGAAGACGGCCCTGGTGCGCCATTCCGGGCGCTTGTTGTTGAACGTATCGGCGGCCACCGTGCCTTTCATGACCATTGTTCTACGCAAGGCCTATGGCTTGGGCGGCTATGTCATGGGGGCCCGTGGCCTGGACCCTGCCCTTTGTGTCGGCTGGCCCACGGCGGAGTTCGGCGGCATGGGCTTGGAGGGAGCGGTGAATATCATTCACGGCAAAGAACTGGCCGCCGCGCCGGACGAGGCGACGCGCGCCGACATCCACGCCCGTGCCACGGCCGAACTGAAACGCCAGAACACAGGCATCGCGGTTGCGGAAAAATTCGAAATTGATGATATAATCGACCCGGCGGATACCAGGCATTTTTTGAGCCAGACCCTAAAGGCCATGCCCACACCCCTCGCCCGCAGCCATCGCAAGCACGCCATTGACGCCTGGTAGTCGTTGGAATTTGACGATTTGTAAGAGGATCAGATAATGAGCATCACCTTTAGCACCCTCAACACCGAGGCCGGGTTCGCGGCGGACGTCGGCGGTGTTGATCTAAGCCAGCCCATGGATGAAGCGACATTCCTGCCTATCCGGGACGGCTTGGACCAATACGGCGTACTGGTGTTTCATGATCAGGATCTGGATGAGGAGGCCCAAATCGCCTTTTCCCGCCATTTTGGGGAGCTGGAGGTATCCATCCGCCGCCACCGCGCCCGGGCCGTGGCCCACGATGAAATCTCCGACATCACAAATGTCGCCCCGGACGGTTCCATCTATCCCATCGACGGGGAGCATATGTCCTACAATCTGGGTAATCAGTTGTGGCATGCAGACAGCTCGTTCAAGGCCATTCCTGCCTTGGTCTCCCTGCTTCACGCCAGGGAAGTGCCGCCAGAGGACGGCGCCACGGAATTTGCCGATCAGCGCGCTGCCTGGGATGGCTTGTCGGCGGAAACCCAGGCCCGGATTGACGGCATGGTCGGGATGCACAGCCTGGCCCATTCCAGGGCCGCCATGGGTTATGATGCTGAAGACAAGTTCCTGGCTGCGGAAAAGGCCGAGGTGCCCCCCGTGCCCCAGGCACTGGTACAGACCAACCCCCGCACGGGACGCAAGGCGCTCTACGCAGGGGCCCATGTTGCCAGCATTGTTGGCCTGAACAAAGCCGACAGCGATGCCCTGTTGGAGGAACTGCGCGCCCAGGCCACCCAGGACAGCCTGTTGTATCACCATGACTGGCAGCCCGGCGACCTGGTCATCTGGGATGACCGCGCCACCCTGCACAGGGGCCGCCCTTTCGACAACAAATACCGCCGGGTCATGCGCCGCACCACGGTGGCAGGAGACAGGCCCACAGCCTAAACCATAGCGGATAGGATCAGCATCAATGACAACAACCAAGGAAGCCAAATAATGAACACGCAGCCTCTGTTGGGTCGTACGGCTTTGGTGACGGGCGGGTCGGGTGATATTGGTAGTGGCATTGCCACCTTGCTGGCCAGCGCCGGGGCCGATGTCGCGATCACCTATATGGGCCATACCGCCGGCGCGGACGCCACGCTGGAAGCGGTTGCCGGCCATGGCCGCAAAGGCATCGCGATCCAGCTGGATCAGCGCGACCCTGCGTCCATCGATGCCTGTGTGCAAAAAATGGCAGATGGCATGGGGGCTCTGGATATTCTGGTCAACAATGCGGCCTGGAACATCGGTATTGCTTTTCCTGATCTTGAGGCCCTGAACGGGGAGATCTGGGATCAGGTTTCGGAAACCAATCTGCGCGGCCCATATCTGTTGGCCCGTGCTTTCGCGACAATGCTGAAATCCAACGAGGCCGGGCGTATAGGCCACATTGTGAATATCGCCTCCGCAGCCGGTATCGCACCGGGTGGCAGCAGCATTGCCTATGCCGCCAGCAAGGCCGGCCTTATTCATCTGACACACTGCCTTGCCGTCGCCATGGCCCCGGACGTCGCCGTCAATTGCGTCGCCCCGGGTCTTGTAGAAGACACCCGGATGGCCCAGCGCGTGCCCGACGATATGGCGCAACTTATCAGGCAGGAAGCGGTGCTGGGCCGGGTCGGCCAGATCGAAGACGTCGCAGCGCAAGTTCTCACGTTCGTTGCCTCCACCTCCATATCAGGCCAGGTCATGACCGTTGACGGCGGCATGCCCGTTGCCATGCGCTAAATCAACTCTTATCAAGGTGCCGGCGCAAAGGTGCTGGTTGGTTGACAACGGATCATGACGTAGACAGGATCGCGCCCCCAACTAAATCAAGGAGCACAATATGTCGGCCTGGATAAAGATGATCCCGCCCGAGGCCGCCGAAGGCCCGCTGACCGAGTTCTATGAAATGGTGACAACCCCCAGCGGTACCGTTGATAACGTCATGCGGGCCCATTCCTTGCGGCCCCACACAATGGAAGGCCATGTGGTCCTGTACCGCAGCGTCCTGCATAACCCGGACAATGTTCTGCCCTTTGTGTTTTTGGAAGCCGTCGCCTCTTACACCTCTATTGTAAACGACTGCGAATACAGCCTGACCCATCATTTCGCCAATGCGCGCCGGTTGATGGATGATGAGGCCCGCGCCGATGCGGTCTTTGTGGCCTTGAAAGCCGGGCGTCCCGAAGATGTGTTCGCGGGCAAGGAGCTGGCCTTGCTGCGCTATGCGGCCAAGTTGACCCGGGATGTCGGCAGAATGACAAAATCTGATATCGACGTTTTGCATCAAGCGGGCTGTGACGATGGGGAGATATTGGAAGTCAATCAGGTCTGTGCCTATTTCAATTATTCCAACCGTTTGCTAAATGGCCTTGGCGTCACGACAGAAGGCGACGTGATCGGGTATTATCAGGAAAAATCGTAAGCAAAGGGAACACCACGTGGCCTACGCAGAGGTAAAACATATTGATATCGATGCGATCCCGGTGATTGATCTGTCGCCGCTGTCCGATGGCGCGGCTGGGGAACGTTTCGTCGGCCGGCAACTGCGCGACACCGTTCAGCGCATTGGGTTTTTCTATGTGAAAAACCATGGCGTCCCGCAACAGAAAATCGACCGTGCCATTGAAACCGGCGCACAATTTTTCCATATGGACCGCGCACAGAAAGAAACCGTGCGCGTGGCCGATTATCACCGTGGCTTCCTGCCCATTGGTGAGGCGACCATGTCAGGCGCCAGCAAACCGGATAACAAGGAAAGTTTCATTTGGGGCTGGGAGGTAGACCCCGGCGATCCCGACATCGAAAGCAGCAACCGCATCCTGGCACCGAACCGCTGGCCCGATATCTTGCCGGAACTTCGCGAGGCCCTGGATGATTATATCAGAACCATCAACGGCCTGGGGATATCCCTGTTGCGCGCTTTTGCCGCCGGGCTGGATCTGCCGCACGATTATTTCGTCCGGCATTTTGATAAACCGCTAACCCGCGCGGCGGTCGTCTATTATCCACCACAGCCCGAGGACATGGGCGAAAGTCAGTTCGGCGTCTCGCCCCACACGGATTATGGTTGCATTACTATTTTGTATCAGGATGCCGTCGGGGGCCTGCAGGTGATGGACCGAAACGGTGATTGGTTGACCGCCCATCCCATGCCCGGGACTTTTGTGGTCAATGTGGGGGATCTGTTGCATCGGTGGAGCAATGACCGCTTCATATCCAACCCGCACCGGGTCATCAACGCCTCGCCGGGCGAGCGGTTTTCCGTTCCGGTTTTTGTCGACCCGAACTGGGATACGGTGATCGATCCCGTGCCCGCGCCAGGCGGGACCGCGCATCACGCAGCCATTGGCTGCGCCGAATATATCTATGGCATTTATCAAAAATCCTTCGCCTATCGGAATGAAGATGCAGATTGAACCATTGCCCAAGCACCGCGCCGCAGGCGAAAAAAGCCGGTTAATGAAGAACGATTGGTCCTATGCGGTACCCGTCAGCCTGGATGATTTCGCGGCCCGGGATTGGGCCCTGCTGGACAGTCAGCGTGGCCCTTACAGTGCGGCGCAACGGGCCAAACAGGCGTTGGAGATGTTGGCCGCACAAGCGAATGCGCCGACCTTCGGTTATCAGATCAACAATTATGAACATTGCCTGCAGACCGCCACCCTGGTGCTGCAGGACGGCGGGGGGGAGGAAGATATCGTCGTCGCCCTGTTCCACGACCTTGGCTTTGTCACCAACAACGAGAACCATGGACAGTTCGCCGCCAGCTTCCTGGCACCCTATGTCTCGGACCGGAACGTTTGGATGTTGGAGCGGCATATGTATTTCCAGGCCCTGCATTGCGCCACCCACCCGGACGTGGACCCCAATATCCGTGAGCGCTGGCGCGGCCATCCGGACTTTGAATATACCGCCAATTGGGTCGCTAAATACGACGTTCCCTCGATCAACCCGGCAATGGAAAACGCGCGCCTTAAAACCTTCGCCCCCATGGTCGAACGCCTGTTCGCAACGCCCCGAAACGATATACCAATCCCGAAGTAAGCGCGGACGCTGGAAACCAGAGCCACTTGACGCGGCCCTATCGGTAAGGCGCTAATGGGACAAAATCTGACCCAAGAACAGCTTGGTCCGCTCATTCTGAGTATTGGCGAAGAATTCTTCCGGCGGGCCTTCCTCGATGATCCGGCCTTCATCCATGAAAATCATCTTGTCCGCGACCGTGCGGGCAAAGCCCATTTCGTGGGTGACGCAAATCATCGTCATGCCTGTCTCCGCCAGATCTATCATCACGTCCAGCACTTCCTTGATCATCTCCGGATCCAGGGACGATGTGGGTTCGTCGAACAACATCACCTCGGGCCGCATACACAACGACCGCGCGATGGCCGCGCGCTGTTGCTGACCGCCAGATAGCTGGCTGGGATATTTTTCGCCCTGTTCGGGGATATGCACTTTCTCCAGATATTCCATGGCCAGCTGGTTGGCCTCGGCCCGGCTGGCACCGCGCACTTTCATAGGCCCCAGGGTGCAGTTTTCCAGCACCGTCAAATGGGGGAACAGATTGAACTGCTGAAAGACCATGCCGACCTCGGCCCGGATTTCCGCTGTCTGCCGGTTCTCTTCCCCCAATTCAACACCGTTGAAAACAATGCGGCCTGCCTGATGATCCTCCAGGCGATTTATGCAACGGATCAAGGTGGATTTGCCAGAGCCCGAGGGGCCGCAAATAACCACCCGCTCCCCCCGCCTGACGGAAAAATCCACGTCCTTGAGGACATGGAAATCGTCAAACCATTTGTTGACGCCGGCCATGACGATGACGGGATCGCCATCTATGTCGGTGGCTGCATCCCTGGCTGCTTTGCCGGTCTTACTG
>Ga0233429_1003443_pt1 | contig 14924 bp, 17 predicted proteins | sample SI_118_April2016_3_FD_179879 | JGI IMG/M metagenome (GOLD analysis project Ga0233429, IMG submission 179879) | Seawater microbial communities from Saanich Inlet, British Columbia, Canada - SI_118_April2016_135_MG | ecosystem: Environmental > Aquatic > Marine > Inlet | place: Canada: British... | reverse complement strand
CAGCATCAAAACCCGCTTCAAAAATTACCCGTCAACCCGGCCGATGAACCACGACTCATCCAAACCTGAGCGTCACCATGAATAATCCGGGTTAGCAGATATAGCCTTTGGCTATGCATGCAACAGCCATGGACAAATGGCTTTTGCGCAGTCTGCACAGATCACCTACCTGTCGTTTGGTCGGCCTGGCGAAATCCTGACCGCTGTTGCTGAAGAAAGAAGTCAAACGAATCGCACGGGCATTTTTGACGCGACGGTATTTGGTGACGACGGTCGTGTCGTTGCAGAGTTCAGGGGAATGTCCCGAACAGTAAAGGGACAGGTCGCGGTATAAGCAATATAAGCCCGGATTACGCCTGTTTTTGCCATTTGCGCCGCAGTCATCTCAAAATTTTGTTTAATTCGTAGCATTTGATAACACTTGCATTGTTCCGACTTTTTGTGCAAAATGTATTATGTAAAATAATGAAGATCATAAGAAACTCTCGGGTAGGAGATTAGGTATGCATGTTGAACGGATACTTGCCGCAAAGGGCAGGAAGGTCTTCTCGGTCACCGCGAATGAAACAATTGGCCGGGCAGCTGAAATACTGAACCAGAACCGGATCGGCGCCATTTTGGTGTGCGATGCTGGTGGCCATGTGGAGGGGATCCTCTCAGAACGGGATATTGTCCGAGGCATGGCGCAAATGGGGCCGAAATGCCTATCGACCCTGGTGGCCGAATTAATGACCCGGGACGTGGTCTTTTGCCTTCCCGAAGATAATATTGATACCATCATGTCGGTCATGACCGAGCGTCGGACCCGCCATCTGCCGGTGATGCGGGATGGTCAATTGATGGGCATCATCTCCATCGGTGACGTGGTTAAATTCCGCATGGAGGAGATCGAAAACGAGGCCGATGCCATGCGGCAGTATATTGCGACAGGATAAATTTTAACCAGAGGTCTATTCAGCCGCCACGGCCTCTCCCGTCAGCAAACCTGCAGCGTCCAAGGCTTGGCGCAGACGCCTAATCTCGTCGTCGTGCAGCTTGATCAATGGCGGGCGCACAACCGCGCGTTCTTGCCGGCCCAGTAGGACCAGGCATTCCTTCATGCGGTTATGCATATCCAGGAAAGGCGGCGTATATAAGGCTTGGGCCAGGGGGTAGATGCGATCATTGATCGCTTGTGCGCCGGGTAGGTCGCCGTTCTTCACCGCATTGAACAAGGCCACCTGCAATTCCGGAATGACACTGCCCGCACCTGACAGCAGACCATTGGCACCCATGCTCAACGATGCCATCAGCCAGGATGAATGGGTCGTCAGAACCGTAATGGCCCGGCCGGCTTCACCGCCCTGCAGACTGCGGATATGTTTCTCATGCAACATGGCATCATTGGACCAGTCCTTGATCGCTTTAATAGACGGCACCGCCTCGATCAGCCGCAACAGGGTATCGTAGGGATAGCCCAGGCCGCTAACCTGTGGGTATTGAAAGGCGATCATGGGCAAATCCGTGGCGTCCGCGATGGTCTTGAAATGTGTCAGGGTCATTTCAGGGCGCAATTGCCCACCCATAATCATGCTGTTGGGGGGGAAGACCAGCAAGGCGGATGCTCCCGCCGCCTCAGCCATGCGGGCCAGACGGGCCGCTTCAAGGCTGCTGTCCGAATAGATGCCGTTGATCATGGGCAATTTATCGCCCGCCTCGTCCAACGACATCTCCAGGATGTGTTGTTGTTCATCAAAGGTACAGGCGTGAACTTCCGATGCATGGCCGTTGACGGTGACCGCGCTTAACCCAGGGGTAGCGGCAACGTGGGCCAGATGCCGGCGCGAAGCAGCTTCATCGATCATAAAGGCGTCGTCAAAAGCCAACAATGTGGCCGGAATTACGCCGTCTATGGGTCGGTTGTTGAAAACAGACATCTCGTGCCTCCTAACAATATCTAGAATGTGCCGTCTCGGGCCTCGTAATGGGTGGGCAGATTATAGTGCGGTTGGTCCCGTTCAATCCAGTCCACTGTCCAATCTATCATCCGGGCCAGTGGCACTTCCGGGTAGCCGAACAACTTTGCCGCCAACGAGGTATCGTTGTGCCAGCCCATGCCGCTTTCCGTATTCTTGAATTTCGCGGTCAGACCAAAGCGTTTGGCGAAAACTTCTGCCAAGACACGGACACTGGCCTGTTCCGGCCCGCCCATGTTCAGGGGCCGTGACGGCGTTTCGCAATGGCCCAAGGCACGCAATACTTGAGAATTAACATCGCCCTGCCAGATCACGTTGGCATGGCCCGCGCGCAAATCTATGGTTTGGCCCGTATAGACCCAATTGGCGATATCGTAGAGCACGCCGTAGCGCAAATCGATGGCATAGTTCAGACGGATCAGGCGGCCCGGCGTTCCGTGTTGATGGGAGAAATACTGAAATATCCGCTCTCTGCCGACACAGGAATTGGCGTATTCACCGACCGGCACCGGGGCGACATCTTCGTTGCATAAGGGGCCGGTAACATCGGTAAAGGGGTAAACGCACAGGGTGGAAAAGGCAACAATACGGGATTTGGAAAACGCTGCACCGACAAGGGCAGGCACGTGGGCATTCATCGCCCAGGTAAAGGGCTCACCCCCCGCGGTGCCGAATTTCTTGCCCGCCATATAGATTACGTTGGGCAACTTCGGCAGTGCCTCCACAGCCTCTCGGTCCAGCAGATCACAGGCAATGGTTTCGACGCCCCAGTCGTCCAGGCGCTGTTTCACCGATCTGTCCGAAAAACGCGCAACGCCGACAACACGTTTGTGGGGTGCGGCACGCTTGGCCATGCGGGCCAGACAGGGGCCAACCTTGCCAGCAACACCAAGGATGATGATATCACCTTCAAGGGCCGCCAGATCATCCACCAAGGCCTGGCTGGGCCTGGATAACAGCTCTTCCAAAGCCGCAACATCCGCTATGTGGTCTGGTAAATCGGTTGCCGTCAATAGCGTCATGGCGTTCAGTCCGAGACGATGCTGCCGCGTTCAATCACAAAGGTGCGATCCAGCAGGCCAGCCACATGCTTGTCATTGGATTCAGCCACCAGCACGCTTTCGCCCTCGTCCTTCAGGCTTTTCATGATCTCGCCCATTCGCTGGGCAAAGACCGGCGCGATGCCTTCGCTGGGTTCATCCAGCAACAGCAAATGCGTTCCCACCATCAGGGCCCGGGCGAAGGCGACGAATTTTTGCTGTCCGCCCGACAGCTCCAACGAGCCGCGATTGCGGAATTCGGCAACTTCAGGCATCAGACCATAGATCCAATCCAGGCGGTCCTGCCAGTCCTCCATCCCTGTGGCCCAGACCGGCACCAGGATATTTTCCTCCACCGTCAAAGCGGGGACCAGGCGACGGTCTTCGGGCATGAAGCCGATGCCCATATGGGCCCGCTTGTGGGGCTGGATCTTCAACAAATCCTGATGGCCGAACATAGCCTGCCCGGACTGCGCCGCCAGTGCGCCCATGATGGCGCGCAGGAACGTTGTCTTACCGGCACCGTTGCGCCCGATCAGGCCGCACATGGTACCGGCCGGTACTTCAGGGTCAGATTGCGCAGAATAGGTGTTGGGCCGATATTGACATCAAGGCCGCTGACTTTAAGCATTGTCGGCTTCCCCTCCATTATTGGCCGCAATTTCGGTCCGTGTGCGGTGATATTCCTCTCCGATCACGAATTCCCGGACGCCGGGGTCTATCAAGGCCTCTGCCGTGGGCGCATCACAAATCACCTCACCCTGATAAAAGGCCAGGACCCTGGAGACATAGCGTTCGACGATTTCCATGTCGTGTTCAATAAACAGAACAGTCGTTTTGTCCTGATGCAAGGCCTCCATGATGATGTCCATAAGGCCGAATTTTTCCTCAACCGAGATGCCCGATGTCGGTTCGTCCAGCATCAAAATTGTTGGGTTGCTGACCGCCGCCATGGCGATGTCCAACAACTTGCGCACGCCCTGGGGCAGGGTGGAAGCGGTGGCGTTGCGGTATTCGGCAATCTGGTAACGACCCAGGTGGCCATCCACCCGCGCGGCACGTTCATCGTTGTACAGAGGCGACAACAGCCCCATGCCCGTTTCCTCCGATATGGCATAGGCCATCATCAGGTTGTCGAACACGCTTTCCGAAGCAAAAACCTGGGGCACCTGAAAGGATCGTGAAATGCCCAGTTTGGTAATGGTTCGGGGCGGCAGGCCCATAATGTTCCGGCCCGCGAATTCGATATGCCCCGAGGTCGGCTTCAAATAGCCGGTGACCATATTGACGAAAGTGGTTTTCCCCGCGCCATTGGCGCCGATAATACCGATGATTTCATGTTCATTGACCGTGACATTAATGTCCTTGGCGGCGACAACGGCACCAAAGGTTTTTTGCAGGTCACGGACTTCCAATACGACGGTCATGGCAGCCTACCCTTCCGACTTGCGAAAGCGTGAAAACAAGGACCAGATACCATCAGGCAGGAACATAATGATCGCCAGCAAGCTGCCGCCAAGGATGAACTGCCAGATTTGCGGGGCATATTCAAAGGCGTAGGTGCGGATCAACTCAAAGACAAAGGCACCGATAAAGGTCGCCCCCACATTGCCGATACCGCTGAGGATGGTGATGAAAACGAATTCGCCGGAAACATTCCAATTGGCCATGGAATCGGGATCAACCTGGCCCACTGCCAATGCCATGATCGCCCCGCCAAAACCTGCCACCAGGCCCGAAAAGACATATTTGACATGGATGACTTTTTCCGCCGAATAACCCAAATACTCCACCCGGATCTCGTTCTCCCGCACGGCCATGGACATGCTGCCAAGGGTCGTCTTCATGTACAGATGTACCCCGACGGTGATGATATATGTGAAGCACAGAGTGAACAGGAACAGGGTGGTTTGGACGGCCTCGCCTTCAGGGGCATAGCCCAGGAAGGTCGGTGTCAGAACCGAGAAGCCATCGGTGCTGCCTAGTTCCTCGGTCTTCACGATGACGCCGTACAGGATCATGGAGAACGCCATGTTTAAAAGGGCAAAAAAGATCGCCCGGTAACGGCGCAGCAAAAATCCCAGGAAAAATGCCAGGACACCGGCGCTCAAGGTGCCGGCAAAGACCAGCAAAAATGCGTCGTGATAGCCGATCAGCGTCAACATCGCGGCGGCATAGGCACCGAAACCGAAATAGAGCGCGTGTCCGAACGAGACCAGACCCGTGCGCCACAATACCAAAAGCCCAAGGGCAACAGCGCCGCGGGCCAGACTTTGCAGGCCGATGAAACGCATCCATTCCGCCATGAAAAAGTCAGCGAAGACCAGGGCGACAAAGACTATGGACAGACCGACGACGGTTTTATCTAAATACCGCATCAGATTTTCCTGGCCTGTGCCGGTGCGAACAGGCCTTCGGGGCGGATGGCCAGGACCAGGGCCATAATCGCGTAAATCACGAACAATTCGATCTCCGGGAATTTATGCACCGCTGCGGCCCGGCTGACGCCAACCAGGACCGCACCAATCATGGCACCGGGAATAGAGCCCATGCCCCCTATGACGACGACGGCGAAGGCCAACACGATCACCTCTACCCCAATGCCGGGGGAAACAGATATGGTCGGTGCTATATAGGCCCCACCCAAGGCGCCCATAATGGCACCAATGACAAAGGTCACCGTAAACACCACGGTCACGTTAATGCCCATGGCCTGGCTGATCTCCCGGTCAAAAATGACCGCCAGCAGCAATTTGCCCCATTTGGTTTTTGTCAGGCCCAGCCACAGGCCCAAACCGACGATCGCCGCAAGGCCGATCAGGGTCAGGCTGTAGACATCAAAGGTCAATTCCGCGATATCCACGATTCCCAACAACGCCATGGGCTCATAGGCGTAATAAGGGTCCGTGCCCCAGATCATCATCAGGACGTCTTCGAGGACCAGGAACATGGCGAACGTCGCCAACACTATAATATGTTCGTCCCGATGATAAAGAAACCGCAGCAATCCGCGTTCAAGGACGATGCCGAAGAACACGCCGATAATCAACGCGGCGGCAAAAATGGCCAGAAAACCGCCGAATTCCGGCCAATCGGTTTCGTAATAGGCCCCGATCAAGGTGGCCGACATATAGGCGCCAAAGGCGTAAAACGATCCGTGGGTCACGTTCAGGATCTTCATCACACCGAAGATCACGGTCAACCCGACGGCGACCATGAACAGGTAGGATGAAAATACCAAGCCGTCGACCAGGATGACGATCAACTCTTGCACTGTGGGCTCGCTATTTTGGAAAAATCAAAATCATAGAACAAAATAAGTTCCGGGGACGCCCGATTGAGCGTCCCCGGCAGTAACTTATCTAGCACTTGGCGCCCTTCATGCCGCCTTTCAGCCATTCTGTGCCGTTGACGCCCGGGGGCGGCATCACACAGTCGGCTGGAAAGGTGGTGACCTTCGTCATGATGGGTTCGCCCGCTTCCTTGTCCCATTCCAGGATACCGATCTGGTGGATGGTGGCGGCCTGATGACCGTTCGAGCGGTTCATATGGACCTTGGCGGCAAGACCCTGGTACGTCGCGCCTTCCAGGGCGGCGATGACCTGATCCTTGCTGGGGAATTTGCCACCGTTCATCCCGGCCGCCTTGTCATAGGCGTATTTCGCCGCCAGCACGCCCTGGGCCGCTTGATAAGAACCGCCGACGGGGGGCACCGAGTAGCGGTCGATATAGACCTTGCGGAACCAGTTGTTCAAAGGCGTGTCCACATTGGCGGCAAAGATGCCATAGGGGCCACGGGCGCCAAGAATGACGCCGGTCGGTACCTTCTTGCCAAGCCGGTAGACGGAGGTATCAGCAACCGAGAACAGCAGCTTTTTCTTCCGGAACAGGCCGCGTGCTGCGCCTTGGAAAATGAAAGCCTCCAGGTCGCCGCCCCACATGCTGTTATGCACCAATGGTTCTTTCGACAACATCAGAGCCGAAATTTCCGTGCCGTATTGGCCGGAGAAGATTTTCGGCCATTGCGCCTTGTCCGAAGCGGGAACGCCTGGCATCAACTGCTTCATGGCAAGATCGAAGTCGCGCCAGGAATCCTGACCCCAGGCATAGTTCTGGTTGATCCCGGTGTAACCCTTGACGCCGGGCATGTTCGCCTTGACGTAATGGGCCTCGGCCACGCCATCTGCCGTCGCATGGCCCATGGTGCGGAAGACGTATTTCGGGTTCTTGTTGATTTCTTCAAAGATCCGCGGCGTGCCGCAAATCGGGAAGATCGTCAGCATCTTCAATTCTTCGGCCACCGGTGTGATGGCGGCACAGGTGCCTGAAGAAATATAGCCAACGAACAGGTCAACGTTCTGCCGTTGAACTTTGTTGCGGAATTCGGTGACCTGCTTTGCCCCGCCCCCCGATTCATCATAAATCAACGCCTTGATCTGACGGCCCGCCAGACCCTTGCCGCTTTTATCGTAGGGCGCGGGCAGGGTACCCTTGTTGATCGCCTCGATAATAACTTCAGCACCGTTGCGTGCGGGTACGCCAAAGGCCGGTGCCCCAGCGCCGGTCAAAAACGTTGGTACCGCCATGATCACTTCATCAGCGGCATTGGCAATGCCGGCGGTTAAACTAACCGCGGCGGCCAATCCGGTCGCCAGCAGTGTCGCCCTGCCGGATCTTTTGTAGATATTCATCACATAAGTCTCCCTTGTTGTTCGTCGTATACCATCATTTTCCGTCGAAACATCATCCCAACGGCGTGATTGCACGCGAATTATTTTCCGGTACGGCGGATGAGACCGACCAGACGCCATATTTCACTAAAATGGTCGCCTTGCCAAGGCTATTCAGAGCTATTTGCGCTGCTGCGACAAGAAGTCCTGGAACGTCGTCGCCGTACCGCTCTCCACCGCTGCACCATAGGCTAGATTAAGACGGCGCTTATCCTTGAAAGCCGTCCAGATCGCAGCGTTTACCCCGGACGGTACCGCCAATTCCCCGGCTTCCAACATTGCCAGGATTTGTCCGTAGGCAGCTTCAGCTCGACGCCAGGCCGTAGCATTGTTGGTGGCGCTGTTGGGGCGCTGAATATAGTTGGTTAGGGGTCGGGGCAGCAACGTCATGGCACCGGCCCGACTGATAGCCTCCATATTGAAGACCACGTCTTCGGCAAAGCGCAGTTCCGCCTGAAAGCCATTGCCGGCTATCTCCCGGCGCAGCAACGGGAAATGGGGCACGCCGCTGTTGATCATGGCCAGGGCGTCGATGTCTCTCTGCGTGTTGTCTATCGGATAGGCTGTCGCAATAACACTGCCATCCGGATTGACGGCGCAGGTATTGTCACAGGCCAGGCCTGATTTCATGGCAAGCGGCAGCAGGGCCGATAGTTTGTCCGCCTTCCAGGTATCGTCACTATCCAGAATGGCCAGAAAATCACCCCGTGCCTGGTCAAAGGCGGCGTTGCGCGCCACAGAGGGGCCAGCCCCGATTGTGGGCGATTTGACCATACGAATGCGCTTATCTTGGATGCCACTGGCCCGGCATAAATCTATGTAATCCGCACCGCAATCGGACGCAATTATCAATTCCCAGTGTGGATGTTTTTGCCGCATGACGCTGTTGACTGCCGCCGTGATGGTCGCTTCCGCCTGAAAGGCCGCCATTAGAATGGAAACAAGAGGCATTGGGTTACCCGTTTCGAAACGTCTGGATTTAGGTTTATAGTGTGCCTATGGGAAACAGGATGACAAATATTGCGACCATCGGCGCGGGCGGTTTGTTCGGCCTGGTTTTGGTTGCCGGCTTCAAGGGGACGTTGTTGTCTGCCTGGTCTTTCTTCTTTGACGGTCTGATACAACATTATCTAACCCTGCAAACGGGCCTGTTCAACTGCTTCTAAAGCGCCAGCCATGCCATGCCAGGGCCAGCCAGCCCGCCATGAACGATAACCCGCCGATGGGCGTCAGCCAGCCAAAATAGACCAGGCCCGTAAACGACAGCAAATATAGCCCGCCGCAGAACAAGACACTGCCCAAGGCAAAGCTGTAGGCGGCGATACGCAGGGGCGTTGATGGTCCCCGCATGTTCAGGGCGGCCACGCCCAGCAAGGCCAGGGCATGCCAGATCTGATAGCGCACGGCGGTGTGGATACGTTCCAAATCAGGTGCGGCCATGGACTCCTTCAAATCATGCGCCGTGCCCGCCGCGATTAAAACCGCCAGGGCCCCGGACAGGCCGGCGAAAACCAAGGGCCAGCGTTGCTGCGCTGCGCTTGTCGTGGCTCCATTTGTGGCCCCAATCATGGCAGGGGCTCAAAAGCCGCATTGATGGGGACGGCGGCAGGATCGGCGTTGTTGACCAGACCGCCGATCCTGCCGAAATTGGCCATGGTGGCATCTGTCCAGCCTTGGGCCGATTCGGGATCCAGCGCATCAAATGCCTGGTGCATACAGTCATCGCCTGCACTTTGTTCAATAGCACCGGGCCAACGGGCCCCAAGGTTGAGGCGATAACCGGCTTCGTGCAGGTGGCGGGTAATGGCCGCCCCGATGCCACGATTTGCCCCGGAAAGCTTGATCACGCGACCGTTTGGGTCCAGACGTCCCGGGTTTGCTTCGTTCATTGTTTTTGGTCCTATCTGCTCAATTTATATTCTCAGTATTGCACCAAGTCCCGGACGCTCCTATAAGATCCCCTTTTGATGAGTGATATATCCGCCAACCAGCCTCCCTTCCGTCATCTCCTTGGTATCGAGGGGCTGTCAGCGCCCGATATCACAGAGATCCTTGATCTGTCCGACGAATACGTCGCGCAAAATCGTCAGGTCGATAAAAAGCGATCCATCCTGGGCGGTCGCACACAAATCAATCTGTTTTTCGAAACCTCCACCCGGACCCGCACTTCGTTCGAACTGGCAGGCAAGCGCCTGGGCGCGGACGTCATTAATATGACGGCGACCGCATCTGCGATCAAAAAGGGCGAGACCCTGATCGATACGGCGGCGACCTTGAATGCCATGCATCCAGACACCCTGGTGGTCCGCCATCCGCACTCTGGCGCCGTTGCGCTGTTAAGCCAGAAAATGGATTGCAGCGTTATCAATGCCGGTGACGGCTCTCACGAACATCCGACCCAGGCTTTGCTGGATGCCTTGACCATTCGCCGCCGACTGGGTCATCTGCATGGCCTGACCGTGGCCATTTGCGGCGATATTCTGCACAGCCGGGTGGCACGCTCCAACATCATGCTGCTGAATATCATGGGTGCACATGTCCGCGCCATCGCCCCGCCTACCCTGTTGCCGGGCCAGATGGACCGCATGGGTGTGGACGTCTACCATAATATGGAAAAAGGCCTCCGGGACGTTGATATCGTCATGATGCTGCGTTTACAAAACGAACGCATGAACGGTGCCTATGTGCCTTCTACCCGGGAATATTATCACTTCTTTGGCCTGGACCAGGCCAAGCTGTCAAAGGCAAAGCCAGAAGCCTTGATCATGCATCCGGGGCCGATGAACCGGGGCGTGGAAATTGATAGCGAGTTGGCGGACGACATCAATCGCAGTGTTATTCGCGAGCAGGTGGAGATGGGCGTGGCTGTGCGCATGGCCGTGTTGGATCTACTCTCCCGCCGTCCCTCGAACCTGCCGCCGATTGGTCCTAGTGGCGGGCCGGATGGGGGTGCGTCATGAGCGATATCGCCTATATCAATGCCCGGCTAATTGATCCGGCCAGCGGTTTGGACAGTCCCGGTGCGCTATTGACCAAGGATGGGCAGATCGCTGATCTGGGCCCGGATTTGTTTGCTAGCGGCACGCCGGAGGTTGCCGCTGTGGTGGATTGCGGCGGCCGGGTATTGTGTCCTGGACTGATCGATATGCGGGTTTTTGTCGGCGAACCGGGGGCCGAGCATAAGGAAACCCTTGCCTCTGCCTCGGACGCGGCGGCGGCGGGCGGTATCACCTGTATTATCGTGCAACCCAATACAGACCCGGTAATCGATGACGTTGCCCTGGTGGAATATATCAAGCGTCAGGCCCGGGATAAGGCTTCTGTACGGATCCATCCCATGGCCGCCATCACAAGGGGGCTGGAGGGCCAGCAGATGGCGGAGCTGGGTTTGATGGCCGAGGCCGACGCGGTCGCCTTCACCGATGCAGACCGGGCTGTCGCCGATGCCCAGGTCATGCGCCGGGTCCTCAGCTATGCCTCGGCCTTCAATCTGTTGATCTGTCATTACCCCGAAGAACCCGCCTTGGCCCGCAATGGCGTGATGAATTCAGGCGAAATTGCCATGCGTCTGGGTCTGCCGGGTATTCCGACCCAGGCGGAAACCATCATGGTGGAACGGGATCTACGCCTCGTCGAGATGACCGGCGGGCGTTATCACGCGGCCTGCCTGTCCACGGCACAGGCGATTGAGGCTATGGCCAGGGGCAAGGCACAGGGCTTGCCTGTGTCCGCTGCTGCAGCCGTGCATAATTTCGCCATGAACGAGGAAGCCGTGGGGCAATACCGCAGTTTCGCCAAAACCGCGCCCCCCTTGCGCTCAGAGGCGGATCGTCAGGCGGTCGTCGATGGCTTGGCGGATGGCACCATTGATGTGATTTGTTCCTGCCACGACCCGCAGGATGTGGAATCTAAACGCCTGCCCTTCGAATTGGCGGCGACGGGGATTATCGGCCTGGAAACAATGCTGCCCCTGGCCTTGCAGCTGTATCATAACGGTGCCCTTGGCCTGTCTGATCTGTTGGCGAAAATGACCTCCCGCCCGGCGGAACTGTTGGGCCTGCGCGGCGGTAAACTGGCACCAGGCGCACCGGCGGATCTGTTGATCTTCGATCCAAACATACCCTGGCGGATTGATGAAGACGGCTTCCACTCCAAGGCCAAGAACACGCCCTATCATGGCCGCCCTGTGCAGGGCCGGGCCTGGCGCACCATTGTTGATGGAAAAGTGGTATACTCCGACTCCGCAAAATAGGAATTAGGCAATGCCAAGTCCCATGGGTGATTTTACCTATATCTGGCCGTTTTGGGCCGCAGCAGCCTTTGGCTATTTGTTGGGGTCCATTCCCTTTGGCCTGATACTGACGCGCCTTGCGGGCCTGGGCGATGTACGTTCCATCGGCTCCGGCAATATTGGTGCCACCAATGTGCTGCGTACGGGCAACAAGGGCCTGGCCGCATTGACCTTGATTTTGGATGGCGGCAAGGGTGCAGCGGCGGTGTTGCTGGCCAATATGTATGGTCCCGATACAGCCGTGCTGGCGGGCGGCGGGGCCTTTATCGGGCATCTGTTCCCGGTCTGGCTGAAATTCAGGGGCGGCAAGGGGGTCGCCACGTATCTGGGCGTGATCCTGGCCATAAACTGGCCGTCCGGTTTGCTTTGTTGTTTGACTTGGTTGGTGGTCGCAGGTGTCCTGCGTTATTCCTCATTAGCAGCATTAATTGCGGCCCTGGCGGGTCCGGGCTTTGTCTTTTGGCTGGGCAATTGGCAAATGATGGAACTGGCCGCATTCATGGCAGTGTTGGTGTTTATTCGCCATCATCAAAACATCCGCCGTCTGTTCACCGGTGCCGAGCCCAGGATAGGCGCAAAAAAAACAACGTAGAGCGATTGCTTTTCGCTACACTTCTCCCCTGTGAAGAATTCTTCTGCGGGGATGGGAATGGTTGATATTCAGGCGGGGCGGTTAAGTGCGGCGGAGCTGGCGGAAAACTTCGCCGACGTGCATCGACCCTTTGACCATGGCGGTGCAGTGGTTGAGGCGAACCGTTGCTATTTTTGTTATGACGCGCCCTGTATTAACGCCTGTCCCACCGGCATCGATGTCCCCGGTTTCATTCGTGCCATCGCAACCGGCAATGTCAGTGGCGCGGCCATGACCATCCTGAAAGAGAATATTTTTGGCGGCTCCTGTGCCCGGGTCTGCCCGACGGAAATTCTTTGCCAGGGAGATTGTGTCCGCAACGGCCCCGGCGACCGCGCGGTAGAGATTGGCTTGCTGCAACGTCATGCAACGGATCATTTGGACGCAGACGGCCCGCACCCCTTTGACCGCGTGCCCGATAGTGGCAAATCCGTTGCTGTTGTGGGCGCGGGCCCGGCAGGTCTGACCTGCGCCCATGCCCTGGCCCGTAATGGCCATAAAGTGACGATATTCGAAGGACGGCCCAAACCTGGCGGCCTGAATGAATACGGCATTGCGGCCTATAAGCTGCCTGATGACTTTGCCCAACGGGAGGTCGCCTTTATCACCGCCATCGGCGGCATTGATATCCAAAACAGCAAGGCGCTGGGCCGGGATATAACACTGGATCAGCTGCGTTTGGACTATGACGCGGTGTTTCTGGGTCTGGGCCAGGCTGGGGTGCGAGATTTGGGCGTGCCGGGGTCGGACCTGGAAGGGGTGGATAGCGCCGTCGATTATATTGCCGAACTGCGCCAGGCGGATGACCTTGGTGCCTTGGCGGTGGGGGCGAATATCGTGGTGATCGGCGGTGGCAATACGGCCGTTGATATTGCCGTGCAGAGCAAGCGCCTGGGCGCCAATGATGTCACGCTGGTCTATCGACGGGGCCCGGAACAAATGGGCGCGACCCAGCACGAACAGGATTTCGCCCAAACCAACGGCGTGCGGATCAAGCATTGGCTGCGCCCCTTACAGTTGGAGGGGGACGGTAATGTCAAGGCGGCTGTATTTGCCGGTGTTCACCTGGAAGGTGGCGCGTTGGTGGATACGGGTGAGGAACAAAGCATTCCCTGTGACATGGTTTTCAAGGCGGTGGGGCAGGCCTTTGTCCCGTTGGCCGGGGAGGGCCCGGCGGTCAGCGGGGGCCGCATCACCGTCGACGATGTTGGCCAGACATCTCTACCTGATGTTTGGGCCGGGGGTGACTGTGTCGCGGGTGAAGATCTGACCGTGCAGGCCGTGCAGGACGGCAAACTGGCAGCGGGCGCAATTCATAGATGTCTGGTGGGGAGTTAGAACAATGGCTGATCTGCGAAGCGACATCGCCGGTATCAAATCACCGAACCCGTTCTGGCTGGCCTCCGCCCCGCCCACGGATAAAGCCTACAACGTGGAACGCGCCTTCAAGGCCGGCTGGGGCGGTGTGGTCTGGAAAACCCTTGGCGAAGACCCGCCCATTGTTAACACGACCTCCCGCTATGGCGCGGTCAGCCTGAACGGGCAGCGTATCGCCGGTTTTAACAATATTGAATTGATCACGGATCGCCCCTTGGATGTGAATTTACGGGAGATCAAACAGATCAAACGGGACTGGCCTGATCGCGCGGTTTTAGTCTCTCTCATGGTGCCGTGCGAAGAAGCGCCGTGGCGGAAAATTCTGGCGGCGGTGGAAGACACCGGTGCCGATGGGGTGGAGCTGAATTTCGGCTGTCCCCACGGCATGTCGGAACGGGGCATGGGATCGGCAGTGGGCCAGGTACCCGAATATGTCGAAATGGTCACCCGCTGGTGCAAAGCCATGACGCGGATGCCTGTGTTCGTAAAATTGACCCCGAACGTGACCAATATTCTGGCCCCGGCGCGGGCGGCCAAGCTAGGCGGTGCCGATGCGGTATCCCTGATCAATACCATCAACTCCATCGTCGCGGTGGATCTGGATAATATGGCGCCCATGCCCACCGTGGATGGCAAGGGCAGCCACGGCGGCTATTGCGGTCCGGCGGTAAAGCCCATCGCCCTGCATCTGGTCGCCGAAATTGCCAAGGACCCGGAATGCGCCGGCATGGCGATCTCGGGCATCGGCGGGATTGAGACCTGGCGCGATGCGGCGGAGTTTATCTCGCTTGGTGCAGACAACGTTCAGGTCTGTACCGGGGCCATGCATTACGGCTTTAAGATCGTTGATGACATGATCGATGGTCTGAATAATTGGATGGATGGTAAGGGCCACAATAA
>Ga0233429_1003440_pt1 | contig 14937 bp, 15 predicted proteins | sample SI_118_April2016_3_FD_179879 | JGI IMG/M metagenome (GOLD analysis project Ga0233429, IMG submission 179879) | Seawater microbial communities from Saanich Inlet, British Columbia, Canada - SI_118_April2016_135_MG | ecosystem: Environmental > Aquatic > Marine > Inlet | place: Canada: British... | reverse complement strand
GAACGATTGAAGGTCCACGGCATTGATGGCCTGCGGGTGGTCGATGGCTCCATCATGCCGACGCTAGTTTCTGGCAACACCAACGCGGCCTGCCTGATGATCGGCGAAAAAGGCGCCGCCATGATATTGGAGGATGCGGCCTAAAATCGATTATTCATGTCATGCCCGTGCTTGACACGGGCATCCAGGGATAAGGGTCTTCAGGCCCTAGCCGTAAAGCGATAGAGCACCCGGTTGCCGCCCAGGACGACTTGGCTGGCGGTTATGGTTGCGTGTTCGGACAGGATTTCTTCAAACCTGGCTTGGGTATAGTCGGGGAATATGTCTTCCCGCAGGGCCAGCATGCGGGTGATCATGGGATCGTCCTTGGTGACGAATTCCATCACGCCGTTGGGGGCCAAAGAGACGATCCAGGGCACGGCTTGATCCAGGGGAATATTGCGCCCGATCACCAGATGGTGAAGGACGGCGAGGCTCAGGCTCATATCCGATTTTGCCCGCGTGGTAAAGCTATCGCGCTCCACACCATTCCAGCCCTGGCTGGGCGTGGGATTGGCACCATCAAGATAAAGCGGCAGAAAATCAAGGTCTTCTGCCTGGGCGCGACTGAAGGCGCGTTCCAATGCCAGATGGTCGGCATCCGCGCCCAGCACGCGACCGGCACCACTTTCCAGCGCCAGCACAGTGTAATCCCCCACATTGCAACCCAGATCCAGCAGGGTCGCTGGCGTCACATCTTTTACGGCAGCGGCTACGAAATCCCGTTTTTGACTTTCTGCGTCACTGTCATAGCTGTGGCTGTGGGCGTAGTCTCCCCAGGTGGAGATGCCGCTGGATTTTAAGCTTAGGCTCGCGATCCATTTACGCAGCTGTTTCAATATCGCGATTTTGCCTGCGCGCGCCACGTGGGGAATTTTGGGAACGGAATTTCCGCTCTGCGCCGTGGCTTTGTTTTGCAGGCTGGCCTGCATGAAGACATGCCAGAACATGTTCCATGACAGACGATGCTGCCATTTCAACATGGACGCCAGATCACCAGCGGTAATGCCTTCCAAGGCACCGCGATACCAGGCGTTCGGCGCGATGCCCAGCTTCGCCCCCAACAACAGGGGATTGATGAATTGTTCACAGAATTGCCGGTATCCCGCCCATGGCTCCCCCTCCCGATAGGGGCGCAGGGATAACAGATCGATGAAGACCGGGCGGGGGCCGATGAACTGGATGTTATAGGCGCTGCCGTCACACAGGGTAATGTTGTCGTCCATACAGCGGATATGCAGATCCAGATGCAACAACGCGGCAGATTTCAGGGCGGCAAAAGACCATTCATAGGGATAGCTGATAAAAGGTATGCGGCTATGTTCAATCGCCATTGTTTTGTCCGGCAGATCAAGGGGACAGTCTTCGGCGGACAGAATATTGCTGTCGATCAACCAGCCATCATCTATCAGACTTTGAAAACAGGGTGCTGCCATGACCTGGCGGAAATCTTCCACCGCCTCAGGTGCAATGGTTCTGATGATGCGGCCATCAATATCGTAGACATGGCCTGCCGGGTCACGAAATGATCCGGCAACGGGGTTGTTCATTCGCCTGGGTCAACCTGTGATGCATCGGCTTTGCCGCCAAACAAGTTGTCGAATTTGGCCCTGACCTGCTGCCAAAACACGGCAATGGTAGCGGCACCTGCGGCAAGGGTTGCCAACAACGCCTGAATGGCCATGCCCGCAGTGCCCGGGTCAACGTATGCGTAGGCGCTATTGGCACCGACAACGAAATAAGTCAGTACAACGAGCTGTATGTACATTTTGCGTGGGGTGAGAAACCTTAAGCCGCGTTTCATGACGTGAATATCCCTCAATCAAATAACTTACTAAGTAATAAGTGTCTGGCAGCAATTGCATTTACCATTGAAATAGCAATTAGGTATTTAAAATATTAACGGCTTTGATAAATGCTAGCTTTATTCACCGAATTTGTGACCAAGCGCACTAAGGATAAGTCATGCCTACTCGGATGTGGGAGATAATCAAGACGGTTGGGAAATATCCCCTTTATCCACTTTTGGTGAATGTCTATTTCGTCCTCTACATTTATCAATTGAATCTGTTTCAGGTACGCTTGGCGGATGCGGTGGATTATCTACTGCTCTCGTCCGCCAGCATGGCCATACTGATCGCTGCCGCGCATGCCCTGCCCCGCCCGTTCGGTGCCGTGGTGTCTGCGGTTTGTTTCTTTGCCTTCGTATATCTGATCCTGCCTATTCAGATCATGTTTGAGCCAGGCGGCGAACCACGCCTGCTGTCGCATCTGATCTGGATCGGATTTTTCATCTATGTGACGGTTTTAGTGTTCGCCCGCAAGGGACGCTTTGCCAGTCGTTTTCACGTTGCCTATAACATTCTGACACTTGCAGCCATTATCTGGGCCTGTGGCAGCATCCTTGTGGAAGACTGGCGCGCGGTGCCTCGCGATACCGCCCTCACTTTAAACGGCATCGCGGCAACAACACCCATTGCGGCCACAGAGCGAACCGAGCCGACAGCTCAAATTCGCCCCAACATCGTGCATATCGTGCTTGACGGTTATTCCCGCGCTGATGTGATGTTGAAAGCCTATGGCTATGATAATTCAAAGTTTCTAAAGGCTTTGCGTCAACGGGGCTTTGAAATCGCAAGTCAATCGACCGCACCTTACAATCAGACCCATCTCTCCCTGGGGGCAACATTTCAGGGTGGATATTTCAATGCCGGGCAATTGGCTGGATTAAATGATGGCGACGCACAATTTCGCCGCCGCCTGCTCGATAATGTCACCCAAGGACCGGTGCATAATATTTTGGCGCAACGGGGCTATCGCTTTTTCGCCACCTCTATTGGGATGACCGGGTTCTATCAATATCCCGACGACACGATCCTGCTGTCCGATACGAAGCAGCGCAACCGCTGGACCTTTGAACAGACACTGATGAGCGATCGCTTCGCCAACGCCATTCCTGGTTTGGGCCGTTGGGTCGCCTGGAATAATTTTCAGCAGATGAACCGGGACTTACGGTACGGTTTCGATTTCAGCAATTTTCGCGATCAAATCAAGGCTGCGGCGGCAAGCGGCGCACCCATCCACCTTTATCAACATGCCCTGGCCCCGCATCCGCCCTTTGCGATCACTGCGAAAGGTAAAGATACCAAAGCATGGCTGCCATACACCCGCTTCATCGCCACCGGGAATGCGGTCATCCATGGCGATGAGGCCCGGCGGCAGCATTACCTGGACGGCCATTTGGAGAAGGTGAAATATATCAACCGCGCGATCCTGGCCTATATTGATCAGGTCGTGGCAGAAATTCCTGAACCGCGGGTGATTATTCTGCAAAGTGATCATGGCGGCAGCGTCTTCTATCACCACAACAAGCTGGAACGCGGCTGCGCCTGGGAACGTTATTCAAATTTGTTTGCCATTCAGACCAGGCCGGAAATTCCCGTCATCAAAAATGGCGTCTACAACACAGTGAATATCTATCGCGATCTGTTCAGCGCCTATTTTAAATTGCCGACGCCCGCTTTGCCCGCGCAGTCATATTTCGCTGATTGGGATCAGATGCGTCAATTCCAGGCCGTGGACCTGAGCGCGCGCGAGGCCTGTGGCCCGAACTAAAGCAACTCCGCCAACATAGCGGCGGCGCGCTGGGCACCATTGCTTTCCACATCGCGAAATGCCGCCGGTTTCGCCAGAACATCGACCATCGCCGCAGCAATGCTATCAGGATCGGCAGTGGCATAGTCCATACGCCGCCCGGCATTGTAACTTTGCAGGCGCTGGTGGACATGAAAATTCTGTTCGAAGTGATTACGCAGGGGAAAATACAAAAACGGTGTCTTAGCTGCCGTCAGTTCCATACAAGTCGTCAGCCCGCCCTGGACAAGGGCGAGGTCGCAGGCCGCCAGATGGCGGTGCAGATCGGGGACGAAGGCGCGCGTTTCAACGCCTGGAGGCACGACGAGGCTGGCGGGATCAATACGCGGACCTGTCACGACGATCATACGCAGTTCCGGGACCCGCGCCCTGGCGGCTGGATAGGCATCCATCACCCGGCGTAATAAATGACCACCGACGCCGGAGCCGCCAACCGTGACGATGCAGACCTTTTCACCCTCTCTGTAGCCAAACCGCTCTCGTAACTCAGCCCGCCGGGCAAATTCGTCCGGCTCAAAACCGGTGATATAACCACAGAAATCGAAATGGCTTTCCGTCCAGGACCGCATATCAGGCAGATCGGGGCCAAAGGTGCCAGGCACGATGTCATCGGGATTGCCGACAAAGATCGCCCGGTCCCGCAAGTTGGGCGCGGCCTGAATATGTTCAATCATCTCGGCGTTATAATCCGCTGTTAGATATGCCTCATGGGGACCGCCATCAGGCATGGGAATGAAACCGACAAAGTCAGTGAACCAGGCCAGCTGGGTTTGCTTCAGCTCCGGATGCTCATGCCAGAAATGATCCACATCCCAGGCTTCATCAGCGATCACCAGATCGTATTTTTGTTGTTCCAGAACCTCCTGGAAGACCATGAAATTGGCGATCAGGATTTCATCCATATTGCGGATCGCCTGGAAAGCATTCAGATCATGTTCGCCGGCCTCCGCCTCAATATGGTTGGATTCGTTGGCCAGCAGGGCAGAGGCGGGATGCAGGGTTTCGTCCGCGGCATCCAGAAACCGGGTCACCGGATCCTGGGCCAGCCAATCCACCTGAATATCGGGATGGCCTTTTCGCAGCTCCTGCGCAATGGCCAGATCCCGTCGGGCATGACCAAGTCCGATGGGGGAAGATAGATACAGCACCCGCTTGCCGCCGCCATTGGCGTTATATTTGATGCCATTCCTGTCGCCATTTTTGTCCGGCAGGGTTTGTCGGGGTCGGGCCAAGATTTTATCCAGAAAGTCCAGGATCAAGGCATTGGTTTTTGCTGGAAAACGGGCCTGGGGATTATGACCGGCGCCTTCGAAGGAAATGAATTCGGCCTGCATTAACGCGGCTAAGAATTTGCCACGATCATGCGCCTGTATCCGATCCTCCGTACCGTGAATAACCAATACGGGGCATTTGATATTGCGATACAAATCCTCGTTCACTGTGAAATGGGGTGCCAGGGTCATGCGCGCTTCGACGGTTTTGCCCAAGGCCTGGCCGTCTGTCTCAAGGGACCAGCTAACCCCATCCTGAATTTGTTTGGTTGAGTGTGGCTCGGGAAAGATTTGGCCAATAAAAAAACGCGTAAAATCCTCATAGTCTTCATGCCAATATGATTGGCTGTATTTTTCCCAGCCTTCATGGTTTTCCGTCTGGCCAAAGAAACGATCCGGCGTCGCGTATCCAAGGTCAGGACCAATTGTCGAAGCGGGGCAGATCGCGACAAGGGCGCGGACCCGTTCGGGGTAATGCGCCGCCAGAATGGGGGCTAAAAGGCCCCCCAGGGAGACGCCTAAAAGTGTCGCCTGTTTCGTGTTCGTCGCATCCAGCACTGCCAACGCATCGGCGACATATTCATGGATAGCGTATTTCTCAACCTCTTCGGGGCGGTCGCTCTTGCCGTTGCCACGCGGATCAAAGGTAATACAGCGATAGTATTGGCTGAAATAGGGGATTTGCGCTTTCCACATGCGGGAATGAACGATGGCCCAGGCCGGCATAAACAGAAGGGTTTCCGCACCTTCCCCATAGACTTCGTAATGGATGTTGACGCCATCTCGATCAATGCTGCCTTCTAAATCAGGATATTTTGCGCGCATGGCGGGTTTCCCTATTTATTGGCGTCTTCGAATGTCTTGATAAGCGAACCCACATCGCGGAGGCTGCGAAGGATTGTCTCTTTTTGACTATCCTGAGATAGCAATCGGCTTTCCACGCCAAGGAACAATGAGCCGACTAAATTGGCCAGACCTTCCGGGGTGAAAGGGCTGATGTTGGTTTGGTTGGCAGCCCAGCGTCGCGCGACATCTGTCAGCAGATCAATCCAACCCTGGCTGTTAAGGCGTATGGCCGCGGCAATTGCCGGGTCCGACCAGCCCGCCGCCGTCAATTCCTGCAGCACACGAACGTAGCCAGAGGCGACGTCTTCATCCAGATAGTCGCAGGCTAGGTTCCACTGCTCCGACAAGGGCAGATCGCTTTCGAACATGGCTTTTTGCCGGTCAAGCAGGCTGGCATTGAGATACTCATAAAGCGCGAGAAGCAAACCTTGCTTGGAACCAAAATGATAGTGGATTTGACTAAGCGGCATCTCCGCCCTCTCGGCCACTCGTCGGGTTGAAAGGGCGGCGTAGCCATCGTGCTGCAGACAGTGTTCGGCGGCCATCATGAGAGTGAGGCGGGCATCTTTGTTTTTGGCCTGCCGTTTTCCCTCGTTTAAGTGTTCGATCGTGGTGCTGTCCGGCATTTTAATCATCATTCCTTGAACTGAAGCCACATATCGACCAGGAGATCTCGAATATAGGATTATCCATTCGGTCGACCGACCTAATATTTAGATCGATTGCATTCAGATGTCAAGGTGCCTACCGGGGCCTCCCAACTATTTCATGGAGGCCGCAAATACCTGCGGCAACAAAACGGCCCTGTCAGATGCAGCCGGCGTGATCAGACAGGCCCCGCAATAGAGGGCATCCAGACCCTATTCGTTGACGGTCTGGCTGGATTGATAAAAGGACCAGATCAGGCCGACGCCTGCACCATAGGTTAGATCTTCCCGATAGAGCGGGCTGTCTTCGTTGGCGGCACCATGATGGGAATTCAGATCGGCAGCCATGAAAACCTTCATGGTTTTGCTCAAGGGGAGTTGTAGAAGTAATCGCAATTTGCTGCCCAGATAGCCCCCCTGCCCGTCATAAGCGGCCCGGGCGGAGGTCACAAACGGGGCATCCACCTGATAGAAATAATCCTGCAAATCCTCATCCGCAATCAGGGCGGAAATACCCAGCTTCAGCTTTGCGCCACTATCGAAAAAGTTGCCGTGCTGATAGGCGATTTGCGGTTCAATTAAAAAACCCCGATGCTCTACACTTGAGAAATCCGTTGAAAATACGGCGCGAATAGGTAGTTCCAGATCGATCTTGGCCCATTTCGCGGCCCGTGCCACTGTCCATTGGATACGCGGGCCCAATTCCGCCATATGGTCCAGGTCAGGCATGCCAAGGCGGGCATCGTTATCATCGGAATCGGTATCCAACGACCCTGCAAGCGAGATATCCAATTCAAAATCACGGCTGTGCACCAACCGCCCCCGTAACAAGCCCTTGCTGTCCGAGCGGAAAAAATCGCCGCGATAGATGGGAAACGGCAAGGCGATACCATTGAAATGGCTTTGCCCCGCAGCCGGATAATCCGGTATGTAACCGACACCGCCCGCCACGCCTAGCTCAAACAGTGGTTTTTCCTCTGCCAATGCCGGCGTCATATGCAGGCTTGCCGCCGCGATGAACACCAGGGCAGCTCGTCGGAAATTATGGTTCATCATGGCGCTTTCTGGAAATGGTTGAGGCGTTTCTGTTCTAGCAATAAAGCATGGGGAATAGCAAAGGGCAGACGGGATGTTAGCTAAATACGGGGTGCGACAGCTTGCCGCTTGACTTCATGGGACAATCGGCTATTTAAACAGTACCAATTTAGTCCTGTTTGAGAAACTGCATAGAATTCCTGCTAGGTATTTACCAATGATCCGCCTGAATAAAATGACCGATTATGCCGTTGTTATGTTGAGCCATATGGCCGGCGACAGCGCATCCGTGACCACGGCGGTGCAGATGGCAGAAGATTCGGGCGTGCCCCTGCCCTCTGTCTCGAAATTGATGAAACAATTAAGCAAGGCGGGAATATTAGGCTCGCACCGCGGCGCCGGCGGCGGCTATAGCCTGGATCGTTCGCCTGGCGATATATCCGTGGCGGAAATCGTCACCGCATTGGAGGGCCCCATTGCCTTGACCGCCTGCATTGATGGTGCAGATACATCCTGCGGGTCCATGCCGCAATGCGCCATGAGCGGCAATTGGAACCAGGTCAATCAGGCTATTCAGGCAGCCTTGGATAGCGTCAGTCTTGCCGACATGATGCCACGGCCTTTCGCCTTTGTACCACCGTCCGAAAAATTAAAGTCAGACATCAGAAACGAACTTCAACATTCTGATAATGTTGGAGAAACCCATATCGAAAGTGCGTCGTAAATGAGTTACACGACAGAAACGGCGGACCAGGTTTCCTCTATCGCGGGGGAGAAATACAAATACGGTTTCGTCACCGATATTGAGACCGAACTGGCCCCCATGGGCCTGAACGAAGACATCATCCGTTTTATCTCGGCCAAAAAGGACGAGCCCGATTGGATGCTGCAATGGCGACTGCGGGCCTATGAACGCTGGTTGACCATGGAAGAGCCGGAATGGGCCAAGGTTGAGTATCCGGAAATTGATTTTCAGGACGCCTACTATTACGCCGCGCCGAAATCCCAGAAAGACGGCCCGCAAAGCCTGGATGAGGTGGACCCGGAGCTCCTCCGCACTTACGAAAAACTGGGCATCCCGTTGCATGAACAACAAATGCTGGCCGGTGTCGCCGTGGATGCTGTCTTCGACAGTGTTTCCGTCGCGACCACGTTCCGTAAAGAGCTTGCCAAGGCCGGGGTGATTTTCTGTCCGATCTCGGAAGCCGTGAAAGATTATCCGGAGCTGGTACAGAAATATCTCGGCTCCGTCGTGCCTTATTCGGATAATTTCTATGCGACCCTGAATTCTGCCGTGTTTACGGACGGATCCTTCGTCTACATTCCCAAGGGCGTGCGCTGCCCTATGGAGCTGTCGACGTATTTTCGCATCAATCAGGCCAATACGGGCCAGTTCGAACGGACGTTGATCATTGCCGATGAAGGCAGCTATGTCTCCTACCTGGAAGGCTGCACAGCGCCACAACGGGATGAAAACCAGCTACATGCCGCCGTGGTCGAATTGGTCCTGATGGATGATGCGGAGATTAAATATTCCACTGTCCAGAACTGGTATCCCGGCGATGCGGACGGCAAGGGCGGGATCTATAATTTCGTGACCAAGCGGGCCGCCTGCCGGGGCCGTAATTCCAAGGTGTCCTGGACCCAGGTTGAGACCGGCTCTGCCGTCACCTGGAAATACCCCAGCTGTATCCTGCAGGGCGACAATTCGGTCGGTGAATTCTATTCCGTCGCCATTACAAATAACCTGCAACAGGCGGATACGGGCACGAAGATGATCCATATCGGGGAAAATACGTCTTCGACCATCATCGCCAAGGGTATCTCTGCCGGGCGCAGTCAAAGCACCTATCGGGGCTTGGTGCGGATGCAGCCCGGCGCCAAGGGCGGGCGCAACTATACCCAATGTGACAGCCTATTGATCGGTGATAAATGCGGCGCGCATACGGTGCCCTATATCGAAAACCGCAACCGCACAGCCCAGATCGAACATGAGGCGACAACGGCGAAAATCAGCGAGGATCAGCTGTTTTACTGCCGTCAGCGGGGCCTGACCGATGAAGAAGCGCTATCCATGATCGTCAATGGCTTTTGCAAACAGGTTTTGCAGGAATTGCCCATGGAATTCGCCGTTGAGGCGCAAAAACTGGTTGGAATATCGTTAGAAGGCAGTGTGGGCTAAGTCATGACGAATATGTTGGAAATCAAGGACCTGCATGCCGAGGTCGGCGGCACGGAAATTCTCAAAGGTCTTAGCCTGACCATCGGTGAAGGTGAGGTGCATGCCATTATGGGCCCGAACGGGGCCGGTAAAAGCACCTTGTCTTATGTACTGTCAGGGCGGGACGGCTATGAGGTGACGTCAGGGTCGATCACCTATCGCGGCCAGGACCTGTTCGAACTGGCGATCGAGGAACGGGCGGCGGCCGGTATCTTCCTGGGCTTTCAGTATCCGGTGGAGCTGCCCGGTGTTTCATCGACAACATTCCTGAAAACCGCCCTGAATGCGGTGTTGCGTCAACGGGGTGAGGATGAGTTGGACGCGGTGCAATTCATGAAGCGCCTGCGCGTGCACACAAAGTCCCTGAATATCAGCGACGATATGCTGCGCCGTGGCGTCAATGTGGGTTTCTCGGGCGGTGAGAAAAAGCGCAATGAGATCCTGCAAATGGCGCTTTTGGAGCCTTATTTGGCGGTCCTGGATGAAACCGATAGCGGCCTGGATATTGATGCCCTGAAGGTGGTCGCCGACGGCGTCAATGCTCTGCGCGGACCTACCCGTTCCATGCTGGTCATCACGCACTACCAACGTTTGTTGGACTACATCGTGCCTGATTTCGTCCATGTCCTGGCCCATGGCCGGATCGCGCGGACGGGGGGCAAGGAATTGGCGCTGGAGCTGGAAGAAAAAGGCTATGGCGAATTCGCCGATGCGCCGCACGGATCCGAGGCGGCCTAGGCGATGACGTTAGAAAATTATCAGGCGCAGTTGGCTCAAAACCTACCGCAGACGGATCTGCCGTGGCTGGCGGATTTGCGTCAGGGGGCGGCGGACCGTTTTGCCTCCATTGGATTGCCGGACCGTAAGGTTGAAGCCTGGCGCTATACCAACCTGAAGCCGATCCAGGCCCGTCTGTTCGAAGTTGGCCCATTCGAAGCTGATACATTCCAAGCTGATCGGGTCCGGGCCGGCGATACCACCCCTGCCCTGCTATCCGACAGTCATCGTATGGTATTTTCCGACGGTTTATTGATTGCCGGTGCGCAAGACTTGCCCGATGGCGTCAGCCTTAAAGGCATGGCACAGGTTTTGGCTGAAGACCCTGAAATTCTGACGGATCATAAGCAAGGCATCGGGGCAATCCGCGATCTGCCTTTGCCGACCCTGAACCGGGCCCTTAGCCGGGACGGCTATGTCCTGGTGCTGGAGCCCGGCGTCATCGTCGCCCAGGCAATTGAAATTCTGTTTCAATCAAGTACCGGTGCAGCCTATCCACGCAATTTGATCCTGGCCGGTGCGGGCGCGCAGGTAAGCGTGGTGGAGCACTATCTGGGGACCAGTGAAGATGATTACCTGGTTAACGGCGTTACGGAAGTGCATGCCGCAACCGGGGCACATATCAAGCGCTACAAAATTCAACGGGACGGCCCTGGTGCCAGCCATATCGCGACCTTGGCGGGGCAGTTGGAAGCTGACGCCAGGTTCGAGAATTTCGACCTTAATCTGGGCGCGAAACTCGCCCGCAGTGAAATTCATATGGCTTTACAGGGTCATGGGGCGGACGCCTCCCTGAACGGTGTCTATCTGTTGCGGGACAAACAGCATTGCGACAATGCCATTCTGATGGACCATGTGGTCGGCGCTACCAACAGTCATCAGGACTACCGGGGCATACTGGATGACAAAGCCCACGGTGTCTTCCAGGGCAAAATCACCGTCCAGCCAGATGCTCAAGGCATCGAAGGACACCAACTGAACAAAACCCTGCTGCTGTCGGATACGGCTGAAATCGATAGCAAGCCGGAGCTGGAAATCCGCGCCGACGATGTGAAATGCAGCCATGGCGCAACGGCGGGAGAATTGGATGAGGCGGGGCTGTTTTATCTCCGGTCTCGCGGCATACCGGAGGCCGAGGCCCGGCAATTACTGATGGCCGCCTTTATCGTCGAAACCCTGGGCCATATTGATGATGAGGCTATTCGTGACGTCATGGATGGCCTGGTCACCGATTGGATGGCGTCATGACGGACTTGGCGCAAGATCTGGCACGGGCCGCGAAGCACCATAATCTCGAAGCCGGTTTCGATGTGGAACGCATTCGCCAGGATTTCCCGATTTTGAGCCGGGAAGTTCACGGCAAACCATTGGTTTATTTCGACAGCGGTGCTTCGGCGCAGAAACCCCGCGCCGTGATCGATGCAATGGTCGAGGTGATGGAGAATGAATATACCAACGTCCATCGCGGGGCCCATTATCTAAGCCAGACACTGACGGATCGCTATGAAGGCGTGCGCGAGACCATCGCCCGCTTCATCAATGCCGGTTCCGAAAACGAAATCGTCATCACCCGCAACACGACGGAGGCGATCAATCTGGTCGCCGCCACATATGGCCGGAAATTCCTCAGCAAAGGCGACGGCGTGGTGATTTCCGATATGGAGCACCATGCCAATATCGTACCGTGGCAGATGCTGCGGGATGAAATCGGTATTGAGCTAAAGATCGCGCCTATCGATGATCGCGGCGTTCTGGATCTGGACGCTTATGGCGATCTGTTGGACCAGAACACCAAATTGGTTGCCATGACCCATTGTTCCAACGTTTTGGGCACAGTTGTCCCGGCAGCTGAAATCGTGCGTATGGCCCATGATCGCGGTATTCCGGTATTGCTGGATGGCAGCCAGGCCGTTGTTCATTCCAAGGTGGATGTGCAGGCCCTGGATGCGGATTTCTACGTCTTCACCGGGCATAAGCTATATGGCCCCACGGCCATAGGCGTATTGTACGGCAAGGCGGAATTGTTGGCGCAGATGCCGCCCTATCAGGGCGGCGGCGATATGATCGCCACGGTAACCTACGACAAGACCACTTATGCCGAGCCGCCCTATCGCTTTGAGGCCGGCACCCCGCCGATTATCGAAGCCATTGGTTTGGGAGCCGCTATCGATTATGTCTCCGCCATTGGCATGGATGCCATTCAGACCCATGAAAGCGCGTTACTGGCCTACGGCATGGAACGCCTGGGCGAGATGCCGGATATAAAGTTGTTTGGCACGGCGCCTGAAAAGGCGGCCATATTCTCGTTCATCCAGGAAGGCATTCACCCCTTTGACACTGCCGCCACCCTGGACCGGGCCGGTGTTGCCACACGGGTTGGCCAGCATTGTGCCGAGCCTTTGATGGCGCGGCTGGGTGTTGACGGTACGGTGCGGGCATCGTTGGCGATGTACAACACAACGGCGGAAATTGACGTCATGATCGCGGCCCTGGAACGGGCCCGGGCTTTGTTCGGATAATAAGGGCACAGTTAAGCGTATGAGCATCCCGGCAGAAAAATTGACCCAATATGACGAATATGTCGAAGCGTTGGATCTTCTTGATGAAGAGAGCCGCTTTGAATACATCATCGATATTGGCAAACGGGCTGATAAGACGCCGTTTCCTAGCGACTGTATGGATGATGTCCATTTGATGCATGGCTGCATGTCCAAAGTCTGGATCGTCCATGAGGTCGTGGACGGTGTCCATGAATTTCGCGGCCAAAGTGACGCTATTATCGTCAAAGGTCTGGTTTCCATGATGACCGGGTCGTTCAGCGGTTTGACCAGCGATGAATTGGCGGCGGTGACGTTGGATCAGGTCCGCGGCCTGAACCTAGGTGCCCTGACAATGCAGCGTCAGGTGGGGATGATGGCAATGTTGAAGCATATGCAAAAGTTAAGCCAAAGAGCTGAAAACGGGGCCGATCGTTCGGCTGCGGCAGAGTAAAGGTAGGGGTAAATTATGTCAGATATGGATTTTTATGGGATGCCCAATCCGTTCGGTCATTTGCATGGACCGGAACTGGATGATGACGGCAAGGCACGTGCAGGTGCGCCGGTGGGGGATGGCGTTGCGGTCGCCTCGGAATCTACCGTGATCGATGCCATGCGAGAGGTTTATGACCCGGAAATTCCGGTCAATATCTTCGAATTGGGTCTGATCTATGACTATAAAATCGATCCTGCGGGCAGCGTTGATATTCAAATGACCTTGACGGCACCGGGTTGTCCCGTGGCCGGTATTCTGCCCGGACATCTGGCCCGCACAGTGTCAGAGGCCGAAGGCGTGGGTGAAGTGGTGGTTGAACTGGTTTGGGATCCGCCGTGGAGTATGGATATGATGTCCGAGGCAGCCCGCGTTGAATTGGATATGTTTTAATATTATGTCAATGTAGCCGCAGCTAAGCTGTTGCTACGTTAAGACTAATATGGGGAAATTGGGGAACCTAAGGGACGTAAGACAATGGAAAGACCAGCAGTTTTAACAATGACGGATACAGCCGTGGCGCAAGCCAAGGCCTTGATGGCGCGCAGCGATGGCGACGTTTTGGCCCTGCGTGTTGGCGTCAAAACGGGCGGTTGTTCGGGTCTGATGTATGAAGTCGAATATGCTCGAGAGAAGAAACGTTTTGAGGAAGAGGTCGAAACCGACGGCGTGAAAATATTCATCGACCCCACCGCTATTATGTTTTTGATCGGGGCGGAGATGGATTACAAGACTGACAAATTTCAGTCCACCTTTGTTTTTAATAACCCCAATGAAGCCGACCGTTGCGGTTGTGGCGAAAGCTTCCGCGTCGCCTAAGCCATTCATCAAACTTCAACTACATGGAACCATTGATAGCGGTATACGGCTTTCAGGTATACAATCGGGTTAAACGCGTCTATTCGTAAATATCGCAACCTGAAAACTGTACCGTGACAAACGACAATGGCAACTGATGCATCCGCCGATATGCAGGCCCGCTGGCTGCCCGTATCCGACGCCGCTGTCGTATTGGGCATCAGCGATGAAATGCTGCGCTTACGAATGTCTCGACGAACCATACGGACCCGGTTCGAAGCCGATGGCCAGGTGCTTGTTCGCGTCCCCTATGATCTAACCGACTATGTTCGGGCGGGTATAACGGTCGAGGCACCGGAAGAGCGTCGGGCCGACGAACGCCGCAGCAACGATAGACGGTCACAGGAACGCCGCACTGGAAGCCGGGAGACCCCCGACCGACGGGCCCGGGAACGTCGACTACATGGACGCCGGGCTGGCCAAAGCTGGGCTGCGAGACGCTGGGCGAATGATCGCCCCGAAACTAACGTCGAAACCGGAGCTAACGTCGATGTCGACGGCACGAATATACCCGACAATGGCCCGCCAAAAAGCGCCCTAGCAGTCTGCTGAAAAAGGC
>Ga0233429_1003438_pt1 | contig 14942 bp, 10 predicted proteins | sample SI_118_April2016_3_FD_179879 | JGI IMG/M metagenome (GOLD analysis project Ga0233429, IMG submission 179879) | Seawater microbial communities from Saanich Inlet, British Columbia, Canada - SI_118_April2016_135_MG | ecosystem: Environmental > Aquatic > Marine > Inlet | place: Canada: British... | reverse complement strand
CGATCTGGCGGTTGGTGATTTCACCGACGGCGTCTTGCAGCTGAATATGCTCGGCTCCCCGGGTGCGACTGTGCCCCTGCAAACGACGATCCAAAACACCATCCGCCATTATTTGCCGGAAGTGCGCGAGGTTCGTATCATGGCGAGAGAAACTGTAGCTGACCCCCAGGCGCTTTTTGACCAGGTGATCAATCCCACCATCGCGACACACGGCGGCAAAATTGTCCTAAATCGTGTCGAGGGTGACAGCCTGTTCCTGTCATTTGAGGGCGGTTGCCAGGGCTGCGCCATGGCGGAGCTGACCCTGCGTCAGGGAATTGAACCAATCCTGGCGCAGCAGATCCCGGCTATTAAAACCGTGATTGACGAGACCGAGCATGCGTTGGGAACAGCGCCGTTTTTCAAGACGAAAAAATCCTAATGTAACGTATTATAGTTGTATTGGCGTAAAGGAGACCCGCGATATGTCGTTGTCGAGCGTAGATGATTTGAAACAACCCATGACCTGGCCGACAGGTGGAGCCACGCGCATTCCCTATCGGCTGTATTCCGACCCGGAGATTTATGCCCTGGAACAGGAGCGCATTTTTAAGGGGCCGGTTTGGAATTTCCTATGCCTTGAAATCGATATCCCCAATGCGGGCGATTATAAGACCTCCACGGTAGGCGAAACCCCCATCATCGCGACCCGTGATGAAAATGGCGGCGTGCATGCCATGGTCAATCGCTGTAGCCACAAAGGTGCACTGGTCTGTCTCAAGGAAAAAGGCAATGCCAAGATGCTGACCTGCATCTACCATTCCTGGTCATTTGACCTGGCGGGTAACCTGAAGGGTGTGGCCTTTCGCAATGGTTTACAGGGCAAGGGTGGCCTGCCGGACGATTTTGATACCTCGAAACACGGCCTGGAAACCCTACGGGTGGAAACATTCTGTGGTCTGGTTTTCGGTACTTTTTCGGATGAGACGCCATCCGTGGAAAGCTATCTGGGCCAGCCCATGTCGAAATTTCTGCGCCGCAATCTGGGCAAGCCGCTAAAGCCGTTAGGGATGCACAGCCAGATCATCCACAATAATTGGAAGCTGTATGCGGAGAACGTGCGGGATTCCTACCATGCCACCTTGCTGCATACATTCTATACCACCTTCAAGATCAACCGCCTGGATATGGACGGCGGCATCGTCCTGGCAGAGGACAAATGGCACCATATTAGCTATGCCAAGCGGGAGACGTTCGACGAGGCGGAGGAGTATAAGCGGAGCAACATCCACGCCGCGCAATATGACTCGCAACTGGACGGCCCACAGTTGCTGAATGCCTGGAACGAATTCGACGATGGTATCACGCATTCTATTCAGGCGATTTTTCCCAACCTGGCAATCCAGTTCACCTTGAATTCCTTGTGCGTGCGCTTCTTCGTCCCCCGCGGCATCGATAAGACGGAGCTGTTTTGGTTCTATGTGGGCTATGAGGACGATACGGAGGAACAAACGGCCATGCGGGTGATGCAGGGCAATCTGACCGGGGCGGCAGGTTTGGTCTCGTTGGAAGACGGCTGTATCAACGAGTTCGTGCAGCGCGGCACCCACGGTAGCGAGGGGAAGGCTGGCCTGGCGGAAATGGGTGGGCGTGATGTGGAAAGCTCCGATGCCTCCCGCGCGACGGAAACCGCCATTCGCGGCTTCTGGACCGGCTATCGCAAGATTATGGGTATTGCCTAAGATGAACACCGCCATTGAAGATTTCATCATCGCCTATGCCCACGATATTGACGACGTCCGCCTGGACGGCTGGCCGGACTATTTCACCGAGGACGGCACCTACACTATTTTGACGCGGGAGAATTTGGCAGCGGGCCTACCCATGGGCATCATGTATTGCCAGGGCCGGGGCATGATGTCGGACCGCATCAAGGCTATGAAGGAAGCGAATATTTACGAGGCGCACACTTATTGCCACCTGCTGGGCCGCAGCCAGATCGAAGAGAATTCTGACGGCAGCTATCAGGCCCGCACGAACTTCAACATTATTCGCACCATGCAGGATGGCGCTTCCGAGATGTTCGCGGTGGGTAAATATCTCGACGTGATCGAAATGCGGGACGGCCAGCCTCAACCCCAACCACTATTCAAGGAACGCAAAGTCGTGCTGGAATCCCGCCGGGTCGATATCCTGTTGGTTTATCCTTTGTAGAAAGCATTTTCCAGTATGGAACGACGCCTCGCCGCCATTCTGATTTCCGATATCGTCGGCTATTCCAAGCTTATGGGCGCGGACGAGGCTGGCACCCTGGCGGCCTTGCGGCAATTGCGCGGTGAGCTGTTCGAACCTGTCGTGGCAGCCCATCGGGGGACAGTGATCAAGCGTATGGGTGATGGCTGGCTGGTGGAATTCGCCTCCGCCGTTGATGCGGTTGGTAACGCCATCGCGGTGCAGGAAGGCCTGGCGCAGCACGCGAATATCAAACTTCGCATCGGCATTCATGTCGGCGATATTATGCACGAAGACGAAGATATCTTCGGCGACGGCGTGAACATTGCCGCCCGTTTGCAGGAGATCGCAGTGCCCGGCGGTATTGCCCTGTCGGAAATGGCCCGCAACAGCCTGGACGGCAAAATCGCGGCGGCATTTGCGGATCAGGGAGAGCGACAACTTAAGAATATCACAGAGGCCGTGCGGGTCTTCGCCTCTGGTGGCGGACTTGAAGGAACTCCGGTCAAATCCGACAGCCAGCCCTCCATCGCCGTAATGCCGTTTGAGAACCGCTCCGCCGATCCGGAACAGGAATATTTCGCCGACGGCATAACAGAAGATGTCATCACCGAACTAGCCCGCTTTCGCGATTTTAAGATCATCGCACCGAATACGGTTTTTTCCTACAAAGGGCAGAGAATTGACGTCGCTAAGGTCGCCGCCGAACTGGATGTTCGCTACATCATCCAGGGTAGCGTCCACAAGGCGGGGGAGCGAGTGCGCGTTAGTGCACAATTGCTTGAGGCCGCCACGAACGAAAATCTGTGGGCTGAACGCTATGACCGGGACCTGGTGGATATTTTCGATCTGCAGGACGAAATAACCCAGGCCATTGTCCGCGCCGTGGCACCGCGATCGGGCGAGGCTGAATTTCGCCGCGCGGCCACCCTGACCTCACGTGATCTGGGCCTGTGGGATACCATCGCAAAGGTTCGCTATCTGCTGTATCAGTTTTCCAAGGAACCGTGGGAGGAGGCACTTTCGATGCTGCAATTAGCCATTCAGGATTATCCTGAAGAGGCCACTTTGCATAGTATGCTGTGCAACCTTCTTTTTTTGCAGTTGCCGCTTGGCTGGGCCGGCGACCATGAAGAATCATTGGAACAGGCTAATGCTGCCGCCAGAGAGGCTTTGCGTTTAGATAGTCAGGACGCTTATTCCCATCGCGCGATGTCGCTTATTCGGATGTTTCAGGGCCGCTTTGATGAAGCAATTACGTCGATAGAGATCGCTCTGAAATTAAACCCTAACTCCGCAGAAGTTCTGGGCTCTGCCGCGGGTGTTTACGGCGTTTTCAATGATTATGACCGCTCATCGGAGCTGTTGCGACGCGCGGTGGATTTGAGCCCGAATGACCCTGCGCGGCCCATATGGAATTTGGGTCTAGTGTTAAGTGCGTTTATGGCCGCTCGTTATGATGACGCTATTGCGACGTGTACCATAAGCATCGAAATGAATCCGAACTTTCCCTCTGCCTATCGGCAAAGAGCGGCTGTTCTGGCTCTATCCGACCGGTTAGACGAGGCGCGGCGGGACGTTGCGAAATTGCTGGAGCTGGAGCCTAATACGAATTTGCGGGAAACCGCCCAACGGGTGCCCCTGCGTGGCGAACATATGGAAATTTTTCTCGATGGCCTGCGGGCTGCCGGGCTACCGGAATAGGGAGTAAACATGTCCAAGGACACCTACTACAAAGATCATTGGGTGGAGATCGAGCCTGATCGATTGGAGCGTTACGAGGCGCAGTTCGTTTGGGGTGCGCGTGGCAACCGGTTGATTGAGGGGGCGGATATCGCCGAGGGCCAGGCCGTGGCTGATTATGGCTGCGGGCCTGGTTATTTGTCGGTCGAGCTGGCCAAGCGCGTGGGCGCGGGCGGCCATGTGCATGCCTTTGATGTAAACGCGGAATTCGTCAGGAAAACCCAAGACAGATTGGCAGCTGAAGGTCTGGCGGACCGCGCCACCGTGACACATCTACAGGCCGATGTGTTGCCTCTGGAGGCCGACAGCCTGGACCGGGTCATCGTCAAGAACGTCATGGTTTATGTGGATGATCCGCTTTCAAGTTTCCGGGAATTCCGCCGGGTGGTGAAGCCAGGCGGCAAGGTGCATGCCATCGATAGTGATTTCTACATGGCCGCCTTTGATCCCATTGATGTGCACGATTGGCGGCATGTGCTGGACGCCGGTATCCACGCTTTCCGCACGCCCACGATTGGCCGCAAAATGTACGGCATCGCGCTCGAAGCAGGCTTTACGGATGTCGCGGTGGAGGTTATCGCCGCACCGGATTTCTCCGGTCGCATGCTCAGCTTTATCAAGAACACCGCCGGCTATGCGCGGGAGGGCGGCAAACATGATGAGGCGATCGTTGCGCGCGTTGTTGATGTCGCCAGCAAAGCGGTGGAGGACGGCACCTTCTTTGCCCTGAACCCACAGTTCCTGGTTACGGCAACAGTCTAGGAGTCTAAACCATGGCAGTCTCTGTCACATTCGTTGGCGCGGGGGATGCCTTCGGCAGTGGCGGTCGGTTTAATACTTGCATCATGGTGGACGGCGCGGACCTGCGTTTCACGATAGATTTCGGGGCCTCGTCCCTGGTGGCGTTGAACAAACTGGGTATCGACCATAACTCAATCGATGCCGTCCTGTTGACCCATATGCACGGCGATCATTTCGGCGGCCTGCCTTTTATGCTGCTGGACGCGATGTTAGGCGCGCGCCGGAACCGCCCCCTGACCATTGCAGGGCCGAAGAACCTTGAGGCGCGGGTCGTCGCGGCGGTCGAGGCTTTATTTCCAGGCTCGGGCGTTATGAAGCCGAAGTTCCCCCTGCATTTCATCGAGTTGGAAGTTGGTGCCGTCAACAATATTCTGGGCCTGGAGGTGACACCCTATCCGGCCCGGCACACACCCCAGGCTGACCCCACCGCATTGCGTGTTGCGGTTGATGATAAAGTTGTGACCTATTCAGGTGACGGTGAATATACCGAGGCACTGACCCAGGCCAGCCGGGATGCCGATTTGTTTATCGCGGAATGTTATTTTCATGACAGGCCGGTTCAGGGCCACATGAATTACACCGACATCGCCGCCCACCGCGATGACTTCGCCGCCCGGCGCCTGATCCTGACCCATCTTGGCCCGGAAATGCTGGCCAAGTCCACCGAACTGCCCGAGGAATGCGCCGAGGATGGCCTGGTGGTGAGGCTTTAAGTCCAGTGGCCGGCCAGGCCGGGAGCGGACGATTAATATTAACTTAATATACGCCCGTCATAGTTGGGCCGCACGGTGCGGCAATTGGCGGGCGCTATCATATGTCTTTGAAACTTCGCAACATTCTGGTCGTCTCTTTTACGCTGGTGGCGATCATTCCGGTCGTTTTCCTGGCCCTCTGGGTGCAGAGGACCGCTCTCGAAACCGAGATCGCGGCGGTCGAGGAAAAGCATCTGATCATCGCCCGCAATTTGACCACGGCACTCGACCGTTATGCGCGGGACACGCGTGCGGTGTTTGATCTGTTCACCGGCATGGTGGCGGCCAACGGCCTGTCCAAAGGCGTGCCCTGGGCCGAGCATTCGGGTCTGTCCCGGCAATTGGGCTTCCGCTATTTTGCCCTGGCGGGCAAGGGCGGACGGTTGACAATGCTGTTGAATAACGGCGACCGGGCCATCGATACGATGGCTCCGGGCGTGTTTGAAAAAGTCCGCGCTCAGGCAGCCGGTGCGCCCAGCTTCACCGGCGTCATGCACGATACCCTGGGGCGGCCGACGATTTTTTTGGTACAGCGACTGGCATCGGGCCGAATAGCGGTCGGCGCCATCAATACCGACTATATGCAGCAACTGCAAAAAGCCATTAGCTTTGGCGAACGCGGGCATTCGGCAATCGTTGACCGGTATGGCAATACCATCGCCCACCCCAGCGCGGAATGGCAGGGCAATCTGACTAATATCACCAAACTCGACGCCGTGGCGCGGATGACGCGGGGGGAAAGCGGTGTCTCGCGGTTTTATTCGCCGGTGATGAAGGGCGACATGATCGCCGGCTTCAATACGGTGCCGGGCACTGGCTGGGGCGTCATGGTGCCCCAACCGGTGGCGGAGCTGGAGGAACGCGCCGGCCAAACACAAAACTTCGCGTTGGCGTTGGCCTTTGGCGGGCTGGCGGTCGCGGTTCTGCTGGGCTGGTTCATCGCCGGTGTGCTGACCGGCCCCGTGTCGGCGGTGGTGGGGGCGGCCCGCCAATTCACGGGCGGCAATCTGGCGGCCCGCGTGCCCCTGCCCGAAGGGACGGCAACCGCCGAATTCCGCGAATTGTCCGGCGCCTTCAACCGGATGGCGGAAAGCATTGAGGAATCGCAAAAGCAACTTGCCGCGGCATTGACCAGCGCACGGGTGGCGGATCGGGCAAAATCCGAGTTTCTGGCCAATACCGGCCACGAACTGCGCACCCCCCTGAACGCCATTATCGGCTTTTCCGAGATCATGGAGAGCAAGCTTTATGGCCCGCTGGGCGATCCCAGATACGATGAACAGATCGGCCATATCCACGATAGCGGCAAGCATTTGCTGGATATCGTCAATGACCTGCTGGATATCTCGCGGATCAACTCGGGCAATCTAGAGCTATCCCAGGGCAAAGCTGATCCATGGAAGGTTATCGACACCTGTGTCGGCATGATCACCGAACGGGCCGAGGCGGCCGACGTGGGATTGCATGTCGATCTCGATCCCGGAATTCCCATGGCCTGGGCCGACGAGCGGGCGCTGAAGCAGATTGTCCTTAATCTTCTCTCGAACGCCGTGAAGTTCACGCCACCCGGCGGCAGCCTGACGGTGACCGCCCATCAGACGCCTGACGGGTCATTCGAAATACAGGTCAGCGACACCGGCATCGGCATGGATATGTCGGACCTGGACCGGGTTTTCGAACCCTTTGGCCAAATCGATGCCTCCCTAAGCCGCAATTACGAGGGCATGGGCCTTGGTTTGCCGCTCGCCAAGGCGTTGGCCGAAGGCCATGGCGGCTCACTGCACATCGACAGCGCGCCGGGTAAAGGCACCACGGTAACGCTTTCCCTGCCCCCCGAACCGGCGCTGGCGGCATAGCCGAGGCGTCCCGGCAATATCCGGGGCCGGTCAGCGTATGCCGGAATCCGGATCCTCGATCCCGTAATCACGTTTCGCTGATTCTGCGCTGACATAACCGTTTTTCAGGTCGTCGGCCAGGGCATCCGCATCCCGCTTTGCCGGCGGGCCATAGCCGCCCGAACCGGGCACTTCAAAGATGATGCGGCCATCTTCAGGCACGGTAAAAGCACCTTTGGAGAGGGGATGGCGCTGGCTGCCGTCCGGGTCTTCCAGGACGATCCGCATGGGCGAACCTGCCAGTCCACCAGCCAGACCAAAGGGAGGTGATTTGCTGCGTTCGCTACAGACCGCACCGCGGGCGGTGTTGCCCAATACCTGCCAGACCCGGCGGGCACCGCAACCACCACGGAATTCACCGGCACCGCCACTATCGGGCAGCACGGAATATTCTTCCACCCTGACGGGGAAGCTCATCTCCAGCACCTCGATCGGGGTGTTCATCATGTTGGAAATCCCGGCAGCGACTACGTTGATGCCGTCTTTGTTATGGCGGGCACCAAAGCCGCCCTTGATGGATTCATAGCTGACATACCGCTCACCGCTGCGATAGTCGATACCGCCCAGGGTCAGCACGCTCGAGGTACCTTGCGAACAGGCCATAACCCGTTCCGGTAAAAAGCCGTACATCGCCCCGAACAACATGTCGGCGACCCGGTGGGACATCTCGTGATTGGCATAAACTACAGGAGCTGGGAAAGCTGCATTGACGACGGAGGCCTCGGGCGCTGTGACCGTGATGGCCCGCCAACAACCGGAATTGGGCGGGATCATGCCGTTCGGGTCCGCGATCATTTTGACGGCTGTATAGATCCCCGATGCGGTCACCGACAGGGGCGCATTCATGGGACCGGCGACCTGAGGGTCGGAGCCCGTGAAATCCACGCTTAAGGTATCGCCTGTTTTGACCGCGTGCATACGGACGGTGAAAGTGTCGTCCTCTGTGGCGCCTGGTTCCAACACCCCGTCGCCGTCGCAAAAATCTTCGAACCGGCCTTCGCCATCTGGCAATTCCGCTAGAAATTTTCGCATCATGGTTTCGGAATAATCCATTACCTCATCCATAATCCGGCGCAAGGTATCAACGCCGTATTTCTCCGCCAGCTCCGACAGCCGCGCACTGCCCCGTCGGTTGGCGGCGATCTGGGCGTTCATATCACCCCGGCGTTCATCGGGCGTGCGGACATTGGTGAAAATGATCGCGTCCACGCCCTGGTTCAAAACGCCCGCTTCATACAGGCGGATGGGCGGCAGGCGTAGGCCCTCGCCAAAAACTTCCGTCACCGCGCCATAACTGCCCGGTGTCGCACTGCCGATATCCGGCCAATGGGCCCGCACACAGGCAAAACCCAGTAGATCGCCTTTGTGGAATGACGGCGAGACGATGTTGACATCGGGCAGGTGGGAACCACCAAAATAAGGATCATTGTGAATGAAAACATCCCCATCCTCGAACGCGCCAAATGCCTGGATCACGGCCTTCACAGCATCGGGCATGGAGCCCAGATGGATCGGCAGATCCGGTCCTTGGGCGATCATCTCGCCCTTGGCATCAAACAAACCGCAGGAATAATCGCCCGCCACTTTTAACAAAGGCGAATAGGCGGTTTTCGCCAGGACGATTTTCATCTCCTCCGCCGCTGCATACAGGCTGTTCTTCACCACTTCGAACGTGGCGGCATCTGTTCTTACGGAATTTGCGCTACTATTTAACATCATCGTTCTCCATGAGAATATGCCCTGTTTCTTTAAGGCGGGCTTGCCAGCCGGGCGGAACGACGATTGTGGTGTCCACCGCCTCGATCACCGCCGGGCCGGAAATTTCGATGCCCACGGCCAGTTTGGCGCAATCGTATATGGCGCAGTCACATCGCCCACCTTGCCTGAACCAAACAGATCGGTTGCCCTTCAAGGCGTCGTCCGCCGCACCGGCAGCATGGCTTAATTCGATATTCTCGAACTGCCCGATGGCGCTCAGACGCAGGTTGACCATTTGGATGGTTTCATCCGGGTTGTCATGGCCATAGGTTTGCCGATGTTTGTCATGGAACAACTGGGCCAATTCCACCAGGGTGTCCGCCGTAATCGGCCCGGATGCAGCCGGGATCGTCAGCTCATAGGCCTGCCGGCCATAGCGCAGATCCGCAGAACGTTCCATCAACCAGTCTTTCTCGGGGATTTTGGCAGCTTGTAACATCTGCCGGGCGGAGACTTCCATTTCTCCATAGGCCGCATCTATCGCGGCTGGATCGGCTTTATCCAGATGAATGAAATGGGTTTTCACATAGTCCCGCTTCAGATCCGTGGCAACCAGACCCAGGGCCGAAAAGCCACCTGGAATGGGCGGGATGATGACCTCCCGTATGCCAAGTTCGGCCGCCAGTTCCGTCGCATGCATGGGCCCTGCCCCGCCAAAGGCGACCAGGCTGAATTCCCGGGCATCATGGCCTCGTTCGACCGAGACGATGCGCAGTGCCTCCGCCATGGAGGCATTGACCACATTCAGCACTCCGGCCGCCGCCTCATCTGTGCTGATACCAAGGGGCGCGCCAAGGTGTTCATCGATGGCGGCTGTCGCCTTGTCTCCGCGAATGGCCAGTCGGCCTGCCAGCAGGGCGTTCTGATCCAGATAACCCAGGGCCAGATTGCAATCGGTCACCGTAGGCTCCGTACCGCCCGCGTCATAGCAGACGGGGCCCGGTTCGGCACCGGCACTTTTGGGGCCAACTTTTAATGACCCGCCTGGGTCGATCCAGGCGATGGAGCCGCCACCTGCGCTGACCTCTGCCAGATCGATCACCGGCACCCGGATGGGATGGCCGGTTCCGTTCATCCAGCGATTGACGTTGCCGTCGCCGCCCACCTCGTACTCGGACGTGGTTTCGACCACGCCGTCCTTGATCAGGCTGGCCTTGGCCGTGGTGCCACCCATGTCGAAGGACAGCAGGTTAGGTTTTTCCAGTTGCCGACCAATCATGGCGGCGGCGATGACACCGGCGGCAGGTCCGGATTCAATGGCCATCGCGGGCATCTTCAGACCTTCGGCGACATCAAAAACGCCGCCCGATGATCCCATGACGTAGAGGTCCGGCAGACCCATATCCCCCGTCGCGCCCGCCAGGCGTTGCAGATAGCTTTCCAGGATCGGCCCCACATAGGCGCAGACGGCGGTGGTGGAGGCGCGCTCAAACTCCCGGATTTCCGGCAGGACTTCGGACGAAAGAAAAACCGGTATGTCCGGCAGGGCAGCGCGCAGCTTTTCACCAATACGTTTTTCATGCGCATCGTTCAGGAACGAGAACATCAATGATACCGCAATAGCCTCGATATCGTTCTCTTTGGCGAAAGAGATAACCGCGTCGATATCGCTCTCATCCAGGGGGGTGACCACTTCGCCCGCTGCATCCACCCGCTCGTCAACCTCCAGGCGGCAATAGCGCGGGATCAAAAGCCCCGGGGCATCCTGAAACATATCGTAGAGGGAAGAGCGGGAAGACCGCCGCAATTCCAGCACATCGCGGAAGCCTTTGGTGGAAACCAACATGGCATGGGCACCCTTACCCTCTAAAATGGCGTTGGTCACAACAGTGGTGGCGTGAGAAAGCAGCGAGACCGAACTTGCCGCGATGCCGTGTTCTTCCAGGGCGATAGAGAGGCCCTGGACGACGCCTTGGCCAAAATCCTTTGGTGTCGTCGACACCTTGGCGATGCCGATCCGGCCCGTATCCTCATCCACCAAGGCGACATCCGTAAATGTGCCGCCAATATCCACACCAACACGCCAACTCATACGCCGCCTCCTCCAATGAAACTATCCGGGGAGTCTAGCCGTTACCTCTCGAGGCGGCAACTTGCGGCACGTAGGCTTGTTTGGTGAAATGTTCCTGGTCATCCGCAGAGAAACTCAAACCCGCAGCCATGACGGCGGCGTCTTCAACCCTGTCCAACGGAACGTAGTAGCGATCATCGCCCGCAACATAGGCGTCATTGCTGGCGGCGTTGTAACAAATAATCAGGGTCCAACGGCGGTTGTCGGACAAATTCTTGTCAGAACGATGCAGCATGTTGGAATGGAACACCAGAACATCGCCTGGGTCCAATTCCGCATGCACCAATTCATGGGATTTCAAAATATGGGTCATGCGTTCGGGGTCCGCCTCGTTCTGTTTATCGGTCAAAGGAACATGATCGATCCGCCCCAGTTTATGAGAGCCTTTGACCAATTGCAGACAACCGTTTTCCGGTGTGGTCTTGTCCAAGGCGATCATGCAGCTCAACATATCCGGGCGCAGGCAGCCATTATAGTACCAATAGCCATAGTCCTGATGCCATTCCCAGGCACCGCCCATCTGCGGTTCCTTAGCCGTCAGTTTCGATTGGAAATGGTAGACTTCTTCGCCAATCAGTGTTGTCGCCGTATCGACCATGCGGGCGCAGCGGGCCGCCATGCCATAGACACTGTCGCCGGCCCGGTTCCAAAAGGCGATGCGGGTGCCAAAGCCTTCCTGATCGGGGCGCAGCAGGGAATGGGCGGCTATCGCAGGGTCCTCTTCCATGGCACGACGAAGGAGATCTGTTTCCGCCCCATCGAACAATTGAGGCAGGATGACATAGCCATCCCTCTCATAGTCTGCCTGTTGGTCTTTGGATAATTGAAAAGTCATATCTTGGCACCAATTGTGTTGAAAACAGAGATTGGATTATGACAGAAATTCAGCTTTCGCACTTTAGAAAATTCTGCCACAGTCCTCGCCGGTTGTTTGTATCGCGATGTCTTTTTTTAGCCGGAGGCTGTGCTAATGAACTCGTCCACTTCGAATAAAGGCTTAATGGAACGCCTGGCCGACGGCCCGGTCATTTGTGCTGAGGGTTACCTGTTTGAGCTTGAACGCCGGGGCTACTTGCAGGCGGGTGCGTTCGTGCCGGAGGCGGTATTGGATCATCCTGACGAGGTGCGCCAGTTACATCGCGAATTCGTTCATGCGGGTTCTGATGTGGTGGAGGCGTTCACATATTATGGCCACCGGGAAAAACTGCGCCTGATCGGTAAGGAACATTTGCTGGAAGACCTCAATCGGGAAGCCCTGCGCATCGCGAGCGAAGTTGCACAGGAAAGCGGTACATTGCTGGCCGGCAATATCTGCAACACAAATTTATTTGAGCCTGATAGCGCCGAAAGCGAAAAACAGGTGCGTGCCATGTTTGAAGAGCAGGTCGCCTGGGCGGTGGAGGCGAATGCGGAACTTATTATCGGTGAAACCTTTTCCTATACGGCAGAAGCGTTGATCGCCTTGGATGTGATCAAACAGACAAAGCTGCCGGCGGTTATCACCATGGCCTTTCATCGCACGGATACCACACGGGAAGGGCATACGGCAGGGGAATCCTGCAAGCGCATCGCCGATGGCGGCGCGGATGTGGCCGGCCTGAACTGTTGCCGTGGGCCCTGGACCATGCTGCCTCTGTTGGCGGATGTCTGCGCCAGCATCGATATCCCCGTGGCCGCCCTACCGGTGCCCTATCGCACCCACGCGGATGAGCCAACGTTCCAATCCCTGCGGGACCCCGGTTGTAGCTGTCTGCCGACGGAAATGCCGTTTCCCACAGCCTTGGACCCGTTCACCTGTAACCGGTTCGAAATCGCCGACTTTACGAAACAGGCGCTGGATATGGGTGTCAGTTATTTCGGGGTTTGTTGCGGCGGTGCGCCCCATCATGTGCGCGCCATTGCAGAGGCCCTGGGCCGCACGCCGCCTGCCTCCCGCTATTCACCGGATATGTCGAAGCATGCGTTTTTCGGCACCAATGCCATGTTGCAGGATCACAACACGAATGCCAGCGACCAGATTTAACCCCGCAGGCGCTCTCCCTTTGGATCAAACAGCGGCTCGGTGATCAGGATTGCCGGGCGCAGTTCGCCCAGAATCTCGATCTCGAATGCGGCACCCGGGGCGATCATCTCCACGGGTACAAAACCAAGGGCGACGCTTTTGCCTACGTAGTGGGCATAGCCGCCTGATGTGACCAATCCAACCACGGCGTCGTCTTTCCAGATCGGCTCATCGGCCCAGACATCGGCATCGCCCGCCTCCACCACCAGGGCGACAAGGCGGCGATTGGGTGGATTGTCGCGCTCCGCCAGGGCGGCCTCCCGCCCGATGAAGTCGCCCTTGTCAAAATTGATAAAGCGGTCCAGGCCGGTCTCCATGGCCGTGTAGTCGGGTTTGTATTCCCGCAGCCAGGAGCCGAAATTCTTTTCCAACCGTAGGGACATCATGGCCCGCATCCCAAAGGGGCGCAGGTTATATTCCACACCCGCATCGCTCAGAATACCAAAAAGCGCTGCCTGATTTTCGCGCAGCACATAGATTTCATATCCCAGATCCCCGGTGTAGGAAATCCGGGATACGATGGCTTGTAACTCGCCTACCGCCATTTCCCGAACGCTCAAGAACGGGAAGTTGGCTGTCGACAGATCCTGGTTGGTGACCCGGGCGAGTAGGTCGCGGGCCAACGGGCCGGCGATCTGAAAGCCGATGCGTTCATCGGAAACATTCCGAATGGCAACGCCGGGGCTGGGCAATTGCCCTTCGAACCAGCGCATATGATAAGCCTGGGCCGCATAAGATCCCGTGACCTGGAAGTGATCTTCGCCGATGTGGGAGACGGTCAGATCACCGATCAATTTACCTAAGGGGTTCAACATCGGGCTCAGGGTAATGCGGCCGATCTTCGGCATACGGTTGGCCAGAACCCTGTTCAACCAGGCCTCTGCGCCGGGACCGGTCACATCAAATTTCGAAAAATTGTGGATCTCGTTCAGGCCGACCCCTGTGCGCACAGCGTGGCATTCGGCCCCAACAATGTCATGCGCGTTGGAGCGCCGGAAACTGGGGGTCTCGTACGGCTCCTCTCCTGCCGGGGCGAAATAGTTCACGACCTCCATGCCATAAGCGGCACCAAAGACCGCGTTCTGCGGCTTCCACAGATCATAGGCGGGGGTGGTGTGCAGGGGCCGCGCGGCGGGTAGTTCTTCGTTCGGATAGGTAATGGCAAAACGCCGCTGGTAATTTTCCATCACCTTCACACGGGTGAAATCCGGCGTGGTGTAATCGCCATAGCGGGCCACATCCATGGCGAAAACATCTGATGACGGCTCCCCCTCAATCATCCACTCGGCCACTGTCCGGCCGACGCCGCCGCCCTGACTGAACCCGGCCATAACAGCGCAGGCGGACCAATAACCGGGCAGTCCCGGCACGGGCCCCACCAATGGATTGCCGTCGGGGGCAAAGGTAAAGGGGCCATTGATAACCCGCTTGATCCCGGCCTCCGCCAGGCAGGGATATCTGTGGTAGGCCTCTGCCAAGGGTGCCTCAATACGATCCAGATTATCGGGCAGCAATTCGGCCCCGAAATCCCACGATGTGCCGCCCACCGCCCAGGGTTCGCAGGCCTGTTCATAAATACCGATAACCAGGCCGCGGCCTTCCTGTCGGAAATAGCTTTCCCCCGCCGGGTCCATAATATGTGGCAGTTC
>Ga0233429_1003436_pt1 | contig 14943 bp, 14 predicted proteins | sample SI_118_April2016_3_FD_179879 | JGI IMG/M metagenome (GOLD analysis project Ga0233429, IMG submission 179879) | Seawater microbial communities from Saanich Inlet, British Columbia, Canada - SI_118_April2016_135_MG | ecosystem: Environmental > Aquatic > Marine > Inlet | place: Canada: British... | reverse complement strand
CTTCATGAAGTGAATAAGGGAAAAGGTGCAGCTTTGAATACTGCATTGAAAATTTCCACTGGAGAATTATTTATTTGTTTGGATGCAGATAGTTTTGTCGATAGTACTGTGTTGAAAGAAGTTGTTCCACATTTTGAGAATGGAATTGTGGCTTCAGTTCTACCTTTAATGAAATTGCAAAAAGTTAAGGGATTTACATTAGGATTACAATATGTAGAATATTTAGTTAATTTCTTCATGAAAAAAGTTATGAGCATTCTTGATTGTGTCCATGTTACTCCGGGTCCGTTTGCTTCTTACAGGAAAAAAGTGTTGGTTGATATTGGCGGATTTGATGAGGATAATTTAACCGAAGATCAAGAGATAGCATTAAGATTACAAAAAGGAAATTATAAAATTATTCAATTAATTGGGCCTAAAGTTTATACTCTTGGACCGGAAACGTTGAAAGGATGGTTTAATCAGAGGAATAGGTGGTATAAGGGAACTCTGTTCAATATGAAAGACTATCGGAAGTTATTTTTCAATAAAGAATACGGAGAGTTTGGGATGTTCCATCTGCCAATGGTTTTAGGTGCAGCTTTACTTTCAATTTTCTTTTCATTCTTTGTTATTTGGCAACATATGATTAGTCCTTTGCTTAGCAAATTATATGATATGAGTTTCATAGGTTTTGATGTAGGGTTAATGACTGGTGTTTGGGCAGAAAGATTTAGTTTTTTAGATATTAATTATGGATTAATTTTCTTTACATTTGTAGTTATGTCTTTTGGATTAGCATGGATAATCTATGCATTCAAATATACTGAGGAAAGTTTTTCAACTCAAGGATTTTTTTCAGCTTCATTGTTTATGATGATCTATCCTTTCTTTTTGAGTTTAGTTTGGTTGGGTGTTGTGACAGATTTAGTTAGAAACAAAAAACAAAAATGGTAATTGCAAAAGTAGATAGAAAAATTTATTGGAAAAGGCATTTGGCAGTTTTAGTGATTACTTTATTAATTTTAACAGTCGGAATTTTAATCGGATCTATTCTAGGCGAGCAAAGGTTGGAGTTTACACGTGCAGATATTGAAACACAACAAATAGAATATGAAAGTTTACAGATGCAATTGCTTTATTTAACTGGACAAGAAGAAAGAAATTGTGATGTTTTATTGAATAGTCTTGAAAGAAATATATATGATCTAGAAAACTCCAGGGTTAAACTTGAGAATTATATCTTGGACTCTGAAGGTTCAGACTTTAATACTGTTAAGAGAGACTATATGCTTACTGAAATTAGGTATTGGTTGATGTCCAGTGAAGCTAAAGAAGTATGTCCTAGTGAATCTGTAAGCGTTCTTTATTTTTATGAAATGGATGAAACTTGTGCAGACTGCAGTGCCCAAGGCCATATCTTGACTTATTTAAAAAATATTTTTGGAGATAAATTATTGGTATTCTCTTTAGACGTTGATTTTGATGAACCTATGGTCCAGATATTAAAAGAGAATTACGGTGCAGATGAATTGCCTTCACTAGTTATAAACGATAAACTTTTCGAAGGTTTGACCAAAAAGGAAGAATTAATTAATGAGTTATGTTTGTATTATGGTAATGATTCTTTTGAAGTTTGTGGAAAAAACTGAGGTTTATATATGACTTGTGAGTTATGTGGTTTGGATTCTAAATTGTCAGATGTAGTTATAGAGGGAACTTTAATGAAAGTTTGTAAAAAATGCGGAGGTTATGGGGACGTAATTAGTATTGAAACAAAAAATTATGGTTCCGGCAAATCCATACAAAAAGTTCCAAGAAAAATATTTGTAGAAGATTCAGTAAATTTTGTAATTGAGGGTGCAGGAAAGTTGGTAAAAGATGCACGTGAAAATAAAGGATTAAAACAAGCCCAATTTGCAAGTATGGTTGGTTTGAAAGAAAGTTTGATTCACAAATTAGAAACTTCTTTAATGAAGCCAGATTTGGCAACCGCTAAAAAAATTGAAAGAATTTTAGATATTAAAATTGTTGAAGGTTACGGGGATCCTGATAGTGCGACCCAATTGAATCTTAATGATGAAGATTTAACCGTGGGTGATTTGATTAAGTTTAAAAAAGAGAAATGATTTGATTTGCTATGAAGAAAAAAGATTTAGAGATTATTCTTTCAGGTTTGGAAACTTTTGAAAAACAACAGTTGGATTTAGAGCAGTATCAAACTGAGTCTCATATTGCAGGAGACCTTTTATGGCATGCTTGCATGGAAGGAGACATTGAAGGAAAAATTGTTGCAGACTTAGGATGCGGTAATGGGGTCTTTGGAATTGGAGCTTTATTATTTGGTGCAAAGAAAGTAATTTTCTTGGATGTGGATGGGGCTGCAATTAAGATTGCAAGAAATAATGTTTTGGCTGTTGAAAGAATTATCGGCCAAAAGTTGAGTAAATCATTTTCACATAGCGATATTAATAAGTTTAGTAAGAAAGTAGACACTGTTTTACAAAATCCTCCTTTCGGCGTTAGAAAGACTCATGCTGATAAACCCTTTTTATTGAGGGCTATGAAGAATTCCTCTAGAATTTACTCATTTCATAAATTAGATACTGCGAGATTTGTAGAAAGTTTTGTGAAGGATGAAGGTTGGGGCGTTAGACTTGTTAAAAAATACAAATTTCCACTTAGGAAGGGGAAGGATGGCGCAAAAACTGGTTATGCCTTTTGGAAGAAAAATGTTCATTTTGTGGACGTAGGTGTCTGGTTATTAGATTCTAAGGCCGTTTAGAAATACTTTTAAACAACAAATAATGTTATATGATTAATGAAAAAAGGAAGTGGTGATTCTAATAGGAGAAACAGTTCTAGTTTAACTTTTATATTTGTAGCACTATTTGTTATGTTTGGTATTTTTTTCTCAACACCAGGAATTCAAGACACAACAATAACTGGTAATCAAGTTGGAGTTACGGTATCTGGTGACAGTCTTTCTGAAAAGTGGTCTTGTGGATGTCCCATGAAGGGCTCACTTACTTTTGATGGTTGTTCTGGTGCGGAAAAGGTAAAAGCTTGCCTTGATGGAATTTGTAAAAAGGAAATTACTTCTATTGATCCTATTACTGGAGAGAGGATTACAAGTGAAGCTACTCAATCTTGTAAGGCTTATGCGGTATGTGAAGTAAAAGGAAAATGCAGTAGGGAAAGATTCAGTGAAACCTTTTCAAATGGCTATGCAGAATGCGTGAGGGAAACTTCATGTCCCAAACTTTCTGAAGGTCCTTGTGAAAATAATGAATGCACATTTAAGTGTACAGAGTATATTCAGCCCCATGAAAATGCTGCCCCCATAGAATATCGTGGAAGGATGAGATCATATTCTTGTGACGGATCATAAGGTTTTTGCAAATAATCTGTGTTCAATTAATTTATTCTAATTCTGTTTAGAAACCTTTTTAAAGGTCTCAGGGTCAAAGCTAGTAAAATGGAAGTTATTGTTCTAGAAAACGAAAAAAATAGGCTTAAGCTTGAGATTCAAAAAGAAGGTCATACATTTTGTAATGTTTTAAAGAAAGAACTCTGGAATGACAAGAGTGTAGAAATTGCTGGATATTCAATTAAACATAGTTTAACTACTGAACCTATCTTAACTGTTGAAGTTAGTAAGGGTGACCCAAAAAAGGTTCTTTTAGATGCAGTAGATAGATTGAAAAAAATTAACAAAGAGCTTAAAGACAAATCTAAGTCTCTTTAATTGGGTTGTTCAATTTGGAATTAAGAGAATCTTTAAAGAAGTTATGGCATTTTATTTGGTACGATGATAGTTTGGCTTCTTGGTTGGTTAATTTAGTTTTAGCATTCGTTTTAGTTAAGTTTGTAATTTACCCAGGAATTGGTTTAATTTTGGGAACTCAGTTTCCAATCGTTGCAGTTGTTAGCGGTAGTATGGAACATAATGGGTTAGATTTTGATTCATGGTGGAATGAAAATAAAGATTGGTATGAAGAGAGAGATATTTCTAAAGAAGAATTTATCGAGTTTAAATATAAAAATGGATTCAATAAAGGAGATATTATGTTCTTAAAGGGAGTTGAACCGAAAGATATTAAAGTTGGTGACGTGCTTGTCTATGAAACTCCCTTTCATAGTAATCCAATTATTCACAGAGTTGTGGTTATTGGAGATGGGGAGTATATAACCAAGGGAGATAACAACCATAGGGGAGATACGCCTGTTGTAGCAGAACAATTCCAAAGAACTGGTAAAGCAGTTTTGAGATTGCCTTTGTTCGGATGGGTCAAAATATGGTTTGTTGATATGTTCGTAAGATGAAATTTTGTGATAAATGCGGTTCAATGATTATCCCTAAAAAGGAAAATGGAAAAACAATTTTCAAATGCGCCTCCTGTGGAAAAGTAAGTAACAATAGAGAACAAATTATTTTAACAGAAAAAACTGGTGATGGGAAAAAAAATCTTGTAGAGGTAGTTGACAAGAAAGTAGATATTTTACCAAAAATTGATCAAGAGTGTTCAAAATGTAATCACGGTAAAGCTTTTTTCTGGTTGGTTCAAACTAGGGCTGGCGATGAAGCCGAAACAAGATTTTTCAAATGCGCAAAGTGTAACTATACTTGGCGTGAATATTAGCTAAAATGGCAGACATAAGAAGAACACCCTACCAATGGAAGAATATCCAAGACTTAAATGTTGCAGATTTCAAAGTTTCTATAAGTGGTGCAGTTGCAGGACTTAGAGATGACGGATTTTTAGTTGGAGATGGATCTGGCGAAGTTTTCATAAACACTTCTCGGATGGAAAAAATTGAGGTTTATAAAGACAATGAGATTGTCAAAGTTTTTGGAAGATTAATGCCCTATGAAAGTGGTTTTGAAATTCAATCTGAGATAATTCAACCTCTTGCAGGGATAAATATGGCGGCTTTAAAGAAAATTAAGGATGCTCTTTTATAACTGATGGATAATATTCTCTCCTGTGTGAGAAAGCTTATAAACTGCGTTTGCAGAGATTAGGTAGGTATTTTAACATGAAATTAACTTTAGCAGAACCAAGAAATTTAGTGGATTCTATCAACGTTATATCTGAGATTGTGAACGAAGTTAGGTTCAAAGTTGATGGTGAAAAATTGGATTTAGTTGCAATGGACCCTGCAAATGTTGCAATGGTTGATTTTAAATTATTTAGCAGTGCATTCACAGAATATTCTGTAGATAAAGAACATGAATTATGTGTTAGTTTGGATGCATTGAAATCTGTTTTGAAAAGGGTAAAGCCTTCAGATATTCTAACCTTAGAATTGGATGAAGAAAAAAATAAATTAAAGATTCAATTGAAGAGTGAAAATACAAGAACTTTCAATTTAGCCTTAATTGATGTTGATGAAAAAGAACAAAGAGTTCCAGATTTAAATTTTGCAGTTGAAGTTGAAACTGCTAGTATGATATTCGATGAAGCAATTCAAGATGCAGATGTAATTGCAGATGCAGTTGTTTTGAAGGCTGGGGAAGACAAGTTGATTATTGAGGGCGAAAGTAATATGAGCAATGTGTTTGCAGAAATTTCTAAAGATGATGAAACTTCTTTGAAATTAACAACTCAAGGGGAGTTTTCCGCTAAGTACAGTATTGAGTACTTGAAAAAAATAATCAAAGGAAGCAAGTTAGCAAGTAGAGTCAAATTACAATTTGGTAATGACTATCCTCTGAGAATTGATTACTTTGTTCAAGATAAATTAAATTTAGGATTTATTTTAGCTCCAAGAGTAGCTAACGATTAGTTTTCTTCTTTTAGTGGCATAATTATTCTTATTATTGTTTGTAGAATCCTTAATGCTATTTCTAAAGCAATTACAAATATTAAGTAGTAGATTAGTTGCATCCAGATTGAAGGAATTTGCCTTACAATCGCCATTGCATCTCCTACTGAGAAATAATTAATATCAATTAAGAATATACCTAACAATGCAAATGGAACCATTTTTGCTAGGTCTTGCGATAAACTTTCATTGTAGTATGCAGTAACTCTTACTGCTGCAATTAATGCCATTGAAGTTAATATTACTGATTCTATTGATCCGCTTTTTGTAAGTATTAATAAGAATGTAGTTAGAACTGCAAATGAAAAGAAGATTACTACTGGTGTGAGTATTATGTTCTCAATTAAATAAATTATGCTATTCCCTAATTTCTTTAACCATCCTATGAATCCGCCTTGAGCTTCTAGTTTGAATTTGATAATATCTCTTCTTGATAAGAATCTGTAAAATTTGAATATGAAAATGGAATAAACTGTTACACCTAATACAAAGAATAGTAATGGTTGGATTGCCTGATAGTATTCTAAAATTGAAAAATTAGAGAGAGTTATTTCAGGAATTGTTTCAGTTAATTTTGTAACGCCTGTTAAATTCACCATCTTTCTAATAAAATGATGTTAAATTCCTATTTAAATATATTTAATCTTAATTGAAAAGATTTATATTGTTTCTTTCTTATTTTTTCAAGATAAAAGAGTGTTTTGAATGGTTTTAGGAAAAAGAAAAGAGTATAGTTTTTTGAAGTCGAAAGCGGCTTTTCAAATTTACTTAATTGTATTATTTTCTATGTCTTTGTTTTTTATTAATATTGAATTAACTTCTGCTCAGGAGGTAGGTTGTTGTGAGAATGATGGGCAAGGCAGTTATTGTTTACCTACTTCTGAAGAAAACTGTGATGGTGGGGCTTGGTCTCCAGTTTCTTGCGAGTTTACTAGTTATTGTTCAACAGGTTGTTGTATAAATGGATTGGACGGTTCATGTGGAAATAACGTTCCTCAAGCTGCTTGTGAAAATTCTCAGAATACTGCATTTCATGATGGGGTGAGTTGTGAAACAATTTCTTATTGTCAAAAAGGTTGTTGTGGATTAGGAACTAGTTTTATTTTTAACACTCAACAATCTTGTCAAATTTTAATTAATGAATACTATCCTTCTTTGAATATCGAAGATGCATGGGATTCTGAAATAACTGATGAATATACTTGTATTACCCAATCAATCCAAGAAGACATTGGATGTTGTGTTGAAAATGATGGACTTTTTAATTCATGTGAATGGGGGACTAGGGGAACATGTTCAACTGAAGGAGAACAAAATAATCCTGAAAGTTCTGAAGGTTTTTACAAAGATGTTTTTTGTAGTAATCCTAATTTAGAATGTTCTTCTTGTGTTGCACAATCTTACAAAGCTTGTGATGGAAATAATGGGGAAGATGTTTATTGGTTTGATTCTTGTGGGAATCGTGAAGGTTTAGTTGATGATTGTGATCCACTAGGTATTTCTGGTGCAGGCACACTTTGTAAGGCTGAAGGAGATTCTGCTTCTTGTGTAAGTGTGGACTGTGAAGATACAGTAGACTTCCCAGATAACACCCATGACCCTTCAATGGGAGGATACAGAGTAAATGGTGAAAGCTGGTGTACTTATGATAGTCCTTCTGGTAATTTTTATGACAGGCCTGGAAGTAGACAATATAGACACATTTGTAGGGATGGCGAAGAAGTAGTTGAGGAGTGTAAAGACTTTAGGGAACAAATTTGTGTTCAAGGAGATGTTGAGATCGGAGAGGGTGCTGTTTCATTTGGAAGCTGTTCAGAAATTGATGATTTTCCAAAAATTGATTTGGGCAAGTTAAAAGATGGAAAAGAAATGAATGACAGTTTAATTTATCCTGGAGAATCTGATTTTGAAAATGAAGATTTGAAACTGATTTCTTCTACAACTGTTGATAAGGGATCTAAATTTTGGGAAGGCGAAAATACAGACGAGTGCAAAAAGGGAAAAACTAGTTGTAAGGTTATTTGGGTTAAGAGTAGCCACTTTGGTAGTTGGAAATCTGAAGTAAATCCCGAATGTGAAGAAGAAGAGTTTATTGGAGAAGCTGCAGAATATTGTCAAATGTTTGGCGATTGTGGTGCAGATGTAAATGTTATTGAAGAATATTCTGGAAAAGGTATTTCTGTAAAGTGGAAGGGGACAGGTAAGGGTGCACATCCAAAAACTCTTCCTGATTCAAGAATCGAGGAATGGAAAAATGCTGAAGGAATTTTTGGAGGTTTAAAAAGTCTAAATGAATATAAGGGCGACCTTTTAACAACCAATTTAGATACTATTTTAGGGACTGCGGCATTTGTAGGGACAGCAATACTTACCACTATGGCGGCTATGATTTATGGAGGTGCTGTGACACTAACATCTGCATTAGGTTCCTCGGCCTTGGCATCTATGCTTACTGCGCTTGTTTCAACAGGATGGGGTATATTTGCTGTTGTAGTAATTTTAGTACTAGTGGCAGTATTTGGTTCAGAAATAGGGGATTTCCTTGTCAAGGGTTTGTGGGGAATGCAAACTGAATCAAAAACAATAACTGTTACATGTAACTCATTTACTGCTCCTTCTGGAGGAGATGACTGTGAAAAGTGTAATGAAGATGTTAGATATGATGGAGAAGTTTATAGTAATCCTGTTGCTTGTGGAGAATATAGGTGTAAAAGTTTAGGAACTTCTTGTGGTTTGATAAATGAAGGAACTCCTTTCCAAGCATGTGTTAACGAATATCCTAATGATCCTACTCCTCCATATATTACTCCTTGGGAAAACATTATTTCTGAACCTTATACTTTCCAACAAACTAGTAATGGATTTGTAATCGATCAAGAAGTTAGTTATAATGATAAATTTAATTTTGGAATTGAATTAAATGAACCTGCTCAATGCAGATATGATGTTCAATATGGTACAACTTATGAAGAAATGGATACTGTTTTTGGAGAATATCAATTTTCAAAACAGAAAAATATAACTGGTTATTTTATTGGTGGCACCACATACGAATATTATGTGCGATGCGAAGACTTAGCAGGAAATTCGAATGAAATAGATTATTTAATTAAATTTACAACAAGTAATGAACCTGATATTCAACCTCCTCAAATACTTTCTACAAGCATACTAAGTGGTGCTTATCTTAAGCAGGGTACGAATGAGACTAGATTAGATTTAACACTTAGTGAGCCAGTTTCAACCTGTTGGTGGAATAAGAATTTCGATGCAGATTTAGAACAGGTTAATGTTAATCAAACATTTGTTTGTGGCCAATCTGATGAATGCATGGGTATACTTTCTGGAATAGAAAGTGGTGCCGGGGTTGAAAATTTGTTTTATCTTAGGTGTGAAGACTTAGCAGGAAATAGGAGAGTTAGTGGCGATGAATTTGTTTTAATGGGGAGTTCGGAATTAGAAATAATTAGTTTGGAACCAGAAAATGGAACTCATTATACTCCTACTTTTGATTTAAGAGTTGTAACTAGTAATGGTGCAGACAATGGAAATGCCGTTTGTTATTATAATGGCGTAGAATTTTTTAATACTGGTGGAAGTACACATGTGCAACAACAGAATAGGACTGCTGGAACCTATGAATATGTAATTTTCTGTGAAGATGTTGCACAAAATGAAGCTGAAGAAGTTATGAGTTTAACAATAGATGTAGATAGTTATCCTCCTTCTGTTGAAAATTTATATTCTCAAAATGGAAATTTATATTTGATCACTGATGAACCTAGCACTTGTGAATACAGTGTTGAAAATGAATACTTTTCAATAGGAGATGGTTTTGAAATGTCCGGAGTTATGGTTAAAGAACATAGTTTGGCATTTGTAGAAGATGTTTATTACATTAAATGTTATGATGCCTTCATGAACGTAGGAGACACAATAACTGTATATAATGGGGCTTAGGTAACTTTTCAAAAGGAATCTTTATATAGGTTGAATGGGTGGAAATTAAAAGACGGGGTGTTTTAGTACATGCAGCAAAAAAGAAGTAATAATATTCTAAGTTTTGAAGGGAAATCAAGGAGAGGTCAAGCTACGACTTTCATTGTTTTAGGTTTAGTTATTGTTGCAGTTGTTGTTTTGTTAAGTTATGCAAGATCTCAATTTTTATTTGGACCCGTTTCTATTGATAAATTAAATCAAGTTGGTTTGGAACCAATAAGTGATCATATTGAAGAGTGTGTTGATGACATTGCTCCAGAATATTTTGAAAGGATAGGATTGCAAGGCGGTTATTTATCTACTCCCGAAGATACATTTAGGAATGTTGGCGGAGTTTCTGTAAGCTATTTATGTTACAACATGGAAAATGTTCCAGTTTGTTATAATCGTTATTTGACATTGAGTGAAATGGAATTACAATTGTCTCAAGCAATTAAACAAGGACTAAGTAGTTGTATTAATGTGAATAAAGGATTTGCAAGGGGTGCAACATTAACAAAAGGAAACATTGATGTTGAAGTTGATATTGGGGATTATCAATCTATTGTTAGTGTTATAATGCCCATTAAAATTCAAAAAGGAGATTTATCTGTTGAAGAAAATGATTTTAGTACAACTTTAAAAGTTCCTTTAGGAGCACTTTATACAGTTAGTAGGGACATTATAGAATTAGAAACGACTATTGGTGAATTTGATCAATTAGCTTATATGTTGTTACATAAAGGTCAATTTGTAATTGATAAAAAAAGGCCTTATCCAGATAAATTATATATTTCAAAGATAAAGGATGATGATTATATCTTCCAATTTTTTGTACAAGGCGAGCCTGCATAATAAGGTGGTTTAATGTCGAACAGTAAAAAACATTTAAAGAAAAAGGCAGTGTTTCAGATTTTCTTAATTACATTTCTAGCATTTACATTTACCTTACCTTCAATTGATACAGTTGAAGCTCAAACTCAAGATGTTTGTTGTGCAGAAACTGTTTCTGGAGAAAGCTGTGTTTATACAGATTCTTCTAATTGTGCTCCTGGTTCTCAAAGTTCTGCTGCTACCTGTGAACAAACTAGTTTTTGTAAATTAGGTTGTGGTTTTGATCAAAATGATGGACTTTGTTTTAACAATATGCCTAAATTTTCTTGTGAAGAAGAAGAAGGATGTTCATGGACCGATGATACAAACTGTAATATTCCTCAATGTGAAAGAGGGTGCTGTACCCTGAGTAACCAAAATTCTTTTACAACTCAAATTCAATGTAAACAAATAACTTCGCAATATGAAGATATCAATATGACTTTTGATGAAAATATTAATTCCGAAGTAGAATGTTTAAATCAAGGTAGGAGCTTTGAAATGGGTGCTTGTGTAAGTGAAGATGGAAGTTGTGATTTTACAACAAGAGATGCTTGTAATGAAGAAAATCAAGAAGGTGTTAACGCTACACTTCCCTTAGTTGGATTCCATACAGATATGTTGTGTAGTAATCCTAGGTTAGGAACTGAATGTGCACCACAACATACAACAAGTTGTTTACCTAAAGAAGATGGTGTTTATTGGATGGACTCTTGTGGAAATGCAGAGAATATTTATTCTTCGGATAAGCCTTCAAGTTATAATAATGGGTTTATATTAAGTAAAGAACAAAGTTGTAATGCTGGAAGTGCAAATGTTGATAGTGCAACTTGCGGTAATTGTGATTATTCTTTTGGAAGTTTATGTGCTTCTGCAGATATTGGAATTAATCCCGTTTATGGAGATTATGCTTGTAAGGATTTAAGTTGTGATGGAGAAATTGTTACTGTCGATATTAATACTCCTGCTTCTCAGGAACTTCCTTTAGCTAATGGTGAAAGTTGGTGTGCATATGACGGACTTGTTGGTGTTGATGAAAGGGCAGGACTTGGTTTGGATTTAGTTGGAAGTAGACATTATAGAAGATTGTGCATTAATGGTGTTGAATTAACAGAACCTTGTGAAGATTTTAGAGAACAAATTTGTGTACAGGGCGAGATAGATGTTTCTATTGATCCTGCACTCCAAGAAATATTTGGTACTCAGGAAAGTTTTGAAAGAAGTGGTAGTGGGAATCTTATTGCAGGTGCATGTAGAGATAATAGGTTCCAAGAATGTTCAGATATAGTAAACAAAGATGATTGTGAGAATTTAGCTCAGAGAGATTGTTTATGGCTGCTTGGAAATTTTGAAGAGAAACCAGAAGAAACTCAAGGTGCAGCATGTGTTCCTATTGTTCCTCCAGGATTAAAACATTGGAGTGGTGAAAGTTCTGGACAGACTAGTAAGGCTGATCCCAAAGACACTTGTAATGCTGCCAGTACATCTTGTGAAATAACTTATCAAAAACCTGGCCTTGGTTGGGTAGGGAATAGCAATTGGGTTGTTAAAGCTGGAGGAGAATGCCTTTCTTTAGACTATTTGAATAATGCTAATTCAGTTTGTAAAAGTATGGGTGATTGTGGTGCATGGTATAATATTAATGGCGAGGCTACTTATGAAGGTCTTTCAGAAAATTTAGATGAAAAGATTGAAGGTCTTGGAAAAGATATTAGTTTAGAAGGAAATTTAATTGATATGGGCAATCTTAGAAAATATTCTACCAATTATGAAGCTGATGGATCTTGGGAACAATTCTGGGATAGGGCTTATTGGAAGATGGAAATTGTAGGAGTTACTACGGCAGTAACCTATTTGGGTCTCACGGCTCTCGGATCTGGTGTTGGTTTTTTATCTGTTTTGGGGGCACCTTTTTCATACGCAAAGGGTTTTGCCTTGGGTTCAGGTGAAAAATTTTTGATTGATGGTGGAAGAGATGCTGTTGCTAAATCCTTTGCTAGTAGCGCACATGCAGGTGCAGCTCAAACTCAACTTGAAGAAGAAGCAACTAAGATTGTACAAGGATGGGAAAGTGCTGAAGGCTGGGGATATGCTGGAGATATAATGGCAGGTATTAATTTCATAATGTGGGTTTGGACATTCTACCAACTTGCAGACTTTTTGTTAATGGATGAAAAAACAGAAACAATAAATATAGGATGTAATGTTTGGCAAGCTCCAGTTGGTGGAGACAGTTGCGAACTTTGTCAAGAAGATGGAAAAGAATGTAGTGAATATAGATGTAAAAGTTTAGGTCAAAGTTGTAAATTAGTTAATGAAGGTTTAGAAGATGAAAAATGTATCAGTGCAAATGTGAATGATGTAAATCCTCCACATATTACAGTTAACAAAGAACAAACAGTTCATTTAACAGATAGTATTAATTCAGTAAGTGATATTCGTGAAGCTGAAGGGAAAGGTTTTGAAATAGTTCCTAAGATTGCACCTTTCACAGCAGTTACTTTAGTTGTTGATACAAATGAATTTTCACAATGTAAATATGATTTAGAATATGGTAAATCTTTCGAAGAAATGGTTCAATACTTTGGAGATAGCATATATGATAAAACTCACGAAATGTTATTTAGCTTACCTGGAGCTTTAGCGGAGCCAGAAGTATTGAGATTAACTAACGGTGGAGAATACCAATTATACATTAAATGCCAAGATGGAAATGGCAATCCTACAGAAGCGGATTATTATGCTAAATTTTCAATTGATGATGGTCCTGACTTTACACCTCCTATTATAGAGGCAACAAGTATACTAAATGGGGCTTATACTCCTGCAGGTATAAATGAAACTGACTTTTCAATTTATGTAAATGAGCCTTCTAATTGTAGATGGGACGATATAAGTGTGGCATATGACGATATGTATAATGAGTTTAGTTGCACAAGTAGCCCTTTCCCCACATCTTCATTGTATTATGGATTGTATGAATGTGAAACTACATTAAGTGGGATTGAAGACCAAAGAGATAATTATTTTTACTTCAAATGTGAAGATAAACCTTCAAAACCAAAAGAAGAAAGAAATGTTAATATGGGAAGTTACGATTTCTTATTAAAAGGAACTACTGGATTAGAAATTACAAGTGTCGATCCTGATGAGGGAGAAGAATTGAAATTCAATAGTCCAACATTAAAGATAATCACTTCTGGCGGTGCTTTCAGTAACGGTCAAGCTTTATGTGGATATAACTTTTATGATCCCAGTCCATTAAGTTCAATTGATTTCCTGAATACTAATAGCAGCGTTCATGAACAGCCTTTCTTTAATTTAACTGCAGGCGAATATAATATTTACATTAATTGTATTGATGTTGCAGGTAATGCGGCTAATGAAACAGCAGAATTTAGCGTTGTTGTAGATGTTAATCCTCCTCAAATTCAACAAATTTACACTTCTCCTGGAATTGTACATGTTGTTACAGATGAACCTAGTACTTGTGAATACAGTGTAGAAAGTTCATTCTCCTTTGGAAATGGAATTCCAATGACTGGAGTAATTACTCAGGAACATACTGCAAGTAGAGAGGGAGATACATATCACTTAGCTTGTACAGATACCTTTGGAAATATTGGTAACTACGTAGTTTACTTTTAGTACGAAACTTATATAAATGGACAGTTGTTCAATAAAGTGGACAGTTGTAAATAAAAATGGATAAGTTAATACAATATTTTTTTGAAAATACTGAAAAAGAGTATCATGTTAGGGAGTTAGCTAAACTTATGAATAAATCTCCTACTACTGTGTCTAAACACCTCAGTCTGTTAAAACAGCAAGGAATTCTGACGTCAAAAAAGAAGTTTAATCATTTGTTTTATATGGCTGCAGATAATCTTAAATTCAAGGATTTAAAGTTCAGTTATAATTTAAAAAAGATTAGGGATTCGGGACTGATGGAATATTTAGTTAAAAATTATAATCATCCTGAAGTTATTTCCTTATTCGGATCCTTTAGAAAGGCTGAAAACTTTTCGGAAAGTGATATTGATTTGGTAGTAATCTCTCCTCTGAAAAAAGAGTTGGATTTTAGCAAATTTGAAAAAAGATTAGGTCACAAAATTCAAGTATTTCAACATACAAAAAAATCAATTGAGGAAATGAAAATAAAAAATAAGGAACTTTTAAATAATTTTGTTAATGGGTATATACTGTATGGTTATTGGGAGATCTTCAAATGAAATTTAATGATTTTATAACTCTTAAAAAGGTAAAAATAGTTTCTAAAGATAT
>Ga0233429_1003423_pt1 | contig 14996 bp, 10 predicted proteins | sample SI_118_April2016_3_FD_179879 | JGI IMG/M metagenome (GOLD analysis project Ga0233429, IMG submission 179879) | Seawater microbial communities from Saanich Inlet, British Columbia, Canada - SI_118_April2016_135_MG | ecosystem: Environmental > Aquatic > Marine > Inlet | place: Canada: British... | reverse complement strand
ACGAGTGCAATGGTGTGACATTCTCTCGCCAGATTCTGGCCAGTCACCCGGGCCAGGGAGTTTGCCTGCGACTGCGCGCAGATCGCGAGGGCGCTCTGGGCTTTCTCGCACATCTTGAAACGCCGCATACGGACCACACCACCCACACTGACGCCCACGGGTTCGTTTTACGAGGCAGGGTCGAGGCCGGTGGCATTCGTTTCGAGACGCGCCTTGTCATCCTTCAAGCAGATGGTGAAGTCTCTATTTCGCCGGCGGGGCTAAGAGTGAAGCACGCCAGCGATGTCACGCTGTTTCTGGTTGCGGCGACGAATTTTGAGAATCCAAACGACATCGATGCAGATCCCACGGCGCGTTGTGACGGGTTCGTGTCGGGCGTGCGGGACAAGCGTTTCGAGGATATCGAAACCGCCCATCGCGCCGACTACCAGGCGCTATTCAACCGTGTCGCGCTCGATCTTGGTGATTCCGAAGTGGTCCATAGAAAGACGCTGGATCGTCTCCTGGAGCCCGACAGGAGCGTCGATACACACCTTGCATCTCTCTACTTCCAGTATGGCAGGTACCTGCTGATTGCTTCGTCGCGTCCCGGTTCACAGCCGGCAAATCTGCAAGGCATCTGGAACGACCAGCTGGAACCACCTTGGGAGAGCAAGTGGACCGTCAACATCAATACGGAGATGAACTACTGGCCTGCCGAGCCGACACATCTGGGTGAGTGTCATGAGCCACTGTTCGACATGCTGGAGCAGGTCGCCATCAGTGGGCAGCGAGTCGCACAAGAGCACTATGGCGCTCGTGGATGGGTGCTGCATCACAACACCGATCTGTGGCGAGGGGCCGCACCGATCAACGCGTCCAATCATGGTATTTGGCCCACCGGTGGAGCCTGGTTGTGCCAGCATCTCTGGTGGCACTGGCTCTACAGTGGTGATCGAGAATTTCTGCAGGTTCGAGCCTATCCGATCATGAAGGGGGCAGCGCAGTTTTTCCTCGATGTGCTCACCCAGGATCCGTCAACGGGTGATCTCATCTCGCCCCTCTCCAACTCACCCGAGATCGGTGGTCTGGTCGCGGGACCTACGATGGATCACCAGATCGTGCGAGCCCTTTTCAGGAGTACGGCCGAGGCGGGTGATGAACTCGGTGTCGATACCGCTCTATGCTCTGAGTTGCGATCGACCGCTACACGCATCGCGCCCAATCAGATCGGACGCCATGGACAACTGCAGGAGTGGCTCGTCGACAAGGATGACCCGGAGGAGACACACCGCCACGTCTCCCATCTGTGGGGGCTGCATCCAGGTGACGAGATCACCGAGCACACACCCGAGCTTTTTGATGCAGCCCGTCAGTCGCTGCGATTCCGCGGCGACGAGGGCACGGGCTGGTCCATGGGATGGAAGATCAATTTCTGGGCACGTTTCAAAGACGGTGATCATGCGCTGCGAATGCTGTCGCGCCAGCTACAGCTAACGGGCTCGTCAAGCACCCGATTCACCGGCGGGGGTACGTATCCAAATCTGTTTGATGCCCACCCACCCTTTCAGATTGACGGCAACTTCGGCGCCACCGCCGGTATCGCCGAGATGTTGCTGCAGTCCCACGCAGGTTATCTCGAACTGCTGCCGGCACTGCCTGGCAAGTGGGAGCAAGGCCATGTCAGAGGCCTACAGGCGCGTGGCGGCTTCGAAGTGGAAATGAAGTGGAAAAGTGGCAGGCTTGAACGGGCCGAAATCTCGTCCACCCGCAATGGGATTTGTGCGATTCGGACGACTGTACCGATTGATGTGCGACAAGGTGGCGACATCATCAACGTGCAGGAGAGCGAATTCGGCATCCGGGAGTTCGCAGCAGAGGCGGGCGTCACCTACGAGATCCTGGCCTGTGGGTGAGCTCTGCTGCGACCGCATGAATCCTCGACCGAACGAACCGTCGGCTCGAACGTGAAGGGACCGGCCTGGACCTGGGCACCGCGCAGCGTGTCCACAAGGAAGCTGTTCATCTTCTCAGCTCGAGCGACTTCTCCTGATGATTGTAGCCCACGAGATAGATCCTGCTGCGCTCGACGTCGACGGTGGTCGCCAATCGCAGTTTCGGTGCCTTCTGCAGGCTGATATCCTGCGGTCTCAGATCGACAGCAAACTGGTGTGATCCTGGTGCGACGGTGATGTCCTCATCAAGAGCCAGCGGCCGGTCAGCGTGCACGCCGGCATGCTCAATTGCACGCGCCAATACGGCAACGCCATCCACACTCACCGTCAGCATATAGGTGGGGGCGATTTTCTCGCACTCAGTGGGACGGCGCATGTGCAGGGGCAGCGCTGCAAGTTCCTCGGCACTCAGATCGCGGCACTCTTCTATCACAAGACCAGGAACCTGGGCGCCAATGCGCAGCACACCCTCGGTGGGCGTTTCACCCATGGGGACTCTGCTGAGAGCTCCTATCAGCAGCAGCAAGGCCGCTGAAGCGAGCGTTCCCTTGATGTAGCCAGCCACGCGAGAAGGCTGTGGGCCGATGATATCGGTGTGGTCATCGAGATTGCGGACGCCCTGTCGGAACCAGTCCAGTCGGGTGAAAACGTGCCGCCCTTCGGCGGCCGAGAAGGATTCCAGCGTCACCCGCCTCTTGTCGATTCGGCGCGAGACCGAGGGGGGGCGCTTATGGAACGTGCGCAGATTCAACAACTCCACACCCTCGCGGGTCAGGCAGTTGCGTGTCGGGCAGCCCCAGACAAAGACACCGCCGCAGGTCGTGAGCAGTTGTTCGAGGATCTGTGTATGCATCGTGCCGATACAACCGGTCGGATAGATCCTTACATCGTCGTGCTCGGCGATGTAGCGCTCAAGATGTCTGCGGGCACCGGGATTGTGTTCGCAGAAAACGGCGATCACATCTGTATCTGTTACGGGCAGGATGCTGTCGTTGAACCTTTGCAGTGCCATTTGCTGAGTCGCCCCTATGCTGTGCGGCGGCCCGATGGCCAGATCATCACATGAGGCTGAGCAGATCCCACAACTGACACACAGTGCCGGATTCACCTGCGAATGGGGCAGTCTGCCGTCATCGCGGGGCACCATCGAGATCGCTTCATATGGACAGTCGGCCGAACACTGACCACAGCCGGTGCAGGCAGACGTATCGGACGTCGACGGCTGAAGCTGCGTGTCTTTGGCTGGTTTCCACCACCAGGGAAGGGACAGGCCCACGACGAGGATGCCGCAGACAAATAGCAGGGAATACTGCGGTGACAGCGACGAGAGCACGGGCAACCAGAAGGCAAAGAACCAGTCCACTTCCACGACACCCGGTAGTGTGAACAGGTCAGCTTCGGGTAGAAGGGGCGCGGGCCAGAGCACAGACAGGGCTAAGAGGGCCAGACCTGCGACCCACATGATCGGCTTGAGGGGGATCCAAACGGAGCGCGCCAGTTTCGCCGTATGCACCCACAGGACAAAGATCATGCCCAGGGGCAGAACAATGTGCAGGAACAGATTCATGAAAAAGAACGACGCTTCCATCGAATTGCTGCCGTTGAAGGCCTGCCCGAGGGCATCGTTCAGGAAGGGTACACTCTGCATCATGCGGGCACCGGCCATTGCCAGCACCTGCCCCTGCGTATCCCAGACCATTACGTAACCAGTCCAGGCAGAGATCCACAGGACCACCAGCAGAATGACACCGCTGATCCAGGCCAGGGTTCGCGGGCCCCAGGTCTTGCCCTGGATCTGGCCCTGCAGGATGTGATAGACGACGGCGACAGCACAGGCGTCAGTGGCGTATCGATGCAGTGCACGCATCCAACGCCCGATCCAGATCTGGTCCTGAAGTCGTTGAATCGACTGATAGGGTGCAGCGACATCGTAGAATACGAGCAGATAGAGACCCGTCAGAAAGACGAGGGCGAGGAGCCCCACTGCCAGGGTGCCGCTGCGATAGAAGGGATTGTATTTCGACTGATAGAGGCGATCGAAGAGATGGTTGATCGGTACGATCAGGTGAGTGAGTACAGCGGTCATGGTGGGGCGTGGTATGGACTGCTTCGGCCCCCTGACCTGTAACCCGGCCGGTGCCGACGCAGACGGTACAGGCTCCTGGATCTTGCTCATCGCCGGTGGTCGGCGGCCAAACTGGCGGGTTTGATGACTCGATTCACTGCAGTCTTCAGCCAGCCCACATTCGGATTGTTGAAGGCGTAGGCGATTTCGCCCTCGCCATCCAGCAAGTAAACGAGCGCCGGATGGGTCACATCTCCCGTCTTCTCGTCACGTTGCCGCGGCACATTGTATGCGTCCAGGGTCGCCAAGACATCATCCACCGGTCCGGACAGAACGTGGGCATTCGCACCCAGTCCCCAGTGTTCGGCCAGAGTTGGAAGGGCTCGCGGCGTGTCGCGCCATGGATCCAGCGTGACGACGAGAATCTTCACCTCGTCCACCGAGAACTCGTCAGCAGCTTGCAGCACATTGGTCAGGATGACAGGACAGACCGTCTTGCAATGGGCAAAGGCAAAAGTGAGAAACACGGCGCCACTGCCCATGCTTTCCGGTGAAATCTGTGCGCCGTGCTGGTCGGTCAGGGTGAAGGATGCCGCCTTCGTGTTCAACCGCGGATAGTCGAGGGGCAACTCACCCGGTGTCTCGAAGGAATAGGTCGCTGAGGCCACATCGATGCCGGCCTCAATTCGGCCCTTAACCCACATTCCCTCGATGAGGAGGCTCGACAGTGCGACGAGGGCCAGAGCCTGTCCGCCCCGCGATGAGAGCATGGCTGTCACGCCCTGGCGGACCTCGTGACCCATGGCGACGACCAATCCCGCCAGAAATGACAGCGGCCCCAGGGCTAATACCATCCAGCCGTAGGTATCGGGCAACCCGGTCTCGCTGGTGCCGAAACAGGCAGACTGAGCGCGCAGCAGCCACTCAGGCGTGGCTTCCGGTGCCTGGTAGAAAGCCATCCCCCATAGGAGCATAGTGATCACCATCCAGCACAACAGGAGAGTGACGGGCAGAATGGGTGCAGAGTCTCTTGTTGTTGTCATATCAGAATTGTCCGTGGGTCCTAGCAGAATCTTGTGGGGGCTGAGTTGAACCCAGGGTGGCTTACCAGATCCGGCAAGCCACCCTGATTCACGACGATCGCTAACCGATCTTCCAGAGGAAGGAGAGAATTTTCCAGTTGGCGAAGTAGTAGATCACGAAACAGGCCAGGAAAATGAAGACAAGGATCATCGTACCTGGCGCACCCTTGAGGTGCACACGTTCCATGTCCTCCCCTTCATGGATCTGCTTGGGCAAGGACAACACGCCTGACGGCAGACCACTGACTCGGTTCTCAATGTCTCCGGCGACGATACGCTTGCCGAAGAACACGGTGACCACAGCGATGGCGATGAAGATGAGCACACCCGTCGCGGCAATCAGGCCACCGATCCCCAGTCCGGCCTGCAGCAGGTTAACGACTGGATGGAAATCGACGGAGAAAGGTGCCCCCGAGGAAAAACTGGTGTCCCAGTGGCGACGCGGGACACCAAAGACGCCCATGAAGGTCATCGACATGGCCATCAAGGTAAGGCCACCAGCGAAGATGTATGGCTGCACTTTCGCCAGCCCCCAGAAGGCGATCCGCTTCTGAAAGATCAACGGCAGGACATAGTAGGTCACGGCCATGAAGGAGAGGGCCGTGCCGCCGACGACAGTGGCGTGGAAGTGACCGGGCAGTCGCATCGTGTTGTGGGCGATGATGTTGATCTGCTCGGTGCCGATGGTGACACCGGTAATGCCGCCGAAGAAGCCGAAGATGATGATCGAAAAGATCATACCAGAGAAACCCGGATCACCCCAGGGTGCCTTGCGCAGCCACTCAAAAGTGCCGCTCGTGAAACCGCGCAGACGCTGGCCCATCTCGATGCCGGCAGGAACGGTGAAGCCGTGGATCATACTGGCCAGCACCGCGAGATACATGGCGTAACTCGTGTTCCAGACCTTCCATGCCGGTCCCATACCCGGATCGACCAGCAGGTGATGGGCCGAGGCCAGGGAGATGAACAACACATAGAGGACAAAAGCTGTGCGACTGATCTTTTCATTGATCACCACGCCACCGACGGTCATTGCCGCAAGGAAGTACCAAATGGAGACCATGGCGGCCACGTTGATCTGCTGCGCACTGTGCCCCAGGGCCCAGAAGATCAGGCGGTAGACCTGTGCATCCATCGGCATCAGATCCATCGACCACAGTAGCGTCGGGATGTAGATGAGTGCGCCATGCAGCAGGGTGATGACGGCGATGATCGCCGCTGTGAGGGCGCCGAAGGTAACCAGCGGCATGGAACCCTCGAAGGTTCCCTCCTTCTTCGCGATGATTACTGTCGCGATGAAATGGAAGGAGACGATCAGGGCGCCCACGGCAAACAGGATGATGCCCAGGTAGTAGAGTGGATGCGCCTTGAGAGGTGGGTAGGATGTGAAGAGCACATCCGCGTGTCCCGTAAAGACCGTGCCATTCGTCACGACCATACCGACGACCATCAGGCCGAATGCGACCCATCCCAATTTGGGTGCCGGTAGTCGACTGTTGAGCAGTACCGGTCCGGCAAAGTAGAGAATCGCCATCTCAAAAAAGACAATGAAGAAGATCAGCATATTGAGGCCATGCGCTGTCAGAAAACGGTAGAACAAGCCTACCGGCAGCAGGTGCACGGCTTCCCAACGCGTCAGGACCAGGCCGATGGCGGCGATGACGCCGAACAGCATGCACACGATCGCCACGACGGCATTGGCCTTGATCAGATTGTCCGCGGTCTTGTCGACCTTGAGCCCGGTGACGGAGCAGACGCGAAAACGATCAATCAGAGACTGTGTGAGGTCGGTCATGATCACGCCCCTCCTTTTTCGACGATGATCTTGCCAACCATCAGATGGTGGCCAATACCACAGAATTCGTTGCAGATGATGCGGAAATCACCTGCTTCATTCGGCGTGATGCGCAGGCCGTAGTCATACCCGGGCAGGACCTGGATATTGATATTGAGTGGAAAGAGGCTGAAACCGTGGTTGAGGTCAGCCGATGACAGGTGCAGGGTATAGTCGGCACCTTCCTGCAGTTTCACCACCGGATACCACTGCCACATACGACCCAGCAGGTAGACGTCACTGCCCGGAGGTGGAGCGACGACGGGGATGCCCATCTCATCGCCCACCTTGTAGTCGGCAACAAACTGATTTACCCGTTCAGTGAAGGCCTCAGGTGTGACTCTGGCACGGATGCCGGTGGGATTCTGGCCTCCCTTGAGATGCCAGAAGGGCATCATGGCGAACAGGATCATGCACCACACGAAGGCGATGGTGACCCAGAGTTTTTCCTGTTTGTTTGCAGGTGTCCACCAGACACCTGGCGGGGAGAGGATCCCCGACTGCATTCGTCCTTTGGCCATTGAAACCTCTCCTTCCTTAGGGTAGCGTCGCCTGTGGCAGACTGGTGATTTCGATCAGGCCCCAGATCGTGTAGAAGCCGAACATGGCGACCAGGCCAGCGACCAGCAGCAGAATCGGTCGGTCGTACAGGCGCTGCCCCAAGGGAATTTTTTCGCCCTCGTCAGTCATGAATCCCTCCCGTTTGCGAACACATGGGTAAAAGCTTCGTATACTATATCTTGATAAAAAGATCTCTTTATCTTTTTATCAAGTGACAATATAGGACGACCAGGCCTTCTGAGGCCAATTTACCGAGGGAGAACGGGGATGAAGGGAGTCTTTGGAGCGGCGTTGATCGTGGTCTGCGGTCTCAGTCCGGGTCAAGTAGTTGCCGCAGGAAACGCAGAAAATGGAAAGGCACACTATACCATCTGTCTGGCCTGCCATGGTGCAAACGGCGAAGGGAATCCGGCGATTCACTCACCGACGATCGGCGGTCAGGAGACGTGGTATGTGGAAAGACAACTACAGAATTTCAAGTCAGGCGTGCGCGGCACCCATCCGAAAGACATGTACGGCGCTCAGATGCGACCCATGTCGATGACGCTGACAAGTGATCAGATCGTGGCGGATGTAGCTGCCTATGTGAACACCTTGAGACCAGCCCCCCCGAAACCCAGCATCAGCGGTGACGCAGCGGCGGCCGAAGCAAGTTACGCCTTGTGCGCACCGTGCCACGGCGCTCGTGGCGAAGGGAACATCGCCTTCAATGCGCCGCGACTGATCGGCCAACACGATTGGTACGTCGTGCAGCAGTTGGTGAATTTTCGTGATGGTCTTCGCGGCACGAAGCTCGAAGACACCTTTGGCATGCAGATGCGACCCATGGCCATGACGCTCATGAACGACGAAGCGGTGAGAAACATGGCAGCCTTTATCGCCAGCCTGAAGTAAGGCGCGAAAGTGACTTGCAGGCCCGGTCTATCAGACCGCTTCCAGTTGCTGTATGGATGCCCGGACTCGATCGAGATCCGGGCGAGCGTCGATGCGGGCAAAGATGTACTCCGCCTCACGTAGTGGACCAATGGCATCACCGGCCGAACCACTGAGCCGGTTGAGTTCACCTAACTCGTAGAGTGCCTCGCCCAAGCTGATCGACTCGCCGTAGCGGCGATTGATCTCGATGCTCTGCTCAAGGAATTGCTGACCATCGCTCCACTGTTCCAGGGTACGGCACTGCCGACCGTAGAGCCGAAGTGTATCCGCCGTCCCGAGGGCGTCATCCTGGCGGCGAAAACCCGTCAAGGCACGAGCGAGCGCCTGTCGAGACTCACTCATCTCACCCTTTCCGATCAAGGCCTCTGCGCGGTTGAGGTAGATCGCTGGTTCGTGCAATGACAGCCGTGTCTGACGACAAAGCGACAGTGCCCGATCGTATAGTTCGAGACTGTCGTCCCAACGTTCCTGGTCGGAACGCAACATTCCCATGTTATAGAGAGTGAGCACGGTCTGGCCCGATACGTCTCGCCGAGCGTCGAGATCGAGTGCCTCCTGATACAAGGCCCATGCCCGATCGAACTGACCTCGCACCGTGGCCAGTACGGCAAGGTTGTTAACGACGTTGCTCGCCTCCGCAACATCAGTACTCGCCGGATCTGCTTCGTCGCCCGTGAGCATGGCTTGTGCTTCGAGCCAGCGTGACTCAGCCTGCTCGTGGCGGCCAGCTTCGAAGTCAACCGAGCCCCAGGCGATCAGCGCCTTCGCATAGAGTGGCCAGGACGTTTGCAGGTCGAGCGACTTGAGTCGGACCGTGACGTCGGCAAAACTCTCGCCCGCACTGTCGAGATGTCCTTGATTCAGTTCGAGGTCACCCGTCTCATAGATCGCCTGCGCCTCGATCAGCACGTAACCGTGATCGGCGGCCATCTGACGGCATTGCTGGAAGCGTTCGGTCGCCGCCTCATAGTGAGCGAGATGGCCATACGCCCTGCCCGATTTCAGAAGGGCTGTGATCTGCGTCTCCACGTCTGACTGTGCACGTCCAGCTGCAAAAACATCGTCGTTGATGGCTGCCGCTTCATCCCAGCTGAAAATGTGAGCCGCCTCATCGGCGGCCTTCACCAGATGCGGCAGGGCATCGGCGAACTGTTCGGAAATGAACAGGTGATGTCCCAAGTCAGTGTGTGCTTCGCCGACCCAATCACGGTCAGCGATGAGACCCGCGAGCAGGCGATGGTATTCACGTCGAAGTTCGCCTGGCAATTCGCCATAAAGAACCTCGCGAATCATCGAGTGACTGAACTCGTAGTCGCCATCGACGGCGATCACCAATCGATGGATTTTCTCTAATTGGAAAAGCAGTCCGAGCAGCTCGACACGAGGCAGTCCCGACGCCTTCTCCAGCAAAGCGGACGAAAAACGTGAGCCTATGGCGGCGGCCAACTGCAGCAACTGGCGCTCCGCGGAACTCAGGCCATCAAGGCCTTCGCGTACAAGCGCCTCCACGCGCGCTGGGATCTCGGCACGATCGAAGTCGGGTTCAGCCTGCCAGATTCCGTTGCGGTTGAGCAGTAAGTGGCGGCTGCGTAGCAGTTTCAGCACTTCCATCGCAATGAAGGGATTGCCTTGAGACTGCCGATAGACGTATTCATCGAAGCCGGCACGGAACTCCGTGTCGAAAAACAGAGAACGAGTCAGGTGTGCCGTAGATGCCTGCGACAATCTCGGGAGATCGATGCGAGTGCAATCGCTATCCCGCCACGCCTCAAGGACTCCCGACATGTGGGCATCTGTCTCGCGAGACCGGTCTTCAGGGCGATAGGTCGCGATCAGGAGGATGGGCGCTTCGGACAAGCGATGCGACAGGTGGCGAAGAAACTGCTGTGTTCCCGTGTCGCTCCAGTGCAAATCCTCGAGGACGACGATCAGTGGTCGGCACATAGCGGCGGCGTGCAGGATGTCGAACAGGATATCGAGAAAGCGGGTTTGTTCGGCACTCCCGCCATCATCGTCGCCGAACATCTGGGCCACGGTCGTCCGCAGGTCATCAGACGAGGGGGACTGTCGGATCAGCGTCGCGAGACCGGGCGCGGTTTCGACGAAAGTATCAGCTACAGATTCTCGGTCGGCGGCGATCAGGCCTTGATCGTGCGACAGCAACTGTGAAATGGCGTCAAAAATGGGAACGTAGGGACCCAAGGGCGCGCCAAAGAAACAACTGCCCTGCGCGACGTATCGATCACCCGTCTGCAACGACTCAGAAAACTCGGTTAGCAGTCGTGTCTTGCCGATACCCGCTTCGCCGGCGATGAATACCGCACGACCGTGACCGTCAGCGACCGATCGAGCCAGTTCCTGCACCTGGGCGATTTCCGTGTCCCGGCCCAGAAACTGCGGTTCGAATCGCTGATGACGCCCGGCGGCCTGCGTCGATAACTCGCCATCGGTCTGGTGAATGTGGCTGACGCGAAGGAGTTGATGTCGACGAGAGATCGCTTCGAGTGCGGCAAGTGCCTGTGTGGCACTATTGAGGCGCTGTTCGGGTATTTTGGCCAGCAGCTGCTCTATCAGTTGATCCAATGCAGCCGGCACCGCCGCGTCATGTAGAGAAGGTGGTTCGGGCGACACGTTGAGCTGGTGATACACGAGTGTCGCCGGAGCGGTGGATGCAAATGGAACGCTGCCGGTGATCATCTGGTATAGGATCAGCCCTACAGAATACAGATCGGTCGCTGGACCAATGGTCCCTCCCAGGATCTGCTCGGGGGCCATGTGCTCGGCATTGCCGACAATTTCGTCGACGCGCGTCAGCATTGGGCTCGACGTCGATGATGGGCGGCCAAGGCCCGTGACCTTCACATGGCCTTGGGCATCGATACCGATATGTTGCGGTCGCAGATTGCCATGTAGCAGGTCGGCCGAATGTACCGCTCGAAGGGCCGCAACAACCTGCATGATGACCGGCACTGCCTCGTCGACGGTAATTTTTCCTGACTCAAGTCGCTGGCTCAGACGAGACTCACCAGCGCTTTGAGTCGCCAACCATTGAAAACCGCGCTCATAACCGCTACCGATCACGGCAGCCACATTGGGATGCGCTACTCTCGTGGCGGCTTCAGCGGCCTTCGCGCACCGCTCCAGATCCGACGCATCGGTCTCGGGACGCGCCGACAGTACGATCTCGACGAGTTCTCCATCGCCTCGTGCTGCATACACGAGTTCGACTTCATTGTCGAGACGCGCCTCCAACTGGAACCCGCCGAAGACCTGCCCCAGAAGAGGATCGTTGCCGGCCATCAGGCGGCCATCTCTTTCAGTAACAACAGGCTGCGTCGAGCGTCTTCGGCGGCCCCCACCTGTTCAAACAACTCCGCTGACTGCTGTAGATGCAGGCGTGCCGCCGGAAGATCACCCGTCTCTCTCTCCAGGACTCCCAGTTCCAATTCGCACTCGGCCACACCCAACTCGTTCTCAAGTTCGCGGAACGTGTGAAGGCCCTCCTCGAGGCGCTCGCGTCCCTCATCAAATTCTGCCCGATCACGCAGGATCATGCCTTCGACTTTGCGGCATTCCGCCGCACCTAACCGATCGCTGAGTCTGTCCATCAGGTGTGAAGCCTGCTGGCAGGCTGTCTCTGCAGAATCGATGTCACCATGCCGCAAGTGCGCACTGGCGGCGCTGACCTTGATGTTGGCCAGCACATCGAGTGTTCCCAATTCGATCGCCAGGACTTCACCGCGTTCGTAGGACGCCAGGGACTCGACCAGCTCTCCCTGTGCCGCGTAACACATGCCCAGATTGTGGTGCGTCTGGCAGATACCGTAGCGATGACTGACGCGTGTGTAAGATTTGATCGCTTCGGTATATTGAAGGACGGCATTCATGGAGTCACCACGCACCGTCGACAGCACACCGAGATTTCCGTAGATCGCACCCAGCAGACCGTGATCCGCCACACGTATAGCAGCATCGCGCGCGTCGTCAAAGTGAGTCTGTGCATCGTCGAGTTGCGAGCGCTCGAAGCTCAGATCGCCCAGGCCGATCTGACATTTGGCGGTCAGCGCATCCAGTCCGCACCGGGTGAAGTGATCGAGTGCCCGCCGATAGTCTGTCACGGCCTCTTCCCATACACCCTGGCGACGGTGTACTTGGGCGATCTGCAGGAAGGCACGCCCCGCTGCCTCATCGTCCTTGCCAGCCAGGATCAGGGCTTGACGACACCCCTCAAGGGAACGCTGCCACTCGCCGAGACGGTAGTCGACCTCTCCCTGCAGCATCAGAACATCCAGCCGCAGGGCGTTGGTCATGTTGGTCCCCAGCGCATCACTCGACTGCTCACACTTGGAGAGAAAGACACGCGCCTCGCGATAGGCAAAGGCGGCGATCGAGCTTCTTGACGAGGTGATCAGGGCTGGCAGGGCTCGATCGTAGAGTCCGGCTTCGAAGAGGTGATGAGCTAGAGACTGAATATTCCCCGGGTCATCCCGTTCAATGATGTGGGCGAGGCGAACGTGAGCGTGCCGTCGGACCGATTCAGGAAGTGATTTGCAAAAGACATCGGCAAGGATGGGATGGGCGAAACGAAAGCCGCGCTCCGTCGATTCGAGTAAACGCGTGCGGCGGCCGATTTCCTCAAGCTCTCGCAATGTGCGTGTCAGCGACTGAGATAGAGTGCTGGCGACAAGTGTGCCACTGAAACAGTGGCCCTGAACCGCAGCAAGGCTGAGCAATAGCCGTTCGGCATCGTTGAGGCTCTCCAGGCGTCGCTGAATCGCCTCGCGCACCGTGTTCGGAATGTCCTCTTCCTCTGGATCACGATTGATCCACAACCCATGAACCTCGTAGATGACTCCCCGTTGAACGAGGAATCGGACATACTCAAGGGTCTGCATCGGTATGCCGCCCGAGCGCCGATACAGCAGATCGAGAAACTCGGCGGTGAAACCCTCCCGAGGAAAGCACGAACTCACCAGCGTGCGAGTGCCGGTATCGCTGAGGGGGCTGAGATTGACCTGGTGAACGTGAGCGTGCCGAACCATGCTCAGCAACATGCCGGGCAGTTGTGCTGTGTCGTCGTTGGCGGCTTCCTCAGGTCGCACGCTGACCACGACGAGGATGCGAGCCCCTGTCACCCTGCTGGCCAGCAGATTCAGCACGCGCAGAGACGCCGAATCTGCCCAATGAAGATCCTCCAGGCACAGCAAGACAGGCGTCCGATCGGCCCGCTCCTGCAACAGGCCCAGTAGGCGTGACAAGAAAAGACTGTGCCGTAACTCTGGCTGGATTTCGGTTTGAGAATCTTCGTCTGGCGTCGGTTCACCCGGGAAGACATCGGGCCACAGGTGCGTCATGACGCGTCCTGTCATGTCCCTGATCGCATCGCGCTCTGTTTCGGTCGCGTCTGCAAGAATCTCCCTCAAGACACCGATGAAGAGTCCCTGCGGGGTCTTCGAATCGGTCTCAGCAGCCCCCCCATGGAGCACACACATCGATCGCGCTTCGGCAATGGCGGAGATCTCCTCGATCATCCGTGTCTTGCCGACGCCAGCCTCGGCGGCGAGAATGACGATGGAGCCGGCACCCTGCGCTGCTTCGGCCAACCTCTTGCGCAACAAGACGAGCTCGTCGTCGCGCCCCACGAGGGTGGGCCGTGTTGTAACAGGCGCTTGTGAGGCGACCTGGGTCATCAGTTGCGTCGCAGTCCATAGCGGGAGAAGCCGGGCACATCCACCCACAACTCATACGACTTCGAATTGCCCGCGTGATAGACCGCACTGTCCACGGCCTCTTCGGTGTCATCGTCGTAAATATGCACGGACGCCAGCGCATCCACTGGACAATCAACGCGGTCACTGCCGACGGTGTAGTGGAGCGTAGCGTAGGGACTGAAGCGCACGCCACTCGGATCGAAATCGACAACGAGCCCGCACAGTTGATCGCCGGTGACCCTCATGGTAATCGGCGTTGGCTCGGCCAGGGCGCCTGGGGGTATCGCAAAGATGACGAGCAGGTCGTCTCGAGGGTTGCCGCCTGTTTCATCGACGACCATTTGTCCACCGTCCGGGCCGATCGTCGCCTGTGCAGTGCGCGCAGAAGGCGTCGCAATTTCGATGACGTAGCCACCGTCTTCGGCCGTATTCTCCTTCGCGCTCAGAACGGATCTGACGCTCCGCTTCGCAGCTACTTCAGGCGCGGCAGCGGCCGTCGGCGAAGAAGGATTGTCGCCACACGAGGCGAGGGCGAATAGAACCGCCAGGGCCAAACATTGGCAGATAACTCGTGTTAGGTTCTCATGAAATTGGGTCATGGGATTGTCTCTTACTTGCTCATTGCAGGTCGGCTGGCTACTCGCCAAGTGAGTAGCGCGAGAATCCGGGGACGCGGATCACGACGATGTAGGAATTTCCATCGAAACCTGATTTCACGATGTCGGCCTCTTCGATCGTGCCATCGTCGTGATGATGGAATCCCAGGATACTGCCGTCCTTTTCAAGGATGCGCTCATCGACCAGCGAACGATCGATCCGAATCCTCAGCGTCGCCGCCTCGACGAATTCCAGGCCACCAGGCGCGAAGCCGAC
>Ga0233429_1003410_pt1 | contig 15033 bp, 10 predicted proteins | sample SI_118_April2016_3_FD_179879 | JGI IMG/M metagenome (GOLD analysis project Ga0233429, IMG submission 179879) | Seawater microbial communities from Saanich Inlet, British Columbia, Canada - SI_118_April2016_135_MG | ecosystem: Environmental > Aquatic > Marine > Inlet | place: Canada: British... | reverse complement strand
GGATAAAAGTATGTTTAATTTACACTTAAAAGAATGCGAATTTAGATTTAATAATCGCAAGCAAGATATTTATAAAGTTTTGCTTGGAATGTTTAGAAAAGAGTCGCTTAAGTTGTCATGACCCATAATTTATACTATTTCCTTTTGAATTTGGAGCTAATGAAGTTTATATGAGTTATATTTTAGGTATAGGGGGTTACGTTCATGATGCATCGGCAGCTCTTATTCATAATGGTAAGGTTGTGGCAGCAGTACAGGAAGAAAGGTTAACAAAAGTTAAGCATGCTGGAGGATTCCCATTTAAGTCTATTGAGTTCTGTTTGAACCAAGCTGATATTTCATTTGATGATTTGGATTCTGTTGCTTTTTATCAAAGCAAGAACCACTTTAATAAGTTGATGTTATCAAGTTTATTTGACTTTTTGACTCATCCATTGTGGTCTATTAGAAATCTTGATAGAGTATTTGGCAGACTCGCTTTTCAGGCGTATAAAAATATTAGATTTATAATTGAACTGCAATTATTTAGAAAAAAATATAATCTTAATAAGAAAAAAATTTTATTTTTTGATCACCATAAATCACACGCAGCTTCGGCATATTTTTCATCTGGGAAGGAGAGATTAGGTGTACTTGTTGTTGATGCAGTCGGCGACTCTAAAACAACTAGTTACTGGGATTGTAAAAATGGAGATCTTTTGGAAGTTATAAAACCTGTAAAGCATCCAAATTCAATTGCAAAAATTTATTCCTTAATTACAAAACATCTTGGGTTTCCTTCTATGGGTGATCAGTACAAAGTAATGGGTCTTGCATCATATGGAAAGCCTAGATATTTTTCTGATATGAAGAAAATAGTAAAGTTAACCAAAAATGGATATACATTTAATAATAAATATTTTTCATGGCAAGATGGGTATGTATTTTCTCCTAAATTTAGGGAAAAATTTGGAAATCCTAGAGATTCTTCTCTGGATATAACTGATATTGATAAGGACATTGCATCAAGTGCGCAGGCATTATTTGAGTATGTTGTCGAACATTGTGTTGGAATCTTAGTAAATAAAATTAAACATTCAAATATATCAATAGCGGGTGGATCGGCATTGAATTGTACCGCAAATGGTAAATTATTATCGTCCAACAATTATAGTGATGTTTATGTAAGTGCTTTTTCAAGTGATTTGGGCACATGTATTGGTGCTGCATATTTAGCCTATTATAGGAATAATGAATATAACCCTTCGAAAAGTCATTTAATGACAGATTCATTTGGGCCTAGTTTTAATGATGATGATATTGAAAGAATTTTAAAAAGATCATCGGTAAAATACAGCTATACAGATAATCCACAAAAATATGCAGCAAATGAAATTTATAATGGAAAAATAGTAGGCTGGTTTAGTGGAAAAATGGAATTTGGCCCAAGATCCTTAGGTAATAGGTCGATATTAGCCGACCCTAGAAAGGCAGAAATAAAGGATAGAATCAATAAGAATATCAAATTTAGAGAAGAGTTTAGGCCATTCGCCCCTATAATTCTTAGAGAAAAAATGTCCAAATATTACAGTATGGATATTGACTCTCCATTCATGACCTTTACTTTACCGGTTGTTAAAAAAATGAGAAAAAATATTGAGGGAGTGGTTCATGTGGATGGAACTAGTCGTGTGCAAACAGTTAGTAAGAACAATAATGCTGCCCTATACGAGCTAGTTAATTATTTTTACAAGGCGTCTGGCGTTCCAGTTGTTTTAAATACTTCCTTTAATCTCGCCGGAGAGCCGATTGTCTGTACCCCAGAAGACGCATTAAGAACATTTTATACTTCTGGTATTGATACATTAGTGTTGGAGAATTTTATAATTGAAAAAAAATGATACTAATTATTGTGAAAGTCTAATAGTTAAGGTCGATCCTAATAATGGTTGGAATTGTCATGAGTTGGATAATGGCTATATATTATATAAAGGCTTCTCTATCTTATGGGAAAAAGTTATTGAAAATATTACTGTAATTTTGTCTTCTAATACCTGTAAAAATGACATTATAGATATTCTCAAAACAACCTTTGGTCATTTCTCTATAATCATAAAATCAAATAATTTTTTATTGGCTGCTGTTGATAATATAAGGTCAATACCTCTTTATTATATGGACAATAAAGAGGTCCGTTTTGTGACGGACAATTATCGTTACTTTGAAGATTTTTGTGGAGAAAAATTGGTTAGTCTGCCAAACTGTGAGACAGAAATTCTCATGTCTGGTTATTCATCTTTCCAAGATACCCTGTATAAGAATATTAAAACTTTTTTACCTGGTCAGATATTCTATTCACACTATAAGAGCGGCTCCTTTGAAACAAATACAAATAATTATCAGGCATGGCTATCAAAGAGTGATTCATCTTTAGAGTTGATGTACTCAAGATTTAATAGTATTTTGCTTGAAGTTATGGCCGATACAATAAAATCTCTAAATGGCAGGCAAGTTGTTATCCCATTGAGTGGTGGTTACGACTCTAGAATTATAGCTTCTACATTAAAAATGTTGGGATGTAAAAATGTGGTTTGTTTTACATATGGCATGCCTAACAATTCTGAAGCAGTTATTGCAAAGGAAGTTGCGCGTAAGCTCGAATACAAGTGGATTTTTGTAGAGTTGGATATTAGGGGGCAGCGTACTTTTTATAAAAGTAATGAATTCTTTGAGTATCTTTCATATGTAGATACTATTGATGCCGTCCCATATTATCAGGGAATATATGCAGTTAAATTTCTAAAAGAAAATAAACTTATCGATGATGATGCTATTTTTATAAATGGCAATGGAGGAGACTTTATAACTGGTGGGCACGCCTCTATTTTTTCTGATGGGTGTGGAGGCAGTGCAATGAATAAAAGAATTATTGACAAAGTAGTTGATAAGCATTATTCGTTGTGGGGTAATTTAAAAACTTCAGAAAATAAAAACCTAGTTGCTAAAAAATTAATTAAAGAACATGCGAGTTTTTCCAAACGATATCCTATTAAGTTTGATGTGTGTGATTTTATTTATTATTATGAATTTATCAGTAGACAGTCTAAGTATGTTGTACAAGGTCAAAAAGTTTTCGAGTTTTATGGCTATGACTGGATAACACCGTTATGGGATCAGCGGCTGGTTGATTTTTGGAGCTCTGTTCCTAATAAATATAAGTATGACCAAATATTGTATAAAAATACAATAAAATTTTATAATTACTCTGGTGTTTGGGGGCAGGATTTTTCAGTAAACAAGCATAAAGTAACACCTTATATTTTTAGAAATTTAAGATATTTAACTAAGGTGCTAGTTCTTTTATTTTCTAATGGTAGTCAAGAAATATGGCAGCGGGTGGATAGGACATTTTTTCTTTATTATTATGATATCACACGAATGATGTGCTCAGTTTCATACATTAAAGTTGTTACTTCTTTATTTAAATATCCAAGGCATAGTGTTTCATTTGATGCGGTTCGTTATTTATCGTTCCACAAAAAAAATAATTAAAAGTGAAACTTTGTGTGAGATTATTAGTCGTGCGTCTTAAATAATTATTAACATATGAAAGTATTATTTCCCTTTGTTGGTGATTCTGTTGGCGGTAGTCACTGGTCAGCAATAAATTTGTACAAGGAATTAAGCGCAAGACCAGGTATTACACCGGTTGTTGTTCTGCACACTTTAGATGGGCCATTATCACAATTTTTGAATAATTATAATGTTCCATATAAGCTGCTTCCACTTGAGTTATTAGCTGGAAGAACGCCAAGTTTGCCATCAATAGTATTCTCAATAATTCGTAGTTCTTATTTAATTTTTCGCTTTATAAAGAATAACGACATAGATATTGTTCATGGGAACGATTTACGTATTAATTTAACTTGGTCGTTTCCTACACTTCTGACTCACTCTAAGTATGTATGGCATCAGAGGCAAAAACTGTCAGGATCAATAAAATGGCGTGCCATTAAGTATCTTTCTAATTATGTATTATCAATTTCTAATTATGTACATAATTCGTTGCCAGTTAATATAAATTCCAACTCTAAGGCTTGTATCAATAATCCATTTGATGTATCTAATTTAAACGAAAAACAACTCTCCAGAGAAAGGATTAACTCTACATACAATATTTCCAGTTCAGACATTTTGATTGGCTATGTAGGTAGATTAGTTTCATGGAAACATGTTGAGGATATTTTGTATGCTCTGTCTAGTGCCATATTTTCAGATTGTTCTAATAAGATTCATTTTTTGATTGCTGGAACGGGTGATAACGAATATATAAAGAAATTAGAGGCAATTATCGATTCTGAAAAACTGGGTAATCATATTACAATGACTGGGTTTGTAGACAATCCATCTTTGATATTGTCATCATTAGATTTATTCGTTGCTTCTAGTCATAATGAGCCCTTTGGGAGGGTTTTAATAGAGTCTATGTTGCAAAAAACACTCGTTCTAGCGTCAAATTCCGGAGGCCATATTGAAATTGTATCTCATGGAGTAAATGGTTTTTGGTATACTGTATCTTCTGTCAAATCTATGTCTAATATGATTCTAAAAATTATATCCGATAAAAACAAGAATGAAAAAATTATCAACACAGCCTATAATTTTTCTGTTGCTAATTACTCCACAGTAACTCATACAGACACAGTTGTTTCTATTTACAAAAGTTTAGTCAAATATAAATAATGTATATTGAAAATATTCAACGTAGCTGTTATTTTTTATGATTATTTTTATATTGCCATCTTTTTCAGGTGGAGGTGCAGAAAGAGTTTCTATAAATCTAGTAAAAACTCTGAATATGAACGGACATTCTGTTGGTATTGTCGTGTTTGAGAAAAGTGGAGAACTTTTATCGATGGTTCCAGGTGAAATTCCAATATATAACTTAGGCACAAAAACATTAAGAAGGTCAGTTGCGCCTTTATTAATGAAATTGTATAACTTACGCCCAAATGTTATTTTTTCAACCTTTGGGTATGTAAATGTTGCCTTATTAGCAACTTGTTGGTTGTTGCCACACAGCCATAAATTATGGATTAGAGAGGCCAACCTACCATCAATAAGTCTTTCAAATAATAGAAAACACTATTTAATGAAGCTGGCATATCGTTTGTTATATAGATATGCTGATTGTGTTTTTAGCACTTCAGAAAAGATGAGTGATGACTTTATTTATAATTTTAATGTACCTAAATCTAAAATAAAAATACTCCCTAATCCCATAAACGAAAAGGAAATTAGATCCAAGTCTATACCGGTGATACGCAGAGATGGTAATGCAGTTCACTTTGTCGCGGCAGGTCGATTAACTTATCAAAAAGGATTTGATAGACTACTGGAGTGGTTTGCGACTTTAGATAGCGAAAAGTATACATTGACAATTCTAGGAGCTGGCCCTCTAATGAAAAGCTTAAATAAATCTATTAAACATCTTGATATTGAAAAACAAGTTGTATTAGCAGGTTTTAATAATAATCCTTGGCAATGGTATGCAGGGGCGGATGCATTCTTGCTTTCTTCTAGGTGGGAAGGGATGCCTAATGCAGTATTAGAGTCATTGGCTTGTGGAACACCTGTTATTGCAACTTTTGAATCTGGAGGTGTAGATGAGGTAGCAAGATGTACTTTAAATAGCGCTGTGACAGTAGTCAATAATAGTGGTCAGTTCATTCAGGCAATGAAGCGGGTAGTGCAGAGCGAAAATTATTCGATAAAACTATCACTTTTGCCGAGAAAATATGAAATTTTATCAGTGGTTTCGGTACTCGAGAATATGCTAAAAGATGTTAGTGAATAAGATTTTTTTTAAACAAACGTTCTATATGGGTTTTTAGGAGAATTTATGTGTGGTTTTGCTGCTTTTTTTTCAGAGGGTCGTGATTTTAGAAATGATTTTTTGGATCATGTCGAGCGTGATTTGTTTCATAGAGGGCCAGACTCTGGTGGGCGTTATGTTGAAAAAGGCATAGCACTTGTTTTTAGGCGATTATCTATTCATGATTTAAGTGACAAAGCTAGTCAGCCTATGACTGATAAGAATCATAGAGCTACAATCGTATTTAATGGAGAAATATATAATTTTTTAGATTTAAGAAAAAAATTACAAAGCAAAGGCGTAACTTTCATCACAAATGGCGATACTGAAGTTTTGCTTCAGGGTTATTTACTTTGGGGGGAAAAAGTACTGGATCAAATTGAGGGAATGTTTACATTTGTCATAGTTGATCATGAAAGAAAAGAGGTATTGGTTGCCAGAGATCCATTTGGGATTAAACCCTTATATATGACATGTTTAAATGGCGTTATTGCATTTTCTAGTGAAATGAAGTCGCTTAGAAGAGTTGTAGGTACGAGTGTTAATCATGCTTCATTGTCAGAATTATTGACGTTTGGATGGGCCTCTGGAAGGCTGAGTAATCTAGACAACATTGAAAAAGTTTTAGGTGGTGAATTAATTAAATTTTCTTTAATTGATCAAATAATTAAACGCCGTATGTATTGTGACACTCTAGACACGTTAAAACCAGATTATTCTATAAATGAAAAGAATGTCATTGATATAGTTGGAGATGCACTTCATCGTTCTATCAAACAACATACCACTTCGGATGTTGGGTATACAATGCAATTATCTGGGGGTGTGGACTCAAGTCTAATTGCTGCCATTTTATCAAAGGGAGTGACTGGTAATCATATCCATGCATATGGAGCAAGAATTAAAGACTATGTAGGTGATGAAAAAGTCTATAGAGATATGGTTTGTAATCGCTATAACATTAATCAACATGAAGTTAATTTATCAAATGCAGACTTTGCTGATAATTTTGAGAAAGCAGTGAGCCATATGGAAGGACCAGTGCCACATTTAGGCTGTGTTTTTTTAATGCTTACCTCTTTTCAGGCGAAAAAATCTTCAAAGGTTATGTTGACCGGGGAGGGTGCAGATGAAATGTTTGGAGGGTATCAAAGATATCAATTGTGGAAAAAAATATTCATGCAAGAAAAACTCTCTAAATTAATCCCTTTAGGTTTGTTGCCAAGTACCCAGCCTTTTTTGGGAATCAAAAAACTGAAGAATAAAGACGCTGTTGTTTATAGTTCGGTATATAAAAACTTGGAAAATGATTATAAGTATTTTCCTGACTTAATACCTAGATCAGGTTATCGAAATGATATAAGTAGTAAGTATGATGATTTTCGTAGCAGGTTGTTGGCTGTTGATCAAAAAACATATATGGAATCTTTATTAATGCGTCAAGATAAAATGTCTATGGCGGCATCTGTGGAGTCTAGAACTCCATTTGTTCATTACCCCCTTGCGAAAATTATAAACACCATTCCCAATCATGTCAGAATTCCCGGAAAGGTGACTAAACCTATACTTAAGAAGTTTTCAGAGAAATACTTGCCACATGATTTAATTTATAGAAGAAAGAATGGGCTATTGTTACCTTATAATGATTGGCTAAAAGATGAAACAGGATTGGGTAGATTTCTTGATCTAATTGCAAGTAATGACTGCCGTCTTGCAGATTATGCAGCTGATAAAAATGTTTTACCAGCTGTTGTTAGAGAATTTAAAAATAATAACATTGGTATAATTCCGAGTATGGTGCATTTGGTCAATATAGAGTTATGGTTGAGAAGTTTAAATGACGGCATTCGAGAGGGGGATATATTTGTTAATTAGTACATCTAATATGCCCATAATATTATGAATTTTGCACACAAAAATCATATATTAATTATTGTTAAATTTATTGTAACAATGGCACTATTGTTATTAATTGCACAAAATGTTGAGTTGCAAAGAATATTCACAATTCTTGATGACTTTGATACTGTTTTTTTTTTATTAGCAGTGGTAATATTATTATTACAAACAATGATTGCTACCATTCGATGGCGCATTGTTCTAAGTGAAATAAAAGTTGAATTCTCTTTTACTAGGGTGCTTAGTTTTTTATGGATCGGTCTTTTTTTTAACCAAGCATTACCATCTAGTGTGGGTGGCGATGCTTTCAGAGGCTATTGTGTTTATAAAAATGGATATAGCATAGGTAAATCTTCTCTTGGTGTTTTACTTGATAGAATGTTTGGCATGGTGGGTTTGGTAGTTCTAATTGTTGTTTCCCTTCCTTTAATGTTTGATTTAATTAATGATAAGGATGTCCAATGGGGGGTATTTTTTGTGATTATGTCGGTATTTGCTGCAATAAGTTCGTCATTAATGCTGGATTTACTGCCAAAAAAAATGGCCCATTCTAGAATTATTCAAGGTCTTTTTGCTTTTTCTAAAGAGGGGAGGAGACAAATATTAACTATTTATCCTGGAGTTATGTTGCTGGTGGTGTCAATAGTTATCCATTCTATATCTATTATTGCTGTTGTCGTTCTGAGTATAGGAATGTCTCTTGATTTGGAATGGCATAGCATGCTATTTATTGTGCCATTTGTAACCCTTGCCTCAGCTATACCAATATCTATTGCTGGTTGGGGAGTTCGTGAAGGTATTATGGTTGTTAGTCTTGGGTATTTAGGCGTTGCTCCAGAACAAGCGTTGGTCCTATCAATTCTTTATGGTGTATTAATGTTAGTATCTTCAATTCCAGGTTTAATAATTTGGCTTAAAGGTGATTATTCTTCTAGTAATAAATAATTCAAGACGGAAAAATATATGAAACTAACTACAAGAAAAAGTGCAATTCAAAAACATGTCGATAAATATGCTGCAGATCGAGAATCATGGATCCATAAGAATTCTTATTTTTACAAGGATGACTATAGCTACATGAACTTTCTTGTGAATGATGGACTGCGTATATTGGATTTAGGTTGTGGTAATGGTCAATTATTAAACTCCTTGAATCCTAATTATGGGCTCGGTGTTGATCTTAGTGGGCAGTCTGTAAAGCTAGCACAGGAAAATTATCCACATCTAGATTTTTTACAAGGAGATTTGGAAGATGTTGATTTTATTAAAAGTATTAACGGCCCATTTGATGTAATTATTCTTTCAGATACTATTGGGTATCTAGATGACTGTGAAGAGACTTTTGTTAATCTTCATTTATTGTGCAATCAGGATACTCGTATAATTATTTCATATCATTCCTGGAGATGGGAGCCTATCTTAAAATTAGGAGAAAAGTTAGGACTTAGAATGCCATCAGTTGAAATGAATTGGCTTTCTACAGATGATACGATTGGATTTCTTCATTTGGCAGATTTTGAACTAGTTAAGCGTGAATGGCGACAATTAATTCCATATAGTCTATTTGGTATAGGTTCGTTTATTAATCGTTTTATAGGTAGCATGCCTTTAGTGCGTCGAATGTCACTAAGGAACTATGTTGTGGCTCGTCCAATGCGCAAGACTGGAATGAATAATCCTTCAACAACTGTATTAATCCCCTGTCGTAATGAAAAAGGAAATATTGAAAATGCGATAAAGAGGATGCCTGATTTTTGTAGAGAATTGGAAATTATCTATGTTGAAGGTGGTAGTAGTGATGGTACTCCTGAAGAAATTACTCGTGTAATTGCTAGTTACCCTGAGAAAGATATTAAGCTATTAACTCAAGATGGTGTCGGTAAGGGAGATGCAGTGCGTAAAGGATTTGAGCATGCCCAAGGGGAGATATTAATGATTCTTGATGCTGATTTAACAGTGCCACCAGAGGATCTGACTAAATTTTATAGGGCTATTTCTAGCGGTAAAGGTGAATTTATTAATGGCACTCGGTTGGTTTACCCCATGAATAATCAAGCGATGAGATTTTTGAATTTTTGGGCAAATAGAACATTCTCAGTACTTTTTACTTGGTTGTTAAATCAACGACTTACAGACACACTTTGTGGAACAAAAGTCATCAGTAAAGATAATTATAATAAGCTCATGAATAATCGATCGTATTTTGGAAATTTTGACCCATTCGGAGACTTTGATCTTATTTTTGGTGCAACTAAATTAAATTTAAAAATAGTAGAAGTGCCAATTAGGTACGCTGCCAGAGAGTACGGAGAGACTCAAATATCAAGGTTTAAGCATGGCTGGTTGTTGCTAAAGATGGTATTATTTGCCCACCGTAAATTAAAATCATTTAAATGAATTCTCTTATAAAGAAAGATTTTCTCTCGATTCTAATCTTTCTATTATTCTTTTTACTGTATGCAATTAATGCTGATTATGGGCATCGTGTAGATAATTTTCCATATTTTGATAATGTTGAAGTAGATATTGATAATGTTGGTACTGCATTAGAAAGAAACTCTATCAATGGAACTGAGGCTATCCAGCTTGAAAATCCTAATAAATGGCTAATGCGTTTTCGTCTTTATAGTATTGATGCAGATGAAATGAACAATATTATGGCATTAGCAAGAATAAAACCAAAAGAATTGAAATTTGATCCACATCATTATTCTTATGGTGGTGGGTATATATATCCTCTCGGGGCATGGTTTTTAATCCTTAAACAAACTGGTTTCATTCAAACAGGAAGTTTAGAATGGATGATTAATAATCCGCAGGAGATGGATAGAATTTATCATGCTGGTAGAATTTTTACGTTGGTTACCTTTTTTATTTCAGTGTTATTTTTATATTATTCATTGAAAATTATACGTAATCAAAAATTTGCATTTATAGGTAGTTTAATTTATTTATCTGCACCATCACTTTTTATGTTTGCAATGGTTATGAAGCCGCATGTCTATGCACTGTTATGGACAAATATTTCAATATTAATATTAACAAAATCATATTTTTCAGACAAATTTACCTTTAAGAATGTGGCCGCTCTTGGTATTACTTTAGGGATAGTTGTTGGCTCTGTTTTAACTTACGCGTTATTTGCAATTATGGTTTGGATTGGGCTATTTTACTTTGCTAATAAAGGAAAATTAAAGTACGTTAATCTTGTGATCATTCCAATTATAGCAATAGTTGTTTATTTTTTGGTAAATCCATATGTCATATTAAATTATGATGCATTTGTTTTAGAAACTACAGCTCAACAATCCTGGTTCTTTATTGGTAGTGATTTGAAGTATTTGTGGTTGTTTTTGGTTAATTCACTGCTACCTGGATTTGGGATTGGTATTGTGATGTTATTGCTATACATTGTTGTATTTTTTATTTTTAATCCACCAGTAATAGGTGCTAGATTAATCGCTTCAAGTTTATTGTTGGTTGTTCTATTTATTTCATCTATTTCTGCTTCTGTAAGTGATTGGCATATTAATTCTAGATATGTTTTTTATCTAGTCCCAATTATTTTAGTTTTGTATGCTATATATCAAGAATCTAGTATTAAAATCCTAAGCACAATTTTATTCTTCACACTCCTTCAGATGTTTCCTTTATTATTAGCTCATTATGATGAGGATAGTTCAAAGTACTCAACTCGTTTGCAAGCTGCAGAATGGATAAACAATAATATACCAAACGATAAATCGGTTTGTACAAGTGGCCGTTCTATTGCGCCTTATGATTCCCCTCCATTCAATTTTATGCGTATAAATGTTGATTATGAAAAGTGTGATTTTTTCATATCAATCGATAGGCAATCTGATCACGTTGTTGATGATCCGAATGAGGAACTAATGATTCGGTTTGAGCCCCGTTTTAATATTAAAAATATTCCATTAGTTTATAGTCACATCAATCCTCAGATATCTATTTATAAAAAATAAATATATTATATTTTTCTAACATTTAAGTTTTTATTATGAAGCAAGCTTTTTCATACACAGGTAGAGATAATTTAGATGCTATGTCGTATGCGCTAAATTACAATAATTATATTTACTCTTGGCTTTCAAAAAACCTCAAAAGAGACGACTCTGTTTTAGATTTTGGGTCTGGGCATGGTGAATTTTTCAATCGTTTTCAAGATGACAATTTTAGCGCAGTGGCTATAGAGCCAGATTTATCAATGCATCAGTTTTATAAAAATAAAACTATTTATCAATCTATTGATAAAGTAGAGAGGCGTTTTGATTTAATTTATTCAGTTAATGTTCTTGAACATGTACAAGATGATGAAGCTATTGTCAAAATCTTCAAAGATTATCTTGTAGACCAAGAATCAGTTGTTAAGATTTTTGTGCCGGCAAGACAGGAATTATTTAGTGCAATGGATAGAAAGGTAGGTCATTATAGGCGTTATTCAAAAAGTCAGTTAGAAAAGCTATTTATTGACAATGGGTATAAGGTTAAAACATGCCGTTATTTTGACTCTTTGGGTTATTTTGCTGCGTTTATTTATAAGTTTGTAAATAAAAGTGGGGATATTAATAAACACGGAGTTAAGATTTTTGATAAGTATATATTCCCAATGAATTTTATTTCTGACAAAATATTTTGTCGTTTTTTTGGTAAGAATATTATGTTAGAAGCTTCTAGAAAGTAGAGGAAATGACTACAAATATATTAAGACTGTCATGGTTGTTATGGATTACGACCATTTTATTCGCATGGTGGTTTATTCCGCCAAGAATAGACGATGGTATATATTTGTTTCCAGCAATCAGTGTATTTAACAACCTACCTCCTGCTGGAATTATTAATAATTCAATTCAACCTGTTTTTTATATATTTCCTACACAGCCTTTTTTGCATGGAATTTTTCTGAAATTCTTAAGCCTTTTCTCTATTGATGTTGGGATAAATACATATAGAGTTTTTAATTATTTTGCAGTTATTTTACTTTTTTATTTAGTACGCAAGCTTTTTATAACTATTTTTAACATCTCTAAAAAGAGTGATTATGCAACAAGTGTAACCCTTATCCTTCTTGGTCTTAGTCAGTTTTCAGTTCAATTTTTTGTTAATAGACCAGAAGTGCTGGCTCTTGTATTTTTTATAGCAGGACTTATAGGTGCTATTAAGTTTATAACTAAGCTCAGGAAAAATTCTTATTACATAGTGATAGCATTTGTTTCATTTGGCATAGCTATTACATTACATGCAAATTTTATTATTCCCTCTGGATTTATGGTGCTTTATTTGCTATGGTTAATAGTAGTAAGTTATAAACTAAGATATTTAAAATTTTTAGTCGCTTTTTTTATACCATTATTGTTATTTTTAGCTTGGTTCTTATTTAATCTTGAAGTTGCATATGATCAACTATTTAGTAGGATCAATCATGCTACACAAGACGGTCTACTTGAATTCAAAAGTGCAACCGAAATGCTTTCAATTATTATGGGAGATAGTGATAAAAGTTTGACACATAAGATGTATCTAGGTCTGCATATGTTAACTCTTCTAATAGAGTTGCTACTTTTATCCTTCTTGTTCTTTATTAAAAGTAAATCATACTGTATAGATGGTAAAGTAATTAATCTATTTAAGGTTTTGACTTTTGCAATTATAGTTTTGTTTTCTTTAATGGAGCCATGGCCGGCTAATTATTTATTAGTTTCTTTTTTAGCTATTATCTCTATTGTTTTTTTTGTATTCAGTTTTTCATTTGGTAAGAATACATTAATAAGCAGGATATATATATTAAGGGCAAGTCGAAGCTTTAGGCTTTTTATTTATTCCAGTGCAACTTTTTTTATTCTGTCGCTACCTTTTTTTCATTCATTAAAAGTTTATGCTTCAAATGGCTATTATTTTAATCATCATAAGACAATAGAAAGCTTGAGCGGTAAGTTACTTAATAATGGACATATGTTTATTAATTCTCCCCAGTTACTACCATTGTATGCTGACGTAATTAATAAAAATTATCTCAATAAATCAGATAAAAAAAAGATAAAAATCCATTGGTATTTTCCTGTATCTGATTCTCCAAGTATGAAATCTCAAGAGTTAATGCTTCAAAGTATTTTTAATGATGTTACGTTCATGCAGGGAGCTCTTTGGGGTACATTGAAAGAGTATTTTTCCCTTAAGAGCGGCTCTGCTTGTTTAACATTAGCTGCAAAAAAACACTATCTGAAAATTGACGGAGTTAAAGTACTCTACGAAGACAGAGATAATATATTTTTTATATCTGATAACGTAAAATTATCAACAAAGGCGGCTTGTTATGAATAATGTTCTGAGTGAGGATTTTCTTAAGTTAAGGGAAATTTCATATGAAATTGGTAACAATATTGATTTAATTCAAGGTGCCGGTGGCAATTCATCTTTAAAAGAAAATGGTATTTTATGGGTTAAAGCTTCAGGATGCTGGCTGTCTGATGCTATTGACAATGATATTTTTGTACCTATTGACAATAAAAAGACAGTTAAATCAATTGAGAGTGGCGATATTTCCGACATTAATGTTAAAGGGGGGTATTCTCTAAATAAATCATCCCTGCACCCATCTATTGAAACAGCGCTTCATGCACTAATGCCACATAAATTTGTATTACATGTTCATGCTGTCAATACCCTTTCTATCTCAGTGTTGCACAATGGACAGGAGTACGTCAGCAAGCTATTACAAGATATTAATTGGGCTTGGGTTCCTTATGTTATGCCTGGTATTAAATTAGCCAGAGCAGTACAGTCTGTAATAAAAAAAAAGCCAGATGTTCTTATACTGGCTAACCATGGTTTAGTTATTGGCGGTGAAACCTCACAACAGGTATTAGAATTGTTAATGCTTGTTGAGGAAAGAATGAATAGAGTTATGCGTAAAACTATAGAGATTGATAATAGTAGATTATTATCAATCATTAGTAAATCAAAATATCGGCTGCCCAAATATAAAATATCAAATGCAATTGCAATTGATGATTTAGCATTAAAAGTGGTTGAAATCGGCACACTATATCCTGATCATGTAGTATTTCTAGGAGCTGGACCAATGAATATTTTGTCAATTGACGAACTTGAAGGTGTTATAAACCAACCTTATTATGTTGAAAATAACCCTGTAATAATTGTGCGAGATTTTGGGGTGGTAGTTTGCCGTGATTTTGGTGAAAATTCTGAGTCTATGTTGTATTGTCTTGCTAGTGTATTGCTTAGAATACAGCCTGATGAAA
>Ga0233429_1003401_pt1 | contig 15073 bp, 16 predicted proteins | sample SI_118_April2016_3_FD_179879 | JGI IMG/M metagenome (GOLD analysis project Ga0233429, IMG submission 179879) | Seawater microbial communities from Saanich Inlet, British Columbia, Canada - SI_118_April2016_135_MG | ecosystem: Environmental > Aquatic > Marine > Inlet | place: Canada: British... | reverse complement strand
TAAATTCGAGGAAGTGTGGGAGGAGCTAAAACAAATTCCCCAGGATATTAGGGATTTTGAAATTCCTGATAATGATCCACCCTTGGCAAAACTTGTGGATGACTACATCGAAAAATATGGGAAATAAGAAATTGAAGGAGATCATATTCTCCTTCTTTTAACTCACAATTCACGGAGAAAATAATGGCAAAGAACATTGAAGTGTGGTATTCAGTTAACAATGATTTCTGGAAATCTGAGCCCGTATATGAGTCCGATGTAAATATGGCGGGAATGCAAACAGGCTTTACTCAAAAAGTGAAAACAGGGTTCAGCCCCATTCACACATTTCATACTCCAGCAGAAGTATATGATCACTTTTTAGAAGCCACTGAATTAGCTAACGGTGGCATGTACTATGTCTTTTGGCAAGTCACTCAGAATCGTCCTCGTGAGGAATGGAGTAAAAAAGTATATACCATGGCCGAGCTTAGAAAAGCAACGGATACAAAAAAGTTCATAAAGGACCAGTGGAAATAGCGGTCTTTAAATATTTCTATCCCCGTTAATCCCCCCAAGCCCTTGGGAACTTCGGTTCCTGGGGGTTTTCTTTTGATTAGATGCACTCAAGGGCTAGATTCAAGCGAGTCTAACGCATAATTTGGGGGCAAATCTGAGTACTAGGTCCAAGTATAAATGTCATTCCTGTGGATATTCCGCACAGGTTTGGGATGCTCCAGATCCAGCGCCCATCGCAACGGTAGACACAAGACACTGTCTGGGCTGTAAATCCCTGGTTGAAGTTCCTATAGAATCCCATGGTGGAGGTCTGATGGAAGATCCAGATGTCGTACCTAGTTTTCTGAATCGGTGTCCTGATTGTAATTCATCAAATGTTGTGCCTTGGAATGTTAAGGATGGTTGTCCTAAGTGTGGGGAGCATATGACAATAGCAGTTCAAGCCTAAATTAGCAGGAAGTAAATAATTGGAAAAATCAAAGCTATTACCCCTCTCAATTTTCATCTTTCGAAAAGGATTAGGTTCCATTTTTGTAGGGCTGTCACTCCTAGCCCTGTCTGCACCAATTATTCAATCAATATTTGATTTTCCCAGTGGGGAAGGTATTTATGGGCTCCTCTCACCAATTTGTCATCAGTTTCCGACAAGATCCTTCTGGGTAACAAATAGACCAATGGCTCTATGTAGTCGCTGTTTTGGTGGATATTTAGGCCTAGGAATTGGCTTGTTGTTGATAAATACACAAATCAGATATTTGAAATCGCTTGCTTTGGGCATTCTACTCATTATCCCCGGTATTGTCGATGGCTCGGTTCAGCTCTTGACACAATACGAAAGTAAAAACGCTATTCGATTTATTCTTGGCTCTATTGGAGGGCTTGGATTATTCTTCATGTTTTTTCCCTTTGGATCAAATTCAACAAATAAGAAAGGAACAAAATGAAACAGACTATCAAAGTGTTGGTCATAATCATTATGACTTCACTTGCAGTAGCAGGGACTGTCACTGTGCCAAATGGTTCAGTTATTCCAGTTAAGACAACAAATCAGCTATCTAGTGCACAATTGATGTTGGGCCAGGAGGTTATTTGTAGCGTTGCTCAAGATGTAAAAATTGAGGGTCAGGTAGTAATTAAAGCAGGTTCTCCAGTATATGGTTCTGTCCAAGAATCGAAGGGCGGCCAAATGGCGGGTATCGCCGGCTCAATAATTATTGCTTTAAACTCAGTTGTGGCTGTTGATGGAACAAATATCGCAATTACTGGGTCGTTTTCAAATGCCGCAAAATCCGAGGTTGGTGGGACAGTCGCAGTTGGTGTAATACTTTGTCCCCTTGCTCTTCTGAATACAGGAGACGATGGAGTAATTCCTGTTGGCATGCAGGTTCGAGCCATGACAATGGGTACTTTTGATATTCTTGTTGAGTAAGCTCTAAGAGTTGAATCCGCAATCAGGGGAGATGTCACTTTCTGATTGCGGACTACTGATTGTATGTTGAAACTCCTGCTAACAAAGGTAGAGCTGACACAAAACCAAAGAAGTGCAAGAGGGAATATGATGTGGAGGGCTAGGATTATCAAACAAAGCGAGTCTGTTTCGGAAAGCAGCTCAAGCCTATAGAGTTACGGATATATGGATATTGGGGAGGACAATAATATAAAAAGGATATTCAATTGTTAGGATTTGGAAAATCAATAGGACTGCTTGAAACAAGAGACATTGAGCAAGACTTAAATGGATTGCTATTAAATGCAGTGGAAGGCACTGAGGTATGGATTATTACACCATACGCAACCATGGATCGACTCACGACACTAAGAAGACTGATCTCTGATACTGCAGGGAGGGGCGTGAACATAAACTTTGTAGTTCGTGATGAACCAGAGCAAGTAAATTCTGCAAAAAAGAATTTGAAAGAAGCCATAGAAAATGGAGTAACCCTCTTTGCCTTCAAAAGATTACATGCAAAAGTGTATTGGTCTGAATTCACTGGTAGTATTATAACATCAGCAAATTTGGTGGACGGTTCCTTCGAATCAAGTACTGAAATTGGTCTAGGTATAGAACCAGGGAAGTTACATGATGAAATACGCAAATGGATCGATAATGTGATCAAGCCTGGATTACGTAGTATCTCAACAAGAGAGAATAAGAAGATAAGTACTTCAAAGTCGGAGACCAAGATTGTTTCCACTTCTGGCTTTTGTATAAGATGTGATGCGTCTATCAACTTCAATCCCCAAAAACCATATTGTGCAAAAGATTACAAAAGTTGGGCGAAATATTCAAATTCTGAATACGAAGAAAAATTTTGTCACAAATGTGGAAAAGCCACCAAGTCCTCATTAAAAAAACCAATTTGCTATAAATGTTATAAGGCAGGCTGAGTGGCTGACTCATATGCAAGGCAAATGACCCATTTATAGAGATAATCTTATGGTAAATATCCCAAAACTTGACAGAAGTAATCGCTCACGAGAGTATGAAAGATATACTGAACATGAACGAGCAGAAGTTGTATTCGAATATTTGTTCAATGGTTCATCACATAGACAACTGGACGAGAAAATACTAGGCGTCCCCAGTAGTTATAGTCGTGGATGGCAGTCGATGGGAATATTACACTTCCTTGGACTTAAGGATGCCTTTAAGGGCATTTTTCAGGGACAAGAGCTACCTCTGGTGATAGCTGAGTTCTCGTCTCTAGATGAAGATTTTAAGCGTCTAGCCTACTATCTTTCTATTTATGGTTTCGGTGTGAGCAACCCAAATGACTTAATGCTTTTTCGGTTAAATACAGATATTGATCCACTGGTAAAAAAAGTGGGGTCATCTCAATTCTCTGATGGGGTGAGGGTCAATAAATCTTATCATGACATTTTCAACCCGCCAGATTCAAAATTTTATACTGAGCGTGGGACAGCTAGAGCTATCCGTGTTCTCTTCAATAATAAAATTTTTGATGCTGTTTACAGATATGAAGGTCAAACAGATAAAGATATTGAGCTTCAAAGCATACGATTTCAAAAAGATTTGAAGGATGAATTCAATCTAGTATTTCCCTTTCAGTTGGGTGAGTTTTCAATCGCGGTTGGTAGGGATATTAATCATTTCCTATTTATTCAACCAAATAGCGATACTCAGGATATTGAAGATGCTGAAGGATATCCAGAGGGCAGAGCATCTTTCAAGAAACACAAGTCATATGAACGCAATCCGAAGGTGATTAAAAAGGCAAAAAGTAATTTTTGGAAGAAGCAAGGCTTCTATAAATGCGAGGCTTGTGGATTCCGATTTGATAAAGTCTACGGTGAGAGGGGGCATAAATTCATTGAGGGACACCATACAAAACCAGTTTCGGAGATGAAATCCGGTGACACAACTTTACCCGAAGATATTGCTTTATTGTGTTCAAATTGTCACCGGATGGTACATAAGACACCCTTTATCACAGTAGGTGAACTTGCTGCAATAATTCGCCCCGGGAATCACAATTAAAGTGGGGATTTTTGAGTTGGTGCCCGCAAATCGAGAGCGATAATGAATTATAAAACGATTCACGAATTTATAAAATCCAAAATGCGCATGTCGCATATCTATCAGCCCGTGATGATCAAACGCTTGTTAGAGTCCGGCGGATTATCACACCAGGACGAAATTGCAAAAGCAATCCTCCAATACGATGAAGCACAGCTGGAATACTACGTCAATATCACCAACAATATGGTAGGAAGAGTGCTTCGCAATCGTGGAATTGTTGAAAGGCAAAAGAAACGGTATTCCCTACCAGGATATGATGATCTTACCAAAAGTCAAATTTCTAAATTGATATCATTGTGTGATTCTAAGATTGGTGAATACATCGCAAAGCGTGGGGATAAAATCTGGGCACACCGTAATCATGCTTCTGGCTACATTAGTGGTACTATCAGGTATGAAGTTCTAAAACGAGCGAGGTATAGATGTGAGCTTTGTGGCATTTCCGCCCACATCAAGGCACTTGAAGTAGATCACATTATCCCAAGGAATAATGGTGGCAGTGACGACATTAGCAATCTTCAGGCCTTATGCTATAGCTGTAACGCTATGAAGCGTGACAGGGATGATACCGACTTTCGGGGACTCAAGGAATCATATGAGCATCGTGAAGATGGATGTCTGTTTTGCGAGATAGATAAAGAGCGAATTATTGCTGAAAATGAACTAAGCTATGCAATTCGAGATAAATTTCCAGTTACGGATCTTCATACTCTGATCATTCCCAAAAGACATGTCCATAATTATTTCGGGCTCGCTCAGCCAGAGGTCAATTCCACTAATTCGCTTATAGCTGGATTAAAAAGTGAACTTGAGTTACGTGACAAGCTCATAACTGGCTTTAATATCGGCATGAATAATGGTCAGTCTGCTGGGCAGACGATCTTTCATTGCCATATACATCTGGTCCCAAGGCGCGATGGTGATGTTGAGAACCCTAGGGGCGGTATAAGACATTTTATATCAGGTAAGGGGTTTTATTAAAATGCCCGTTCAATGGTCTCTGGTAGAAGTAGAAGCAATTGTTTTCGATTACCTCGATATGCTTGAAATGGAGCTGAAGGGTGAGCGTTATTCCAAAATTGATTATAATCGAAAACTCCAAACGCAAATAGGTCGTAGCAAAGGCTCTATTGAGTTTAAGCACGCAAATATAAGTGCTATCCTAATAGAGGAGGGATTCCCATATATTGATGGTTACAACCCAGATCCAATTACCAAGAATTACTTAGGGATACAGTCCTTCGTCGATTAGAATTCCACAAAGAGGTTGAAAGCCTAACTATAGAAATTGTTAATAAACAACCAGACCAGACCCCTCAAAAGATCGATTATTCCTCCGTTCTTGTACCAACCCCAACTGAGACTGTTAGTACCAGAGATTTTTCCAAGCTACCGCCGCGGAAATCCAATAGGAATCCAAATTACCTCGCAATTGAAGCATCAAATCGATCACTGGGAGCTGAAGGTGAAAAGTTTATTATGGAGTATGAACACTACAGGCTTTGGACTTCGGGTCTAAAATCTCTAGCTGAACGAATTGATCGAGTATCCGTAACTCAAGGAGATCATATGGGCTATGATATTCAATCTTTCGATCCTGATGGCAAACCAAGAAGAATTGAGGTAAAAACCACGAGATTTGGCTTAATGACACCATTCTTTGCATCCGCAAATGAAGTAGAGACATCCAAACGCTTTGCGGGTGAGTATCATTTATATAGGCTTTTCAAATTTGAAAAGGATCCAAAGCTATTTATAGTCAATGGTGCACTTAGTGATCGGTTTAAGTTAAAGCCTACCCAATTTCAAGTACGGATCGGTTAGGCGGATGATTCAGGGCAACTCATGACAAAACAATACCCAGCACCCGGCTTTATAGATAGACTGAATAAGGTTTGTCAGGTGCAAACAATTCAAGTTGTGATAGGTGGTGCTTCAATCCTTGTAACCTTGATAGCACTATAAACACGACTTTTAGACAACTAAATGAATAAAATGCATTTGAACCGGCTATTTAGGTGCCTGAAAGCAATTGATTGGGATGGACAATTAAGATAAGTTCTTGCATTACATTATGAGCGGGGTAACCGATGAACCAAAGTTCAATACTTACGACATTCTTGATAATTATTGTTTTATTTGTCGCGTGTGACAAGCCAGAAGAAAAAGTTAAAAATCAAAAACCAATCGTTTCTTTTACCGCTCCAGCCAATAACAGTATTTTTATGCTTGGTGATATAGTAGAAATTTCTGTAGTAGCGGAGGATGTAGAAAACGACATAAGTGAGGTTCGTTTCTACGCGAACGACATTGCACTTGGAAGTGACCAAGTGTGGCCGTATGGATATTCCTGGGATACGGAATCATTAACCCCAGGGAATTACATTGTAAAGGCAGAAGCTCTTGAAGATGGGGGTGGAAAAGGAGCTGATTCGATTAATATAATTATTGAGCAACATTCCCCTTTCGCATCGTTTTCAGTAGATCCCCCTGCAGGAATTATTGGTACAGTTATTTATTTCGACGCATCGACCAGTAGTGATATAGAGGATTCACATGAATATCTCCAAGTACGTTGGGATTGGGAAAATGATGGCACCTGGGATACCGGATTTAGCTCTACTAAAACAGCAAGCAACCAATACACGATAGCCGGAAGTTTTACCATAAAAATGGAGGTTATTGATAGTTACGGGGCGACTTCCGACACAACCCATATCATAACTATTGTGGATGAGACAGTTTCAGACGTAGATGGCAATGTGTATGATGTAATTCAATTTGGGAATCAAATTTGGATGGCTGAGAATTTGAGAACAACTACATTTCGAGATGGATCTCCAATAAACCTGGTGTCAGATAACAATACATGGCTGAATATCACAAACGAGGCGTATTGCTATCACCCTGATGCAGCTAATTTTCCGAGAGAATTTGGTGCAATCTATAATTGGTATGCTATCACCGACCCTAACGGACTGGCACCCGAGGGGTGGCATATTCCAACTGATGATGAGTGGAAAGAGCTTGAAATATTTTTAGGTATGAACGAGACAGACGCAGACCGATCCTATTTGCGTGGCACAAACGAGGGGAGTAAGCTTGCGGGCTATGCACCTGCGTGGGCTGACGGCTTACTTAATCAGAATGCTGAATTTGGGACTTCAGGATTTCAAGCATACCCAGCAGGATGGCGTGGTGACTCAGGTGGCGGTGGGCAAATTATCCATGCGACCTTCATAGCAAAATTTTGGAATATTACCGAGTATGGGGATTACTTGGTTGGGAGTCGTGAACTCAACTTCAATAATGAGCAGGTAGAGCGTAGAATTACCGATAGAAAAAGCATGGGGTGTTCAGTTAGATGCGTCTTGGATTAGGCTACTTGTCCTTTTAGGATTAGAACCAGAAATCACTTAAGTACGGGATGTAGATTGTAAAAAATACATTTTGGTGTTGAATTATTATTGTTTGCCTATACGAGGCTTAAAGCTGACACACACGCAAGGGATCGGTTAACGAAAATGATGTGGATGGATACGACTATCAAACAAAGCGATGCTTTCGGGAAGCAGCTTAAGCCAAGAGCGTTATATGCACAACAATCATCAACTAAGGAGAAGAAGATGCACATGAAAATTCTATTGATATTTTTGGTTCTTCAACTTTTTATCAATTGTTCAAAACCAATTAGTGTCACTCAGCAATTAGAGCCAGACGAAGTGAAAACTCTAATCTCGCAGGACACATTATATGAGGATGTAATTCTTGAAGTGGAGAATACAAGAAAATCTATTTCTGATAACATAGTTCTGATGAGCAAATTTACAGATCTTTCGTATCCGCAATACCTTGAGTATAAGAAATCCACGCTTGATACTACATTCCTGAGAAATATTCAGGGATTTACAGATAGTTTACATGGTTTAGAAGTGGACATGAAGTTGAGTATGTATAAAACGAAGATTGATTCTGAATTTTATGCCCTTCGCAAGAAATATGATTCAGAGAACCCTGATAACTTTTTCAGGGTGAATTTTGAGGGGACTGATGTTGAGTATTATGAGTATAACTCAGGGGTAAAATCTGTTACGACTCTTTTCAAAATTACACCTCTAAAAGGCAAACTTGACGGGGGTGCATTTCACTATGATATTTCTCCAAAAGTAACTGGAAAAGTTGTAGCCTCTGGCGGTTGCAGATGGAGCCAAGAAACAGTAAAGTCAACCACGTACAGTTGGGAAGCACCCTACAAGGTCGAAAAAGAGCTGGGCGCGCAATCTGATGAGCGCATTCAGAATGCATATGATTTCACTTTTAGAAATACTTCGGTTCGATATTATGGTAAAACTTATACTGCATTGGATTTATTTGATATTCCAATTGAAATGCGGATGTATTTCAAAAATGACTCCTTAAAACGATATCAATATCGCTATATCATGCAAAATTATTATAATGTTGAAATCGAGGATTGGGTAAACATTTTTCAAGCAGAGCTCACCAGGGAGAAAAAGAAGCTTAATACTCTAGCCTATGAGTTTGAATCACAAAGTCCCGATTCAATTTTCAACAAAACTATAAAAAAACTATACGAATTAAGTGGCATATAACAAGCTGCTTAGAGCGGACTCAAAACCAAAGAAGTGCAAGGGGGGAAATGATGTGGAGGGCTAGTGCCACCAAACCAAGCGAGTCTGCCTCAGGAAGCAGCTCAAGCGCAAAATGTTAGAATGATTCAAAATTTATTAGGAGATGATAGATGAGTGCAGTACGTATCTTAACAGTCGTATTCTTCTGTATTTCTAATGTGAATGCACAGGTTGATGAGAAGGCCCTCCTTCACAAAATTGACAGTTTATCAAATATCCGAAATAGTATCGATCAACTGCTCAAAGGGTATCGTGAGCAACTACAATTGGCGGAACGCGACAGAATGCTTTCAGATCAAGAGATGAGCGGAGTGAAGTATTATAAAGCTAAACTTAAGATGGAAGCGAGGCTGAAAAGCGAACCTTCCCCTTTTGCGAAAGCTCTCGCCGTAATTCCAAGGGGTACTGTGGTTGAAATATCAGTTGATCCAAACAGTGATTTTCTTCTGGGAAAATTCAACGGAGAACTAGGGTATTTAAATACTACATATTTTGAGAAACTACCTGATGAAATTGGCATCATCCAGAAATTGGCTAAAGAGGAGCGCAAGAAACAAAAAGAAACTGAGTGGAGAACAAGACAAAGAGAGCTCGAGCTGAAGGATAACAGGGATGCTGAACAAAGACGGGTTAAAAGAGAAGAATCAGACAGAAAAAAACGAAAAGTACTTGAGCAGGAATGGGGCAACAACATTGCAACGAAAATTATGAGTCGTCAGATATGGATTGGAATGACATCCGATATGGCACAGGAAAGCCTAGGGAGACCGGATGATATAAATCGTACTGTGTACTCATTTGGCACACATGAGCAATGGGTATATGGTGCCAAAACAAGAAAATATCTCTACTTCGAAGATGGAATACTTACTAGCTGGCAAGATTGAAAATAATGGATAGTGATATACCATGAAACTATACAAGCTGCTTAGAGCTGACTCAAACGAAAGGTGTGGAGTTTGAAAATGATGGGGACAGATATAATTAACTTACAAACGATGCTCTCTAGAAAAGTAGCTTTAGCCTTTTGCGTTAGATACATTTAAAAATTACTGGAAGGAAGGTCAACATATGAGAATGTCGGTATTAGCATTTTTATCTCTATTAGTTCTCTCTTGCACAACTGCAGGAGTTGTACTCCTAGATCCAAGTAAATCATATCCTCCAACCACAAACGTTGAATTATTGCTCACAGAACCAACTCGTCCTTACGAGATAATAGCTATCATTAATGCGACGGGGAGCATCTACAATACTGAGACTCAGATAATGGAAACAGCTCGGAATAAAGCCAAAGAGGTAGGTGCCAATGCTCTATACATTGCAGACAATCAAGAGAGATATCAAGCTCCACAACAAGTAACAAATTTTGATGGCAGTCCATTAACAATACCCGGGGGCTATACCATGAAAATTAAAATCCTAGCAATTCGATATACAGATTGATTAGTCTGAAAAGGCAGTTTCCTCTTCGTCGGAACATTATGTGCCAAATGTTAAAAAAGGTTGCTTCAAAAGTGACAAAAGAAACCAATAGTCAGGGGCAGAGCAAAAGTCGTTTATTATCACACTGTTTACTGTATTGGGCTTTGCTAGTCTTTCAACAGAAGAAGAAGTGCTTCCAAGTGAGTGGCTCAAGCTTAACACCTACGCGAATATCAATAATATGAAATAGGAATAATCTTTGGAGCAACAAAATGAGATTTTTTACACTGTTCTTATTCTTAATTTTACTCACAATTATCTGCCTAATGAGTAGTTGTGAGGTGAACGATACAACTCCGCCTACAATTAACCTGATTGAACCAGTAGATGGGAGTATAGTATACGAAATTGTGCCGATTAGGGTTGATGCAACAGACAATGAAACTATTGATAGAGTCGAGTTCTATGTTGGTGCAAATCTACTTGGCGATGTCAAGAGCCCTCCCTATACTTTTTTTTGGAATACCACAGCTATTGAAGATGGTGCCTTTAGAACATTACAATGCAGAGCCTTTGATGATTCTGAAAATGAGGCCATTTCACCTTCGATTACCGTAACTGTCAACAACGATGGTCGAAGTCCTGATCCTGTACAATTATTAATTCAATCAGTCGTCAATAAATATTCTGTGGAAATTGTTTGGGAAACGTCCAAAGATCTAGACTTTGAACAATATATTATTCAGAAAGCAGATTCGATTTCATCAGAAGATTTCTATTCTTGTATTTCATGGAATGAGTGGCCTGAATATTATTTCGATCCCAATTGTGTAAATAATTGGACTGATGTGTTGCAAGTCCAAGAAAGAGTGGATACAACCTATATAGATACAATGGTTACCTTATCTAACCACTTTGTGTACCGAATTGTAGTTCAAGACAGTGCTTTGCTCAATAGTGAAAGCAATGTTCGATATTTTAATACTAAAGGAGTTGAAGATATTACTATTTTGGAGGTTACAGTAAATCCCGATTATACTCTTTTGATAAATTGGGCTGAGAGTCACGAAAATGATTTCCTAAAGTATGAGTTATACCGCAGGAGTGATTCATCAAATCTTGAACTTCTATACTCGACAACCGATCAATTATCTACAACATTTCTTGATGATAACGCAATAGAATTTGCTACGTATTCCTATTTTATTCGTCAATATGATTCCAGAAATAACTTCAGTGATGGTCCAGAATATTCAAAATCTGTCCATATTAGCCCAGCTATTCTGTCTGTACCATCAACGAATTTCCCAACTATCCAATCAGCTCTTAACGCAGCTGAGCCAACTGATATTGTGCAAGTCTCGGACGGTACCTATTATGAAAACCTTCTTTTCTCTGAAAAACCGAACGTTAAGCTCCGGAGTCTAAACGGTCCTAATAATACAATACTGGATGGGTCTAGAAATGGCACTGTAATAACTGTCAACGGTTCGCATTCTGAATTAGATACAACCAACTCAATCGAGGGCTTTACAATTCAAAATGCGGGCTATGTCAGTTTTGAAAGCTCTCCTGATATTTCTTGGTCTCGTGATGGTGGTGGGATTAGCTTAAAAAGGAACGCGAATATTCTTATTAAAAATAATATTTTTAAGGATAACTATAATAGTTGTGGAGGAGGAGGAGGACTTTACTCCTACGAATCGTCCCCAGTCATAGTAAATAATAAATTTATCAACAATGTAGCTGGAATCTCTCCCAATGGAGAATATTGTGGAAACTGGTATGGTGGTGCTTTATGCCTTTATTATGGTGAACCAATTGTAAGAAACTGCATATTCAGTAATAATCAGGCACAACATGAAGGTGGGGCTCTGTATATCTATAATACAACCGACATTTCACTGGAGAATTGTGTGTTTTTCAACAATGACTTGATTGGCGACTACGATACAGGCTCACTTTTACAGTGTAATGACCATGGAAGCAATTCCTATTCATTAAGATTTATGAATTGTATTTTTTGGGAATCTAATTCAGATCCTTTCTCGAATCGGTACGGTGGCGTGTTTATTGAAATGTCATATTCTGACTATGATTTATCCGACTCAGATGTTAATTATTTGGGGGGGAATATCTCAGTTAACCCATTATTTCTGGATGAAAACGATTTTTCAATTAATGATTCTAGTCCTGCACACAACACTGGAAACCCTGATTCTCGCTACAATGACCTAGATGGTTCTAGAAATGATATGGGTGCATATGGGGGACAATATGGAATCTGGGAATGACAAAGTAGCACTTAGTCTCAGTATTGAAGTACTAAACTCGAATCCTTTTTTCAGGCAGATTGGGGGCAATCATTGTCAAAACTTCAAAATGCAAAATTAAGGCCCGTTGATATTCCTCTCGGTCTTTCTGACGATATGCGGTATTTGATAATTTATTAATAGGGAGTAAAAATGAAGAATTATATGCCTGCGGTTATTCTATTACTATTGACCATCAATTGTTGCTCACCCCCAAAGGAGTATGCTGGAGTTGGTGAGATTAGGATAATTAACAATTTTACAGTACATAATACCCAAGAACCACCAGGTCCGGAAAATCAACAGGTAAAAATTAGACTTAATACTAAAGTCCAGACCCTCTCATCTGCCACTGAGCCATACGATGGCTGGCAAAAAGTTAATGTTCTTGCTAAAGACAGTATCCGAGTCGTGGGTTGGGTTGATGCGGACGTAGTTTTATCTGGTACTCCTACCAATAAATGGGGCGCTATTAAATATCCTCATTCAGAAATTGATATATACTCATCCCAAGATAAATCATCAAAAATCCTGTCTCGATTAGAACGAAACCAGAGGGTAAAGGCGTTCTCCTTTAAATCTGACTGGTACGCCATTTTTGCTGAAGGTGACACGACTTTGTCTGAATCAATGGCAATTGGGTATGTGCCATCGTCAAAGCTTCACGATAGTGAGGCAGTCCTACCCTTCAAAATTGTCGGGGGGGAGAACGTGAGTTATGCGGGCACACCAAGAATGACTAAGCGAGTTATACTGCAGGTCGACAAAGTCCCCTCTGAAAAAGAAATGAAAGATGTTGCAAAAGCTATATGGAAGAACGGCAACACGTCCTGGAAAGAATTTACTGTATTTCTCTATTTGGAGGGAATGCCATCAGATGACATCGCATACGGTGTTGCTGAATTTAGACCAAATGGGCTGAAAGATTTTTCCGTAAGCAACTTTGTCCTTGATCTATATGGAAACAAGTGGAAAAAGTGACTTTTTGGGATATTGGGAAGATGGTGTCGAACAGCATAATCAGGACCGGGTCAAGCTCGCGTATTTGTATGAATTATTTTAAGGAATTAGTATTATGTCTCTAATTAGTTGTTCAGAATGTGGTAAAGAGGTCTCTGATAAAGCAGCTGCATGCCCAAATTGTGGTGCCCCAATTAAACAAGCTCCAAATCCTGCTGAGAGTTCTAAGCCACCTACCCAGGTAAAAAGAGAAGGTGCCAAATGGGAAGGTATGGGTACTGTACTGATTATCCTCGGGATCATAGTAGCTCTGTTTGGAAATTTTCAACCCAGTGGGATACTGTTTGTTCTCGGATTTGTCGTATTCATCGTAGGTCGATTCAAGTAAAGATGATGACTAAACAATACCCAGCACCCGGCTTCCTTGACAGACTAAACAAGATATGCCAGGATAAGGATATCACGATTGAACGGCTCGCAGAGATTGCCCAGGTAGAGGTGCCAATGTTTGAAGCATACGCAACCGGTGAACTAAAGCTCGATGAACTCACTCTCCACAGAATCCTCGACTACTCAGGTGATGACTGGATGTGGCTGGAACATGGGTATGGTCCTGAGGATTTGCAGGTGATTGGTGAGGCTGAGAAGAGGGGTCGGAAGTATAAAGCTTAACAACGACATTGTTATGGTAGTGAGCGGTAGCTATACTAGATGAAAGCAATCACTAAGGTTTGTGAGAAATGTGGCGATTCTTACTCCACTGTTTCACTCAACACCACATGGTGTAAAAGCTGCAGAACTGTGAACTGCGAAATATGCGGAACACCTGTTATAGTTAAACCTAGTCGCGTTCATAAAGTAAAATACTGTAGTAAAGAATGCAGACGGCAAGCTGACATGAACTATGTTTGGCAAGACAAAGACATGGATTTTATTAGTGAAAACTATCCCTTCAAACTTTCGATGAAGGAAATTGCCTCAAAGTATGGCACTTCCGTTAGTGCCATCAATAGGATCGTTTCCAAGCTGGATCTGCCTAAATGCCCAATTAGTCTGCGGAACCAGAGAAGCGGAAAAAGTCGCATAAAATGGACTAAAGTGCGAGTGTTGGAGGATATACATTTGTATCAATCCAATGGTGAACAAATGAACTCTGATTATATCCAGAAAACGAATGGTCTTCTGCATAATCGAGCTTGCGCGTTGTTTGGGAGTTGGAGAGAAGCAATCGAAGCTGCAGGAATAACCTACGAGGCTGTAAATCTATATTCTGATCGGAAGAGTTGGTCTAAATCAGAAATTATAACCGAAATAAAACATCTCTATGAAACCGGAGCTGACATTTCTGCAAGCTATGTCAGAGACAATCATGCAGATATTTTTAATGCGGCGAGGCGTGAACCTTCATTCCAAACTGAATCAGAGTCTGAATGGGAGATAGCAATACTTGCTGCTGGGATAAATTATTCAGAGGTTCGAGGTGAATCCTGGGGTTCTGTCACCCTAGGACAGGATGGTAAGACCTACCCATCTCGATTAGAAGCCTCCGTTGCTGATGCCTTACTGAAAATGAAATCGGAAGGATTAATTAAGGATTATCTAAGTCAAGTTCCCCTGTCTGATGATAGAGCATGGCGATGTGATTTCCTCGTGATACTCCTAGGAGGAAAGGATATCTACCTTGA
>Ga0233429_1003395_pt1 | contig 15079 bp, 13 predicted proteins | sample SI_118_April2016_3_FD_179879 | JGI IMG/M metagenome (GOLD analysis project Ga0233429, IMG submission 179879) | Seawater microbial communities from Saanich Inlet, British Columbia, Canada - SI_118_April2016_135_MG | ecosystem: Environmental > Aquatic > Marine > Inlet | place: Canada: British... | reverse complement strand
GATTGTGGTGTTCGGTGTCGCCTATCATGCAGGTAGTGCCAACCTGATTGAGATTATCGATGCACAGCAGCAGGCGGGGGTTCGTGGTTGGGGTATTTTTGAGATGCCACTGCTGGCGATTGCGGGGTTGATTACCCTGCAAGGTTCACTTGGCAAGCAGCCGTTTGAGGTCTACGTTGCTCCTGCAGAGATCGCCACTGGACCGATGGTGGAGATGGGGGGCAAGTATCTCGGCGGGCTGTTCGTGATGCAGGCATTCCAGTTCTATACTACCGCCGTGCTTTATACGGCTCTATTCTTGGGTGGGGCTGAGAGCTGGACGGCACTGCTATTAAAAAGTTTTCTGGTGCTGACCATTCCGCTGAGTCTGGCTTACTTGTTTCCTCGTTATCGTATCGAGGATCTGGTGCGTCTACTGTGGAAATGGCCGGTGATGATTGGACTGTTGGGGGTGGCCTTTGTACTCTAAACATGGATCTTTGGTGTCGCGGGTATTCGATGAGTTGACTAACTTTGCGCGCGCCCGCTCGCTGTTTATTCTCCACTACTGTACCGGCTGCGGGGCGATTGAGCTGCCGCCGGTGATGACCTCGCGTTTTGATATGGAGCGGCTGGGTGTCTCTCCAATGGTAACGCCACGTCAGGCAGATATTCTACTGGTTACCGGATATGTCTCGATCAAAACCCTGAAGCGGGTGATGTTGACCTATGAGCAGATGGGGTCCCCCAAGTATGTGATTGGGATCTGCTCCTGTACGGTGAATGGGGGCATGTACTGGCAGAGTTACGCTACGGCGAAACGGTTGGATGAGTATATGCCGGTTGATCTCTATATTGCGGGGTGTATGCCTCGTCCAGAGGCGGTGATCAGTGGACTGCGTGAATTGATGAAAAAAATTGAGCAGGGGGAGGCCAATAGCTGGAAAGAGTACTACCGTAACTATGACTACTATCTGGGAAACCAGCAGCACCTGTTTGGTGATCAATGGCAGACCCCAGTCGATGTGATTGGTGAGGCGGAGCATTATGGGTTAGTGGGGGATGGGACCCGCGGGGAGCATACAGCGTTGTTGGAACAGGTGCAGCATCCATTGAAACCGTTGGAGATGCGGTTATGAGCAGGGCTAGGCGAGGTTTCTGGAGCATGTGTCTATGAATATGGATGCCTTTACCCCTTGGTTGGATGCACTTTGTGGCCGTATTGATGGGATGGTGGTTGCTTGCTCTGATTTGGCTCAGCGCCGTAGTCGTATTGACCTCCCCAGTGAGGAGTTGACCACACTGTTGGAGGCGGCCAAGGGAGAGATGGGCTTTGTCCACCTCTCTGCGATCTCTTGTGTGGATTGGATCGAAGAGGGCGAGTTTGAACTGGTCTACCACCTCTGGTCCTATGAGCAGAACCAGCTGCTGTCGATCCATATCCGTGTGGCGCGTGATCTGGGTCGCTTTCAGTCGGTCTATGACCTCTATCGCCCCGCAGGGTTCTTTGAGCGCGATATCCATGAGATGTATGGGCTCTACTTTGAGGGCGCACCCGATATGGAGAAGTTTATTCTCACAGAGTGGAATGGTCCGCCGCCGATGCGTAAAGATTTTGATAGTGAGGCCTTTGTGGGAGAGACCTTTGACTGGCAGCAGTACAACCCAGAGTGGCTACAGGAGATTGTTGCTGCAGGTGGTGGGGTTGTGGTGCCTCCAACGGAGCAGCGTTTTAGTCAACGCAAAAAGGTGGATGGGCCCGACTGGAGTGGTGACCACCCTCAGGCAAAACGGGGGCAGGAGTAAACGATGCGAGCCGAGAATTACCAGCAGATCAACCACCCTCCTAGCCACGCCTTTGAGCTGAATTTTGGTCCGAACCATCCCGGTATCGAGGGCAACTATGCGCTTCAGGTGCAGGTAGAGGGCGACACCGTAGTGCAAGCGCGTGCTGATGGAGGTTATCTCCATCGTGGCTTTGAGAAGCTGATGGAGCAGCGCCTGTGGATTCAGAATATTGCACTGGTCCCTCGGATCTGTGTGCCTGACCCCTCTCCGATGGAGGTCTGTTACTCGATGGCGGTGGAGCAGATCGCCGGAATTGAGGTGCCAGAACGGGCGCAGTGGATACGGGTGATGCAGCTCGAGCTGTCACGTATTGCTGCCCACCTCTTCACCTTTGGTGGTCATGCAGCGACCACGGGTATGTACAGTCCGATGTTTTGGGGGGTAGCAGACCGGGATCTGATTCTTGACCTGTTTGAGGAGTTCACTGGCGGGCGCATCTACAGTATCTACAATCTACCGGGTGGTGTGCGGCGTGAGCTGCCGGAGGGGTTTCTGCAGCGGGTCACTGACACCCTCGACTACATTGAGTCTCGTCTGCCTGACTATGATGATCTCTTCTTCAAGAATCGGGTCTTTATCAAGCGAGCCAAAGGGGTGGGGGTGACTGAGCAGGCGATGGCGCTGGAGTATGGGGTCACAGGTCCAAATCTACGTGCGGCTGGGTTGCCGTTTGATGTGCGCCGTGATGACCCCTATCTGGTGTATGAGCAGCTGGAGTTTGAGGTGCCGACGGAAGAGGCGGGGGATGCTTGGGCGCGTACCTTAGTGCGCCGATCAGAGTTGATTGAGAGTATTCGTATTGTGCGACAGGTTGTGGCGGCCTTGCCAGATATCGGTGGGCCACTGCGTACACCGATCCCTAACCCGCTGGCGTGGCGCGTACCTGCGGGTGAGAGCTATGCACGGGTAGAGTCCTCGAAAGGGGAGTTGGCCTACTATGTGGTCTCTGATGGTAGTGAGAAGCCATGGCGGGTGCACGTGCGTGGCCCCTCCTCGATGCATGCAGTGCAGGTGCTGGAGGAGCTGGTGAAGGGGGGGCGTATTGAGGATGTGGCGCAGACCATGTTCTCACTCGATGCCTGTCCACCAGAGGTGGATCGATGAGTGACTATAACGACGAAGGGAGCCTGTTACGTCCACTGCGTGCGTTGTCGTTCCTGGGTCGTCCAGCCGTAACCGAGCCGCTGGAACCGCGTCTAGCTGCCGAAGGATACCGTGGTTTTCATCTGAATGAACATGCGGAGTGTGTGGGCTGTAGCAGTTGCCAGAAGATTTGTGATAACGCTGCCATCACCATGGTTGAGGTACCTGAGCTACCCAATGATGAGGCAAAAGGAATCCGTAATCTACGCCCAGCAGTGGACTATGGGCGCTGCTGCTGGTGTGCGCTCTGTGTCGATATCTGTCCCACGGGATCGCTGAGTCTGTCGAAGGAGTATGTCCATACCTGCACTCAGGAGGAGATTGACAGCTACTTTATGCTCCCCAATGAGACTGGGATGCACGGTACCTTCTACGGTAAGGGGTGGCAGAAGACGGAAACCTCAGACCTGCTAGATCTGCAGCGTCAAGAGATGGGAGAGCGCCCTGCTGAGTTACGTGTGGACAATTTTGATGAGATTGTCGATGGTTTCACTCCTGAGCAGGCGATGGCAGAGGCATCACGATGTGTGCAGTGTGGAATGTGCCATGATGCCTGCCCCACGGGTATGGATGCACCTGAATATATCCGCTCGATCTATGAAGGTGACTTGGAACAGGCGGTGCGTTGGATTTACCAGAGCAACCCCTTCTCCCATGTCTGTGGAAGGGTCTGTACTCACCGCTGTGAGGATGCCTGCTCCATTGGGGTACGTGGCACACCGTTGGCGATTCGCTGGCTTAAGCGTTATGCGATGGATGGGGTGAGCCATCAGCGGATTCAGGAGATTACCCAAGAACAGAGAGCGGCTGAGTCCACAGGTCATACGGTTGCTGTGGTTGGAGCAGGCCCCGCAGGGCTGACCACAGCATGGGATTTGGCGCGAAAGGGGCATAAGGTTGTGGTCTATGAATCACGCCAACAGCCGGGAGGGATGCCGCGCTATGGCATCCCAGAGTATCGCCTTCCCTATGAGATGTTGGATCGGGATATTGAGACCATCACCGCAATGGGGGTGGAGATCCGTTGTGGTGAAGAGGTTGGTAAGCAGGTGACGATGGAGCAGCTGCAGCAGGAGTATGATGCCGTGGTGTTGGCTATTGGGCTTCACCTCGGGCGCTCCACCCGTATTCCAGGGTCAGACCACGCCCACGTCCGCTCTGCTGTTGAGCTACTGCGTCAAGTGACGGAAGAGGGGACGATTGAGGTGCCGGAAGAGGTGGTGGTGATCGGTGGTGGTAATGTAGCGATGGATATCGCACGTACCGTAGCGCGTCTGCAACGTCAGCAGTGGGGGGGGGTGAAAACGGTAGTAACCGCACTGGAGGCAGAGGAGAATTTTCTGGCTGATCCAGCAGAGATTCGAGAGGCGGCTGAAGAGGGGGTCACCATCTGCCCTTCACGTGGACCGCAGGAGTGTGTGGTAGAGGCGGGGCAGCTGCAATCTCTAAGGACCTGGGGGGTCTGCTCTATTTTTGATCAGCAGGGGCGCTTTGCTCCCCACTATGATGAGGGGGATGAGCAGTGCCACCCTGCTGGAATGGTGATTGAAGCGATTGGTCAGATGTCGAATGCGGATCAGCTGCTGGGAGATATGCTAACTGAACGGCTGGAGTGGGACCGAGGGCGGCTTCAGGTCTGTGAAAATGGACGAACCTCTGAGACGTGGCTATGGGCTGCCGGTGACTGTGTCAACGGCCCTGATGTGGTTCATGCCGTGGCGGATGGACATCGGGTGGCCACCAGTATTGATGAGGTATTACGGGGAGCCTTGAAGCATGCGTGAAGGAGATAGCGGAAAGAGTGAACGACTGCGCCATCTGCGCAGTCTGACTGAAATCATCGATGTGGCGATACAGTTTGAGCTGGCGGCAGCAGAGTTCTATCAACAGTTACAACCACAGGTGAGCAAGCCGCTGCGTTGGTTGGTGGAGTCGCTGGCAGAGGAGGAGAAGGATCATGCCGAGCGGTTGGGAAAGCTACGCTATCACCCTGACCTCTATCAAGAGATTCAACAGCAGATAGAGACACCGGTTACCAATCTCCGTTTTTCGGATGGGTTGCATACGCCGGATCCCAAACTGTTAAAGAGTGACCAAGATGTGTTGCAGTATGCGTTAAGCCGTGAGCGGCTGGCGATGGAGCAATATCGAGCGTTGGCTGAAGCGACAGAGCCAGGGGAGGTCAAAGAGCTGTTTCAGTGGTTGGCTGATGAAGAGATTGAGCACAAGAGTGAGCTGGAGAAGCGCTACTATGCGCTGGTACATAGAGGTGGAGGGGTGTAGCTACTGTAGCTACTCTGTTTTCGACGGCTCTTTGGCTGGCGCAGTATCACGTTCGTAAGCCCGTTTCTTAGGGCCATCGGGACGATTCTTGCTGTCGCTACTGAAGCGAAATCGGCCCGCTAATACACACCCCTTCATGCCGGGGTCGCACACCACCTCCGGCACCTTTTGACAGATGCCGTTGGCGTCATGTGGGCAGCCCCAACCCCCCATGGCTAGTTTTCGTTCTGAAAATATTTACGATAACGGCTAGGGCGCTTGCGATCCCGCATCTTGAAGTTCTCTGGCAGCAACCAGCTCTGGTCACCTACCTGCTCACCGATCTCAAACGGACTTGGCATAGATATGTTGGGTAGCTCCCAGCCACCGGGCATACGTGGTGCGTCAGCGAGGAAGTCCTCTGCCTCGTGGAATGCCTCATCGGGTGGATCTGAGAACTTACCAGAATCACCCCATGGTGCGCCTGGCTCCCAAGGCTTGTAGTGCCATGGGTTGCCAGTGCCGGGTACAGGCCAGAACTTCATCGGGCTCATATCAAAGTTTGAATCATTTCCCCAAGGTGGCTCCATACTGGGTGGATTGAATGAGGGGTTCATCGATGGTGCACGGTACCCGTTTGGGCCGTTAAATTGAGGGGGGGCATAACCCATCGGCGGGCCATAGGGGTTCATCCCTTGAGGTGCTCTATGTTGAGGTGCCCCATATTGAGGTGCTCCATAAGGGTTCATTCCGTAAGGCATCCCCTGAGGTGCCATACCATATGCGGGATAGCGTGGTTGCATCATCGGTGGTTGGTTCTGGTTCCACTGTGGTGCGGGTGCTCTGCGAGCCGGGGCCGCTGGGGCAGTCTGCGGCTGAGCCGATGTGGTTGCACCATTCTCGGCGGCAGATGCCGTAGAGACTGCAGCGATGGCGGTGACAAGGCCGCTTATGGCAACAGCAAGGTTTATTGCTTTCATCAAAGTCCCCAATTTCTGGTTAGGTGTAGTGATATCTTGGTATTCCAAAACAGATCACGTTAATATCCCACCACTATAACATGAAAAAACGCACAACACAATTCAATTGATTGTTTGAATAATGAAATTATCACCCCTTTTCTCATCCCTTCAAGAACAGCACTTCGAGGTTAAAACGTCGACCATCCCAGAGTGTGGTCAAGGGCTTTTCAGCAAGGTTTCAGTGGAGGCGGGAGAGACTATCGGCCCCTATCTGGGAGAGGTGATTACCGATGCACAGTCGGAGCGATCCCCCTATATTGATTCACACTATCTACTCTGGGTCTGTCGTGACTGCCTGATTGTGGGTGAGAACTACACCCGCTACATCAACCACTCCAGTGAACCTAACGCCCAGTTTGTGGTCTCAACCCGTTGGAAAAAGGCGCGGGTTGAGGCGCTGAGAACAATTCTTCCAAATGAGGAGATCTTCCTCGACTATGGTCCTGACTTCTGGGAAGCGGCCGAGGTGACCTGTGTAGATCAGCTCTGAAAATGGTGAGTGATGATTATTTGTGGACCACTTTAGTGACCGAGTAGATGCCCCCCTTGAGGAAGGCGTAGTTGCTGTAACCGTTCTTCTCTAGAGAGTACTGTAACCAGCGGACCTGTTTTCCAGTGGCATCAAAAATGAGTAACTGCTTTCCACGATATTTGCGTTGATTGAGCTGGCGTTTGATCAGGTCTAGCCCCAACTTCAGGTTGTGGCCCTTTGCCAACGCTGGCATATCAGGCAATGTATTCTTGGTGCCATCACTGTTGGTGCGTTGAGCGGCATCACGGATATCAATCACGATTGTTTTGGGGGCAGTGGCTCGTTGCTTAAAGGTCTCATAATCCACCATGTGCTGGTTGAGTTTGGTTTTTGAGATTAACTGAGAGGGAACAACGGGTGAACTGCCCAATAGCGTGGAGTGCTCAGGGTTGGCCTTGGCCCACTCAAAAACCCCAGCATCATAGGCATGGGCTTGGGTATAGCCTGCTTTGGTTGCTGCGGCAGCAGCTCGGTAGCTCTTCGAGCAGGTTGTTCCATTGCAGTAGAAGGCGATTTTATGGTTTTTGCTCTTTGCCTCTTTACTCAGCAGTTTCTGAAAGCTTTTACTGGAGATGGGGACACGAACCGCTTTCTGGATGTGAATGGTGTCAAACTCAAAGCGTGAACGTGCATCTACAATGATGAAGTGATCATATTGGGCGCGTAGCTTATCGGTACTGATGGTTGCAACATCTGGGAATTTTTCACGTAGTGGAAAGGGGGTGCCGGCTTGGGCTAAGCTTGAGAAGAGTAGAGAGAGGGTGCAGAGCCAGAGGGGGTAATGTTGTGGGTTGGTTTTCATTAGGTATGTTCCTCTAAATAGATCAATATAGCCAAATGTAGCTCAATTCAATGATATTCGTATTTTGCACCATAGACACTCATAGTAGACAGTATTAGAGAGCTTATCAGAGAAGTCAAATACGATCAGAAGGGAATCATAAAAACTCCGTTTTTATGACAAAAGCTGATTTATAAATTGACCTTGATCAGTTCATGAGATCTGCTGAGGTGGCTTGTGTACAGTACTATACTGTGCAACTATAGGCTTGATTGCGTTGTAAATTGCCCCTTAAGTAGAGCGAAAGATAAGATGAAGAAAAATCTCCCTGTCACCCAAAAGAACATTCAAATCCCTGAAAATAAAATACTTGTGAGTCATACAGACTTGAAAGGGACGATTACCTATGCAAATCGTCCTCTGAGTGAGGTGAGTGGGTATAGTAACAGTGAGTTGCTCGGCAGAAACCAAAATATCGTGCGCCACCCAGATGTACCCCCCGCTTTTTTTGAGGATCTATGGAACACTATTCAGCAGGGGAAACCGTGGAGTGGGCCGGTCAAGAATCGAGCCAAAAATGGTGACCACTATTGGGTGATTGCCAATGTGGCCCCTATCTATCAAGATGGAGAGGTTTCTGGTTATATCTCTGTACGCCAATCAGCAACGGCTGAGCAGATTGCGTTGGGTGAACAGCTCTATCAGCAGGTTGAATCAGGAGAGACAACGCTTGAGGCGGGTAACGGCTATACCGGCTTAAGCGGTAAGTTTGGGCGGCTTAACCCCTTGCCCCGTTTGGGAGTACGTAACAAATTAATGCTACTGTTTGCGCTGTTATCACTGTTGCCACTGCTTCTGTTTGGGGGAGTGGTCAATGATAAGGCAAGAGATGCATTAGAGTCGCAGGTGCTGGCTAAGTTGGAGTCGGTAGCAGCCAATAAACGTGCGGCTGTTGAGCGCTATTTTACGGAAATTCATGACCAAGCCCACACTTTTGCAGAGGACCGCATGGTGGTTGAAGCTATGCTGCAGTTTCGTGAGCTATTTGCTACCTATCGGGATGAGGCAGACCTAGATGATGCTGCAATAGAGACGATGCGAGGCTCAGTAGCTGAGTACTATCAGCAGCAGTTCAAACCACAGTACCAGCAGCAAAACGGGGGGAAGGATGCTGATATCACTGCAATGTTGGCCAATTTAGATGAGGAGTCGATTGCGCTGCAGTACAACTATATCAGCGCTAATGCTCACTCTCTGGGGGAGAAGCATAAGCTGGATGTGGCAGATGATGACACGATCTACTCTCAGGTGCATGAGATCTACCATCCGGTGATTCGTGACTATCTGGAGACATTTGGCTATTACGATATCTTTTTGGTTGAGCCAGAGAGCGGAGATATCATCTATTCGGTCTTCAAAGAGCTGGATTTCTCAACCTCATTGATTGATGGCCCCTATGCCAAGAGCGGCTTGGGTGAGGTATTCCAGAAAGCCAATGGATTGAAAAGGGGAGAGATTGCATTTGTTGACTTTAAACAGTATCTCCCCTCCTATGATGCACCCGCCAGCTTTATTGGGACTCCTATATTTGATGGTGAAGAGAAGGTCGGTGTGTTGATCTTTCAAATGCCGCTTGACAGAATTAGTGAGGTGATGAGTGAGCGCTCTGGTTTGGGTGAGAGTGGAGAGTCTTATCTGGTGGGTAAGGATCATCTGATGCGTTCAGATGCTTATTTAGATCCAAACCATAGCGTGGTGAATTCGTTCCGTAATCCAGAGCAGGGAGGGTTGATGAATCCAGCGATCCATGAGGCGCTGATGGGGAATAGTGGGGTGATGACGGTAACGGACTATCGCGATCAGCCAGTACTCTCCGCTTATGCTCCGGTAAAAATTGCGGAAGGTGTAGTGTGGGGGATGGAGGCGAAGATTGATGTTGAAGAGGCCTTTATTGAAGTGGATGAGCTGGTTACCCTGCTGCTTTGGTTGGGTGGTCTCATTGTGTTGGTGGTTGTGGTTGCCAGTGGGGTCGCTTCTCACCGGATTGCCTGCTCCATGCGTGATGTAGTTGCACTGCTCTCCAAAATGCGTGAAGGCAAACTGGATAACTCCATTGCGATCAAAGGGGACGATGAGGTTCAACAGATGCGAGCGGCATTGCAGATTACCCAAGTCAAATTGGGAGCCGATATGGACCATATTAAGACGCAAGCTGGTGATGCGATGCGGGTCCAAGTTGCGCTGGATAATGTAAGTACCAATGTGATGGTTGCAGATGTGGAGCGGAATATCATCTACCTGAACCGCTCTGTCGATCAGATGCTGCGGCGTAATGAGGCAGAACTTCAGAAGGTGCTCCCCCATTTCAAGGCGGAGGGTTTGCTGGGTACAAATATGGATATCTTCCATGCAAATCCAGAACACCAAGCCAAGCTGCTAGCCTCATTGACTGAATTGCATGTGGCAAACATTAAGGTGGGGCCACTGAGCTTTACCCTGAAAGCCAGCCCAGTTATTGATGAGAGTGGAATGCGTTTGGGCACCGCTGTAGAGTGGAATGACATTACTGAAGAGGTTAATGCGCAACAGCAGTTGGAGGCGTTAGTCAGTAGAGCAGCAGAAGGTGAGCTAGACCAGCGACTGGATACGGCTCACTTTGAGGGCTTTATCAAGACCTTGGGCGATCGCATCAACCAGATGATGGAGGCGGTCGATGCTCCGGTACGTGAGGTGGTCAGTGTTGTCAGCCAGCAGGCGCAAGGGGATCTGACCCAGCTTATGAAAGGAAGCTACCAAGGACAGTTCAAGGTGCTGCAGGATAATATCAATGAGATGAGCAGTAGCTTGAAGAGTGTGATTGGTGAGGTGATGCAGGGCTCAGACAATATCTCTCTGGGGGCCTCACAGATCTCCCAAGGTAGTGCCGATCTCAGCCAACGTACGCAACAGCAGGCCGCCTCGGTAGAGGAGACCGCTGCCAGTATGGAAGAGATGACGGCTACAGTGGAGCAAAATAGCACCAACTCGGAGAAGGCGAATACGCTATCGATGCAAGCGAGAGATGTGGCTGAACGCGGTAGTGACGTGATGCAGGGTGCGGTAGCCTCGATGCAAGAGATGCATGAGGCGAGTGCAAAGATTGCGGATATTATCTCAACCATTGATGGTATTGCCTTCCAGACTAACTTGTTGGCGCTGAATGCGGCCGTTGAAGCGGCACGCGCGGGTGATCATGGTCGAGGTTTTGCGGTGGTTGCAGGTGAGGTCAGAAGCTTGGCTCAACGTAGTGCAGAGGCTGCCAAAGAGATCAAGGGGTTAATTGAGGATAGTATCGGCAAGATTGAACAGGGTACGACGCAAGTGAACCATGCGGGAGAGAATTTGGATGAAATTGTTAAGTCTGTTCAGCAGGTGAGTGGTATTGTAGGCGAGATCACGGCTGCCAGTATGGAGCAGAGTGAAGGGATCGGCCAAGTGAATCGGGCGGTGAGTGAACTAGATAATGCAACGCAACAAAATGCTGCGCTGGTGGAAGAGACGGCAGCAGCCAGTGAAAACATGAATGATCAAGCAGTAGCGTTGCGGGATCGGGTCAAATATTTCAAGGTATCATGAAAATAAAATCATGAATAATCGTATTCTTGTCATTGATGATGACGCACAGGTCATTGAAACCTATCGTGAAATTTTGGTTCCGATGGTCGATGAGATTGATGAACTCGCTACTCAGATCGGATTGCCGGTACTGGAAGATGAAAATCAACGCCAATTTGAATTTGAGTTGATGAGCGCAACGCAAGGTGAGGAGGGGGTGGAGTTCGCCCGTATGGCGGTTGAGATGAAGCGCCCCTTTGCTGTAGCGATGATTGATATGCGTATGCCTCCGGGCATGGATGGGCTACAGACAGCAACAGAACTACGTAAGCTAGATGACCGTATTCTGATTGTGATTGTGACAGCCTATACGGATCGTAGTATTGAAGAGATCCAGAAGGTGCTCAACCATGATGCTATTCTGGTCTATAAGCCATTTACTGGGGAAGAGATTTTCCAGATGGCGCGTACGCTCTGTATTAGCTGGAATGATCGAGAAGAGAAGCAAGAGGCCTATCGAGAGATAGAGCGTCTAGCAACCTACCCTGAAGAGAACCCTTCACCGATTCTCCGCTTTAGTGCTGAGGGTGAACTGCTCTACTGTAACCCCCACAGTGAGGGGTTGCTGAAGATGATGGAGGTTGCTGAAGTCGGTGAACAGTTAAAAGGCGCATGGTTGAAGAGGATACGTCTGGTTTACCAAGGGGGGCAGGCGCTCTACGTGGAGGTGGCTGGTAAGAGTATCTTCTACCAGCTGACGTTGGCACCGATCTCTGATCGGGGGTACATCAACTGCTATGCGCAGGATATTACACGGCGCTATCTGCTGAATCGACAGCTGACCTATCAGGCGCGTCACGACTCATTGACTGGATTAATTAATCGGGGGGAGTTTGTACGCAAGCTTAATCTACTGTTGCGCCGTGTTCAGAAGCAGGGTGGAGAGCATGCCGTACTCTATCTAGACTTGGATCGCTTTAAAGAGGTGAATGATAGTGCCGGTCATGTTGCGGGTGATCGAATCTTGTGTGACCTCTCTAGTGTGTTATTGAACGAGGTGAAAGATGGCGATGTGCTCGCCCGTATTGGCGGTGATGAGTTCAGTATGGTGGTCTACGAAGTGACTGTTGAACAGGCTAGAGCAGTTGCGTTGCGTATCTGCTCTGCTGTAGCGAAACAGAACTTCCCTTGGAAGGGGCGGGATTTTCAGTTGGGGGTGAGTGTGGGTATCACCATGATCCATTCTGATAACCTGACGGATGCCAATGATGTTATCAATCGCGCAGATCAGGCCTGTTTTGCTGCCAAGGCTTTAGAGAATGAGCAGGAACGGGCTTATGTATACCACCTTGATCGGCCGATTGATGATCAGAAAAATGAAGCGTTGGAGTTGGCTAATGAGGTACGTCATGCGATAGAGAATGGAATGTTCCGCCTCTATCTGCAGCCTATCCAGAGACAAGACTCAGGTGCTGATAGGGTGGAACGTAACACAGCTTGTTATGAAGTGTTGTTACGGATGGAGAGCCGTGATGGGCGTGTGGTTGCACCTGCAGAGTTTATTCCCAGTAGTGAGCAGTTTGACCTGATGCCGATACTGGATCGTTGGGTGATTGAACAGGTGTTTAACAAAATCGCCTCTCTGCAAGGGGAAGCGCGAAGGGCTATCTACACCATCAACCTTTCTGGTATGAGCCTGATTGGAGAGGGGATTGAGCTGTTTATCCATGATCAGTTGGTACGTACCCAGATTGATCCTGCACAGTTGATTTTTGAACTTGATGAATCAGTGGCTTATCGGCAGATGACCATGGTGCAGCAGTTTATTGATCTCATGCATAAAGAGGGGATACGGGTTGCGATTGATGACTATGGCAGCGTAGCCTCCTCCTTCACCAGTTTGCAAAAACTGCCTGTCGATATGGTTAAGATTGATGGCAAGCTGATTCGTGGTGTGATTCATAACCCGGTAGAGCAGTCAATTGTTGAATCTATGTTACGCGTGAGTACGGTGCTGGGCGTTGAATGTGTTGCGGTCTCTGTGGAAAACAGTGAAACCGTGACTGCATTGAAACAGATGGGGATGCCTTGGCTGCAGGGGTTTTTTATTGGGAAACCAGAGCCTTGGGCCTGATTTAACGGTATACTTTACCCTTTGGTTTTGACCTCCCCTAACAGCAACAGAGCAGAATAGAGTATGAGTCTGACACTACAGCAGGCAGCAGAGAAAATTGAGGCATTGGAACAGAACAATGCAGCGCTCAAGGAGCGCTTGCAGCTGTTTGAACAGGAAGGGAGCGAGGAGGATGGCTCTACAGTTCATGACCACCTTGGCATGTTGCGGCAGCAGTTAGATGAGGTGCAGCAGCGTGAAGAGGAGTACAAGCTGCTCAACCAGTCACTGCAAGAGGCCAATTACTACACCAAAAGTATTCTCGACTCGATTACGGAGGCGCTGTTTATCACCAGTAGTGAAGGATTTATCGAGCAGGTAAATCCAGCTGCAGCACGCCTACTCGGTTACGAAGAGGGGGCCATGGTCAACAAGAGTATTGCGGAGCTGTTTGTGGAGGAGGAAGAGGAGGGGGATGATCTCTTCTTCTCGGTAGACAGTCCACTGGATCAACTTATTCGAACCGGTAAAGTGGAGAAGATTGAACAGTTGATGATCAGCGCCAATGGTACAGAGATACCGGTAATGATCTCAGGTGAGGTGGCGCAACCCTCGGAACATGACCGTTATATTGTGGCTGTACAGGATATGCGTGAACGTAAGCGTATGGAGGAGGAGGCACAGTACAACGCCTTCCAGTCTGGTGTTGCAGAGATGAGTACAACCATTCTGCACAATATCGGCAATGCAGTGACCGGTCTTTATGGCAGCTCTACCCGCATCATCAAGCAGGGAGAGAATGTTCGCAAGGTGTCGGCAATGTTAAGAGACTCCGGAAAAAAGGTGGCCCCAGAGATTATCAGTTTGACTGAGCAGCAGGCCGACTCAGGCGTAGAGGTTAAGCTGTTACAGAACATCCCCACGCTGTTGGACCGCTCTGGAGATCTGTTGGATAAAATGATTGTCGAGGAGATCTTTCCCAGTGCAGAAGCGATTGAAGAGGGGGTTAACCACATCTCTGAAATCATCCGTATTCAGAAGAGTTCCGCGGCAATGACACACACCAATATTACTTTCCGTCTGAGTGAGTTGATGGAGAATATCATGGTGATGCAGCAGGAGGTGATGGATAAACATGGGCTTGATATTGTTGCCCACTTGGATCAGGTTCCAGGAAAGCTTCATCTGCCTCGTAATCAATTGATTCAGCTGCTGTTGAATCTTCTGAAAAATAGTCGTGAGGCGATTTCAGAGCGGATGCGCAAGGGTGGAGAGGTTAGGGGACGGATAGACATTACTGCGTCTAAGTTGGATGCAGAGCAGTTTCAACTCTGTGTTACCGACAATGGGTGTGGCATCCCTCCCGATAATGTCGGCAAGCTGTTTAACCATGGTTTTACCACTAAAGTAGAGGGGAGTGGCTTCGGTTTACACTCAGCAGCCAACTTCATCAATAAGTTGGGCGGCAAGATGACGGTAGAGAGTGATGGTGTCGATTGTGGTTCCAATATCTGTTTTCGCTTACCCTATCGCATTGACTAGAGATTTTTAATGAGCTCAAACACCTCGATGAGGAATAACCGCGTATTGGTGGTTGATGATGAGCGGAATATTCTTGATATCTATCTCGATTTTCTGGCGCCCAGTGATGATGGTCTGGAAGAGCTTAACGTCTTGATGGGGGGGGGGCTTCTGCATCGCAAGATGAGGCGGAGTTTGTGGTGACCACGGCTCAGCAAGGGAGAGAGGCGCTGGAGTGTGTTAAGCAGGCAGCTGAAGTTGGTATGCCATATGCGGTGGCCTTT
>Ga0233429_1003392_pt1 | contig 15087 bp, 9 predicted proteins | sample SI_118_April2016_3_FD_179879 | JGI IMG/M metagenome (GOLD analysis project Ga0233429, IMG submission 179879) | Seawater microbial communities from Saanich Inlet, British Columbia, Canada - SI_118_April2016_135_MG | ecosystem: Environmental > Aquatic > Marine > Inlet | place: Canada: British... | reverse complement strand
CTGGGGGTAGTACTCTACCGGTTCCTCGACAGGGACTTTCTTTCCTAAAACATTAAATCCATCCTCCCCATCCTTGATTGGAATTTGGTGGCCCAGCAATGCTCCCTTATTAACTGATCCTTGCGACGTCTTTTCCCGATAGTCTACCCTGCCAGCTTCCTTGCCCGCTACAAAACCGGTATTGAAGAAGTCGCCTTCCCATTCAACGCGTCCATGTACCGGAGGAACAGGAGGATCACTGCTGATAAGAACAAAATCTACTAAATTTGGAATTACTGCTGAAATTTGCTGAAGTTGGTCCTTCAATTGTTTTTGGTCAGGCGGGTTTTCAATACGAAGCTCTTTAAGTTCCTCACTTAAATTATCAACCAACGTATCAATATCGACGACGGACATGTCACAGTCCAACAAAACGGCCATGACATCTTCTGATACCCGTAAATTATATTCTTTGCGAGTTTCTTCCATATCGAAATGCTCAGCAAAATCAAAAAGTACAGTATAAGTTTTGATGTGACTAAGATATGAAACTATTATCCAAAGCAAGACTACTATTAGCTTTTGCTAACAGCACCTCCCTGTGATTAAGTTTAATAACAGCGTGTTTAGTGGATGAATGAACTAAAAACTGCTCTCTATGCCCAAGACTATAGTACAACACAACTACAAAAGGCAAGCTTATTTCTATTAACTCATCTACTACAAACAACATCTCAACGGCAGGGTATAAAGCGCACCATGGTTTTTTTATCCCTGATAACTTCTCCAAGAAGGTCAATAGTGCGATCGATTTCTTCCATCGTATTACCAAGCCCCAGTGAGAAACGAAGAGCACAATGCGCCTCTTCTTCGGAAAGCCCCATTGCCAGCAATGCGTGTGAAGGTTTGGGTGAGCCGGCCCGGCATGCTGACCCGGAAGATAGAGAAACGCCTTTCTGGTCCAAGGCGAGAACCACTGACTCTCCACGTATTCCTGGCAATGTTATGTTTAAGGTGTTTGGTAGCATTGCACCCGGATTTCCGTTCAGCTTTGCCTCTGCCATCAACTCACGTATGCCCTTTTCGAGCTTGTCACGCATCCTTTTGATCCTATCCATTTCATGGATTCGCTGGACAGCCAATTCCGCAGCTTTACCCAGCCCGACAATACCTAATACATTTTCTGTTCCAGCACGCATTCCGTTCTCCTGCTTTCCACCACTTATCAGAGGCTCAAGAACAACACCTTTGCGAATATACAGAGCCCCAATACCTTTCGGACCGTATAATTTATGCCCTGACATTGTGAGCAAATCCACACCGAGAGTATTTACGTCTATCGGAATCTTGCCAATCGCCTGTACACAATCAGTATGAAAGAGAACGTCCCGTCCTTTCGCTATCCTGACTAATTCTGTTATCGGATTAATAGAACCTGTCTCGTTGTTGGCCATCATCACACTAATCAAGCAAGTTTTTTCTGTAATTGCAGACCTCAAATCTTCCGGATTAAGTTTCTTAGTTTTATCAATCTCCAGATATGTTACCTCAAATCCATGCCTTTCAAGCCACTGACACGTATCGATTACAGAAGGGTGTTCTATGGAAGTAGTAATTATATGATTTTTTGAATTCCAGTTTGCAAAAGCCACACCTTTTATTGCAAGATTATTTGCCTCTGATCCACTGCCAGTAAAAGTTATACGCCGTGCAGTGCAATTAAGCAACTGAGCTACACTTCGCCGTGCCGCTTCAACTGCGAACCTTGCATCCTTTCCTTCGGTATAGATACTGGAGGGATTGCCGTGACCATTTTCAGCAAACCTGAGCATAATCTTCCTGACTTCCGGGTCAAGGGGAGTAGTTGCGTTATGATCAAGATAAATACGCTTCTCAACATGCTGAGACTCTGAGCTTGATTCTATCATGCCGGCAGTATCACTGTATTCACCTGAATTAACGTCAAGAGAGGTCACTCTTTCTGTTACTTTGACGACTTCACACAAGAGTGTTTTATATACAGGAAAACCTGAGATTGGATCATACCGCTGGAGGTCGGTTAATTCATTAACATTGCAATTCTGCCACTTCTCAGGTCCAACTGGCCCGCCGCCACCCATATTGGCATCAATGGCACCCTGAATAATATCATCTGTAACCAGTGCGCACATGGTAACTGTGCCACGCTTTGTCATGATGCTTACGAGATCTCCACTTTTTATACCACGGGTTTCTGCATCGATGGTGTTAATCGTTACCGTCGGCTCAGGCCTCTCTTTCGAAAGCCCTGAGATACCATGATGCTGTGAACGAAAATCCGTGGTTACGCGTGATCCTGAATTAAATATCAGTGGAAATTTCTCTGCAAGATCAGGTTGTGAATGTGGACCTTCACCTGGTTCTGTATAAACTGGTAAAGGGTCATACCCATGCTCTTCAAGTATAGTAGAAGCGATTTCAAACTTTCCTGTCGGAGTATCAAATCCGGGTTTACCGTCAGCGCGCAGCAACCCCTTCTCCCATTTTTTATACTGCGTCAAAACTGTTGGCACCTGCACTGTACCGTTTGCGTTACGAACATCTTCAAGAGTGAAGCCCGAACCTTTTAATGCATGCCTAAGTAGTTCTTCCTCATTTGCCGGATAAAGCTGCCCGTAGCCAAGGCGTTCAGCAAGTTCTGTCAAGATAAAGAAATCATTCCGAGCCTCACCAACAGGTTCAGCAATCTTTTCCCTGATTCTAAAGATTGGACCATAAGTCATATATGATTCAATTTCATACATGGTAGTTGCGGGAAGAACTATATCCGCATACGCAGCGTCTGCTGTCAATTGCCGATCGATACTCACAAGAAAATCAAGCTTGTTCAGTGTTTTACGCCAAATGGCTGGTTGAGGCCAGGAGGTAATAATAGATCCTCCAAGGATGATAAGAGAACGAATAGGATATGGCTTCCCTTCCAGGATAGATTCCGGCAATGAAATTGCATGTGATTCACCACGATATTCACTGTAAACAGGAAAGCGGTCTCTGCCCAGTGCCTTCCGCACATCAGGATTGGGAATATGACCTTCACGGTTTATTGGAAAATCATTTTCTTTCATAGTAAAACAGCGTCCACCCGGCACATCAAGCTGTCCTGCAAGTGCCCAGAGAATCATCGTTGCCCGTATCGCCTGCACACCACTATCACTATACTCAAGCCCACTGTACATAACTGGAGATGCACCGTTCGCCTCTGCAATTCTCCTGGCAAGAGATCTGATTGTCTCGGCAGGAACACCCGTAATGTTTTCTACAGCATCCGGCCTGAAGTGTTGAACATATCTGGCAAGGTCATCGAACCCGACAGACCAGTTCTTTACAAAATCCTCGTCATATAGCTCTTCTTCTATAAGGACATTGCACATACCGAGAGCCAGAGCACCATCAGTGCCGGGACGTATTGGAATCCAATCTGCATCGGTAAGCTTTGCAGTCATGGTTCTTCTTGGATCGATAACAACAACCTGTGCTCCCTGTTTTTGTGCACTAACTATCCTGTTGAGGTCAAGTGGTGGACAATCGGTCGCAGGATTTGTTCCCCAGACTACAATCAACTGAGCGTTCTCAATATCTGAAAACATATTAATCAGCATCCCCCCCATAGTAACGTGAGGAGCAATCATAGCAAACGAGACATAACAGAGAGCTCCCACACCCAGGGTATTCGGCGAACCAAACGGAAATAGAACACTAGATGCTGAAGACACCGCTACACCTTTCGGTTGAAATATATCACACATGGCAAGTTCAAAGCTTCCCCTTCCAGTATATATAGCTGTGGCCTCAGGGCCGGACTCTTCCTTAATAGCATTGAGGTTTTCAACAATAATGCCATAAGCATCATCCCAGGAAATCCTCTCAAACTCATATGTCCCCTTCGAACCCTTTCTTCTCATCGGATAGCGAAGACGGTCTTTAGAATATACGATCTCCGCAGAATGTTCTCCGAGTTTACATATCATCCCTAAATGTGAACTCTCATCAGGACGTACTTCTCCGATTCTTCCATCCTGATCGTAGCTAACGGTAACCCAGCAGCCTGCGGGGCAAATACCACAGATTGCATGTTTATCATTAATACTTGTTTTTGATCCCATAAATATTCCTTTTACTGCTATGAATTAACAGATGGTGCAAAAAGGTTCAGGCTGAAAAGTCGTTCATTATCAAACCATTGCTGTTCAACGTAAAGACCTGTCTCTTCTGCCAGCATATCAATTCCGTCTAGCGAATACTTGAATGAGTTTTCCGTATGGATAGTTTCATTTGCTGTAAAAGAAACCTCCAAATCAAGTTCACGGATAAAGACCTTCTGTTCAATATGGCTGATCAAGTACATCTCAATCCGTCCATTTTCTTCACTGTAAATTGCCTTGTGACCAAAATTCTCAAGATTAAAATTCCCACCCAGTTCCCTGTTCACGTGTGTAAGGAGGTTCATGTTGAATTCCGCAGTGATACCCTGTGCATCATTGTAGGCATTTTCCATAATAGTTTTGTCTTTTTGTAAATCCATACCGACTAAAAACCTGTCATTGGGGTGCATTATTTTCTGTATATGCTGTAGGAAAGTAGTGACCTCTGATCTTCCAAAGTTACCAATACTTGACCCTAGCCATGTAATGAGACTCTGTTGATCTTTCCGGATATTCAAATGATCAATCCCCTCGTTGTACCTGGCAGCAATTGCGTTTATTTCCAGATCAGGATACTCCTTGAGCAGAGCATAAGAACTCTCCTCAAGCATCTGATGGGACACGTCTATAGGTGTATAATGAGCCAGGCCCTGACATTCAAGAAAAGCGTCTATCAGTATTCTTGTTTTTGTAGAACTTCCACTACCTAATTCGACAAGGACCGTTTTTTCAGAAAATTGAGAGGCAATATCACGTGCGTTTGTCTCAAGGATATCCGTTTCTGTACGTGTCAGGTAGTACTCAGGAAGATCACAGATTTTCTCAAACAACTGTGATCCAATATGATCATAGAAATAGACAAATGGGAGGTATTTGGATTGAGATGTTAGGCCAATTTTAACATCTTCGGAGAAATTATTTATGAAAACTTCATCATCAGTTGTTGTAAGTGTAAACCGCTCTTCAAGCCCTGAAAGTGTCATTATCTTTTTCCTTTCGGAAACTGTTATTATAAAATTCTCATTTTATAATACAATGAGTTGGAATTCCAATGTAATTCTGACTTTTACAATTATTCATGTACAACATCATTATTTTTAAAAAAATTAACAATTCTGATACTGGTCAATACTGCTATCATTCTTGTTTAACATCTTTTATGATGAAATTTCTGTATACGGTATCTTTTTTGCTATCTACCGACTAAAGCATTTACTCTTTTTTTTATCTAAAGTTTCTCAGGTAAAAACCGACAATTGTGTCAGAGGATGCACGTATTGAATCTTACTGGAAGCACCTATATGCTTGGTACTTAACATTGCCCTGACAATATTCAGATGCTAATAATTGTGGCTTAATAAAAGTATCAAGTACATTTTGTGCGGTAAAAATAGTTGTATAAAAAACATACAACTCATACTCAAAAAGTCAATAATTTAGCTTGGGGAGGGGAAATAATGACTATCGGAAAGAAGTTTGTACTGGTATTCTCAATATTTTTAGTTGCAGTATTACTGGGAGCATTTTTTGTTTTCAAGACTACAAGAGAACAGCAGTCTGACCTTGTAGCGGTTAATCTGGCGGCAAGACAGCGCATGCTCACCCAGAAATATGTTAAAGAGTACATTAATGGACTAATGCCTCGGCAGGTTCGACACAGCACAATAAAATCAGCTGAAATTGCAACACTTCAAATCGTAGAGGATCGCAAGCAATACACCAAGAACATAATAGTAAAGCTTAAGAAAGACGGCATCACCAACGTACATCCAAACAGAAACTACACCAACCTTGACGGAGGCATTCCACTTCCAGCCACTTTTGTACAGGAAGTATCAAGCACTATCAACGAAAAAGGCGTGTACAGCTACGACCTCCTTAGCAAGTGGAACATAAACAAGAATAAAAACCTGCGTACAGATTTCGAGAGAGACGCATTCGATTTCTTATATCAAAAAGATGGTAAGGTTTTTTCACGTTTCATGGAGCACAATGGCATTTTTACACTTCGCTATGCTACAGCTGATGTCGCTGGCGCCGAGGCTTGTGTATCATGCCACAACGCCCATGAAGACAGTCCTAAAAAAGATTTCAAGCTGGGAGATGTTATGGGCATTCTCGTTGTCAATATTCCGATAGGCACCATGAGTGCAAAAACAGAGGCGTTCTTTAACGATTCAGGTAACGGAGAGTTTGGCGAAGATACTTTCCTCAAGACTAAGAAGGTATTTGATGCCACACTCGGGGCACTCCTTAGCGGTGGGAAAGCGCCTCTGGATTTAAAAATGACAAATTTCGTTACGATCCCAGTATGTGATGATCGTCCAATAATAGCTAAATTAGTTGAGGCTAAAAAGCATTGGGACACTACACAGGAGAATCTAATAGCGCTTCTGAATACTGAGATAAATTCAGCAGAATATATTGTTGCGTATGATGATGCATTTACCAGCGCGGATTCCACGATGGACGCTATAGATGGCGCAGCATCCTTATATCAAGCAAAATCGAAGTCGCGGATGGCGATGCTGTTAAAGATACAGACGCTTTCTGTGATAATTGTCTGTGCGGTAATCGGCCTTGGTTGGTTATTTTTCGCACGTCCATTAATAAGATTTTTGAGCGATCTCGTTGCCAAGTTAAAAGATGGTTCAGACCAGGTTGCCTCAGCATCCGATGCACTATCATCAGCAGGACAGTCCCTTGCAGAAGGTGCTTCAGAGCAAGCATCATCTCTGGAAGAGACAGCTGCATCCATGGAAGAGATGACGTCTATGACAAAACAGATCACAGAAAACGCTGAGAAAGCATCAGAACTGGTTGACGTGTGTACTGTTGCCGCAGGAGAAGGAAATGACGCTGCGGGAGAAGTTAGTGATTCAATGGAAGAGATAGCGACAAGCAGCAGGAAAATCGCTGAAATTACGAAGATAATTGACAGCATTGCATCTCAGACTAATGCCCTGGCACTCAAGGCGGGGAAGGATACGTCCCAGATCATTATGCAGGGAAACAGTTTTGCTGTAGTTGCCAAAGAGGTTAGAAACCTTGCCAATAAGAGTATGAATGCAGCGAAAGAGACAAGGGTAATTGTGGAGAGCTGCATAACTAATGCTGACACGTTTGAGAATACTAGAAATGAAAGTTCAGAATTTAAAGAGAATATTAAAAATATAGCCAGAGGTATAAAGGACATAGAAGCCATCGCATTTCAGACTAACCTCCTGGCCCTGAACGCAGCAGTTGAAGCAGCACGTGCAAGTGATAACGGGGAAAAATTTGCAGCTGTTACAGAAGAGGTAAGTGGTCTTGCCAAAAAAAGTGCAGATGCCGCAAAAGACACTACTGTCCTTATAGGTGAGTGTGTTCAGAAGTCTGGAAATGGAACCAAGATTGCCGCAAAATGCAAAGAGGATACTGAAAATATTGTTAAGGATGTAAAGGAGGCATCAGTTCTTACAAAAGAGATATCGCAGGCATCTGCCGAACAATCAGAGGGTATTTCCCAGGTAAGCATTGCCGTACATCAGATGGATCAGATTACACAGCAAACGGCGGCAAGTGCTGAAGAGACGGCATCGGCAAGTGAAGAATTATCGGCTCAGGCACAAACAATGAAAGAGCAGATTAATATATTAGCGATGCAGGTTGGTGGCAAAGGCGATGGAGAACAAAAAAGATATAAACCCGAAAATCATTCAGAAGAAACTGATAATAAAAACCCCAGTCAGACACCGGAGCAGAATACGGCAAACACAGTGACAAAAGACAATATTATTTTCAAATCAATTTCTATAATAAAATCAATCGTCAAACTGAGAAAGCATAATGTTTCAAACAACGCAATTAAATCAGAACCTATGGGTTCATCTGAAGCTGCACCTGATAATAAAGCAGGAAAGAATGGAAATGGCAAAAAACCTGACGTTGCAATAGGAACGAAATTGAATGACAGTATGATTCAGAAAGGTGAGAAGAGGATTCCGGAGCATGATGAAAGCTTTAGAGATTTTTAATTAGCGATACAGCTCTAATTATAATTTCAGATTTTATGCACGAAGGCTTACACCAAGAGAACTGTTGAGACTTGCAAGGATTTTTTCCTGCAGGATATCTACTTCTTCGCTCTTCAGGGTTTTATCATCTGCTCTGAATATAATCCTGAAGGCGATACTCTTCCTGCCCTTTTCAATCTGCTTGCCCCTGTATACGTCAAAGAATTCTATGTCATCTACATAGTCTATTTTAAGGGATTCGATACATCCTTTTATCTCTGCCCATGTAACCTTCTCATCACTTACTACGGCAAAATCTCTCGTCACTATGGGAAGTGATGGTATTTTTTGATATGAACCTTCAAGCTTTGTCTTATCCATCAGCACGTTAAAATCAAGTTCTGCTACGCAAGGCTTACTCCTGAAATCATAATCATTAATTACTTCTCTACTCAATTCTCCAATAAATCCCAGCACACTATTTCCAAGCCTCAACTCTGCAGATTTTTCTGAACTGAACAGACCAAAGTCAAAATGCGCACTCTCAAGATCCTCCTCAATATTAAGATGCCTGAGTATGGCTTCTATCACGCCTTTTAAAGCCAGATATCCATCCTCCCCGAGAACACATAAGCACTCCTTCTCTTCCGGCAATTGATCATCCTCCTTAGGCAAATAGACCTTGGACAATTCATATATATCCGTTTTCTCAACGCCATAGTTCTGATTGTGTTTCTTCACCCTCAACAGATTATGTACAAGTGCCTTCCTCAGAAGATTTTCATCCTGCCGTATCGGATTGAGAATTTTCAAGCCGCCAGTCTCAGACCAGATAGTACCATGTCTGTCCTGTGAATCACCGACAATGCTGTCAGTAACTACTTCATTAAAACCCAGTCCAGAGATAACGTTCTTTGTTTTTTCAGTAATTTTGTCAAACCGGTTATCCTGTGACAGCTTCACTCCTATACTATTTTTCACAGGTATTTTGTCGTATCCGTGTATCCTGGCGACTTCCTCTATCAGATCTACTTCACGATAAACGTCTCCCCTGAAACTGGGGACATCAACACTGAACCCGTCTTCCGTTTCAGAATTTATTTTAAACTGCAAGTTCTCCAAAATAACCTTCGCCGTATCTTTTTCTATCTGAAGCCCCAACAGTCCGTTCAATCGGGACATCTTCAACGAAACACTCACCTTATTGTCTTCCAGATGGTTTTGGTCTATTACTCCCTCCACCGCCTGACCACCCGCTATCTCCAATATCATCTTTGTCGCTCTCCTTGATGCCCAGTCAACACACTCAGGATCCACGCGTCGTTCAAAACGATAGGAGGAATCCGACATCAGACTAAGCTTCCTGGAGGCCCTTCTAACACTCCTCGGGTCAAAGAAGGCACTTTCCAAAAGGATATTCGTTGTGGTACCAGAGACCTCTGTCTCCTTTCCTCCCATTATTCCCGCAATGGCAACCGGTTTCTGCGAATCTGCAATCACCAGCATTTCATCAGAAAGCACACACTTACTGCCATCGATCGCCTCCATTGTTTCATTCTTCTTTGCCTTTCTGACAACAATTCTATTCTCACTCAACTTGTCAAAATCAAAGGCGTGTAACGGTTGACCACTCTCCATCAATACATAGTTTGTAATATCCACGATATTATTTACAGGACGCAGCCCAATACTGCTGATTTTTCTCTGCAGCCACTCCGGCGATGGGCCTATTTTAACATCTTTTATGACTCTTGCCGTATACCTCCGGCACAATTCATTATCTTCTATAGTAACACTTGTTATATCATTTATATTTTCATCAGTTGTATCATAGTCCACATCCGGAATATCAAGTTTACCGCGTACAATGGTAGCAACTTCTCTTGCGACTCCGACAAAGCCCAGGCAGTCAGGTCTGTTTGAAGTCACCTCAACCTCCAGACAAAAATCATCTTCTACAGGGTTTATGGTGTCAACCACCAATCCTGCATTCGTCAAGCCTTCTGCCAATTTCTCCGCAGAAAGATCGTGTTTACAATAATCCTTAAGCCAGTTGCAACTGATTTTCATAGTTTTAAAATTGTGATAAAAATCTCAGGTCATTTTCAAAGAAAAGCCTGATATTATCTATTCCATATTTCAACATAGTAAGTCTTTCCACTCCTATGCCAAATGCAAAGCCGGTATATTTTTCAGAATCGTAGCCAACGGTATCAAATACATTGGGGTCTACCATTCCCGCGCCCAATACCTCAACCCAGCCACTTTGGGAGCATACACTACATCCTTTCCCTTTACAGAGAGAGCATGAAATATCTATCTCCGCACTTGGCTCAGTAAAGGGGAAGAATGAAGGGCGGAACCTCATCTTTATATCCTGCCCGAAGTACGACTGGGCAAACAGGGTTAAAACATATTTCAGGTCGCTGAAACTGACACCTTCATCCACCATCAACCCTTCAATCTGATGAAACATGGAAGCATGGCGAGCATCAACTGTATCCGGGCGAAAAACTTTTCCCGGAGCTATCATCCTTATTGGAGGTTTTGTTTTTTCCATTACCCTTATCTGGACAGTAGAAGTCTGGCTTCTCAAGAGACGCTTGTTACCCAGATAGAATGTATCAAAATCTTCTCTGGAAGGGTGATCCGCGGGGATATTCAGAGCATCGAAGTTGTAGTATTCGTGTTCTACCTCCGGTCCGTACTCTATATCAAAACACAATTTCTTGAAGATCCCTTTAATTTCATCGATAGTCTGTGTAAGTGGATGTTTATGGCCATATGGTTTCTGCTCACCAGGCAGCGACAAATCAAACATTTTCTTAGAATCAGAAGCCTGTTCTTTATCAGCAAACCTACCTTTTGCATCTTCTATCCATGTACCAATTTCCTGCTTAAGTATATTCGCAGACTTTCCTGTAGATGATCTCTGTTCAGGCGGCAAACTCGGAATTGACTTGATGATATCAGTAATAACGCCGCCTTTTCTTCCGAGATATCTGGTCTTTATCGTTTCAACTTCTTCCAGAGATTCAGCCTTTGCCAATTCGTCTTTCGCCTGATTTTGTATTTCGTTTAATCTTTCCTGCATAATAAACCAGCTCTCGATAGTTGCTAATTCAGATAGTTTTGTTTTACAAGACTATCTTTATATTAAGGGGGTATAACGTGCAAGTAGAATTGCATGCGACTTAACTCAAGTGCCACCCCGCCTTAGAAATGACTCCAATGGTTTCGCGGGGATCCTTCCCGTCCGAACGATTTATCCGGGCGGGCCGAAAGGAGGGGCATATCGCAATATTCCAAATTGGACATTGAGGATTGCTAATCAAAAAAACAATCCAAAAAAGAGTGGAAAACCAGAACGCATGGTACGCATTCTGGCCTTAAATATGTTGCTTTGACAACTCGACCAATTTGTCAAACGCTGCAGGATCGTTTACTGCCGCTTCCGCTAACATCTTCCTGTCAACCACAACATTGGCTTTTATCAGTCCGTTGATAAAACGACTATAATTTATCCCACGCATTTTCGCAGCTGCATTTATGCGTATTATCCAAAGTTTTCTAAAATCCCTCTTTTTGCATTTTCTATCTCTATAAGCAAAGGCCATTGCCCTCACATATGTTTCACTGGCCTTTTTAAAGAGATTACCTCTGCCGCCCCAATACCCTTTTGTTTCATTGAGAAACCTTTTTCTGGCCTGTTTCCTTGCTGAACCTTTTCTTACTCTTGGCATCTTTAAAACCTTTCTTGTGCTTATTCTAAAATATTTACTATGCTTTTCCTAATGCACGTAACGACGACCTGGTAAATCCCTTTGACACGAGACTTGTTCTCTTGAGTGCCCTTTTACGATTGCCAGTTTTTCCTGACATTAAATGACCTGCAAAAGCCTTCTTTCTCTTAATCTTGCCGTTAGGAGAAACCTTAACCCTTTTCGCAAGACCTTTATGTGTTTTTAATTTTGGCATTCCAATACTCCTTCGTTTTCTAAATTTTTAGTGTTATGCTTTTGGTGTTAAAATAATTCCCATACTTCTTCCGGTTGACTTTGCCTGCGATTCTACCTTGGCAATATCTGCCAGAGATATAATAATTTCATCAAATATACCTTTTGCCATATCCCTGTGCGCTCTCTCTCTTCCTCTGAACATCATGTTAACCAGAACCCTATCCTTTCTTTCGAGAAACTTCCTGGCGTTCTTCATTTTCGTCTGCAAATCATGCGCACCAATTTTAGGCCTTACCCTGATCTCCTTTAACTGAACGGTACGACTTTTTTGATGTGATTTTTTACTCAGTTTGTATTGATGCTTTCCGTAATCCAGAAGACGACACACTGGAGGATCAGTATCCGGCGAGACCTCAACAAGGTCCAGGCCTAATTCCATAGCCTTACTGAGTGCATCATGCTTTTTCATGATGCCTAATTGTTCTCCTCCTTCGCCAACAACCCTTACGGTTTTCGCATATATTCTTTCATTAATTCTCTGAAATTTCGAGATCTCTACACCCCCATTCTAAAAAAATTATAATTTAACATTAATGCAAAAATTCCAGATAATCACAAATTTCAACATAAAACGAAATACTAAGTTTTGTCCTTAGCTTCTTTTTCAACTCGTACCAGGAATTCTGACAGAGACAGAGCCCCCTCATCGCCATTCTTACGACTCCTAACTGACACAGACTCTTCCTCTATCTCTCTATCGCCTATGATAAGCAGATAAGGGATTTTTTCCAGGGTACCTTCTCTAATTTTAAAGCCGGTCTTCTCATTCCTCAAATCACAATCAGCACGAATCCCGACCTCGGACAATCTATCCTTTATCTTCTTACTATATTCATCGTGAGCGTCTGTGATTGGCAAAACCCTGACCTGTGTAGGCGCCAGCCACAAAGGAAAATCACCGGCATAATGCTCCAGCAAACAGCCGACAAATCTCTCCATAGCACCAAGCACGGTCCGGTGCACCATTACCACCTTATGCTTCTTACCGTCAGAAGCGATATAATTAACATCAAACCTCTCAGGCAAGTTAAAATCCACCTGAATGGTTGGTCCCTGCCAGCCCCTGCCCAGAGCATCCTTAATCTTTATATCAATTGCAGGGCCATAGAATTTTGCCTCGCCTTCCTCTCTCGTGTATTCCAACTCTTTTTGTTCGAGAGCGTTCTTTAAAGCATCTTCAGCAAGATCCCAGTTCTCGTTTTCTCCTATATACTTTTCAGATTCGCCTTTACCCCTGACCGCAAGCTCTATTTCGTATTCATTAAACCCGAAACTCTGAAGCATGTATTGTGCCAGGTCTATAATACCAACGATTTCATCCTTCAACTGATCCGGCCTACAGAATATATGGGCATCGTCCTGCGTAAAGCCACGAACCCTTAAGAGTCCATGCAAAACCCCTGACCTCTCGTATCTATAAACAGTACCAAGTTCACCCCACCTTTGTGGCAGATCACGATAACTACGTACCGTTGTCTGGAACATAAGAATAGCAAAAGGGCAATTCATCGGCTTCAAGATATACTCTTGTCCGTCAACTTCTATAGGAGAAAACATACTCTCTTCATAGAAGTCTAAATGACCGCTTGTTTTCCAAAGATCTATCTTCGCAATGTGAGGACTGTAAACTATTTCATAACCACGCTTATAATGCTCTTCTCTCCAAAATGTTTCGATAATGTTTCTTATTCTTGCTCCTTTCGGATGCCAGAATACAAGCCCGGGACCACCCTCTTCATGAAAACTGTAAAGGTCTAGCGCGGTACCAACTTTTCTATGATCACGTTTTTTAGCCTCTTCTAAAAGCTTTAGATGTACTCTTAATTCCTTCTTATTCGTAAAAGCCGTACCATATATTCTCTGAAGCATCGGGTTGGTTTCTTTTCCGCGCCAGTACGCTCCTGCAACACTTAACAGCTTAAATGCCTTAATCTTCTTTGTGCTGGCCAGATGCGGACCTCTGCACAGGTCAACAAAATCACCCTGCCTGTAAAAAGAGATAGTCTGATCTTCCAGCCCTTTAATCAACTCAATCTTGTAATCCTGACCAGACTCTGCCATCCTTTTTATGGCGGCATCACTGGCCTCTTCAAAGCGGTCAAATGTCTCGTCTGACTCAATAATCCTCTTCATCTCTGCTTCTATCTTCTCAAGGTCTTCTTCAGCCAGGGTTGTTTCCAGATCAAAGTCATAATAGAATCCGTCCTTGATAGAAGGGCCAATTCCCAATTTGGCATTAGGGTATAAATTCGCTACTGCCTGAGCCATAACATGAGCGGTACTATGCCTGAGTATCTCAAGACCGTCTTCAGAATCAGCCATCACAAAATCCAGTGTGGTATCTGCCTCAATCTGGCTATCAAGATCTATTAGTGTACTGTTCACCTTGCCGGCTATTGCCATACCTCTATTCTTCTCAGAAATATCGCAAGCCACGTCCTTAACAGTGACCTTATCTTCATATTTCCTTTCAATACCGTCCGGCAGTGTTATTTTAACCATTTTCTCTTGTTGTAGTAGATTTTCCACGTATTATGGGAAACAGTCAATTTACCTGATTTTTCGTGTCATTTCAACTAATATTTTCTGCTGCTAAAAACAATTTGACTTTAATATTTCCATAAACTATAATTTCGGCTCGAAATCAGGAAACCATTTGATAATAAGAGGTTGAAAATGATCAATAGCACAGAAAAGCAGCTAAATCCACTAAAAAACAGGCTCGTACATTTAAGGGACTCTCTTTGACCTGACTTCCAGGGAAGAGGAGCAGGTAGAGATAGAAAAGCAGCTGGAAAATGCGGATTTCTGGAGCAATAAGGAGAAAGCGCAATCTACCGTTAAAAGGCTTAAGGTATTAAAAGAATTAACCGTGCCTTTTCATGAGTTACAGAAGTCGCTCAATGATGTCGT
>Ga0233429_1003384_pt1 | contig 15125 bp, 13 predicted proteins | sample SI_118_April2016_3_FD_179879 | JGI IMG/M metagenome (GOLD analysis project Ga0233429, IMG submission 179879) | Seawater microbial communities from Saanich Inlet, British Columbia, Canada - SI_118_April2016_135_MG | ecosystem: Environmental > Aquatic > Marine > Inlet | place: Canada: British... | reverse complement strand
TTCGATCAGGCTCATTAAAATGTCATCCAGCACATCATAAGGCGGCAGGCTGTCTTCGTCGAACTGATCTGGTTTGAGTTCGGCCGAGGGCTTTTTGGTAATCACACGCTCCGGAATGGCTCGGCCTTGAGGTCCCAGAAAGTCCTCAACAAAATTCTCGTTGCGCCAATGCGAGACATTAAAGACCGTGGTCTTATAAACATCTTTTAATACCGAATAGCCGCCACACATATCGCCATAAAGCGTCGCATAGCCGACCGACATTTCAGATTTATTGCCGGTCGTGAGCGGCATGAAACCGAGCTTGTTGGAGATCGCCATAACGATGAGACCACGCGCACGGGCTTGAATGTTTTCTTCTGTGGTGTCGGCTTCGGTGTCGCCAAAGACCGGCGCCAACATGCCTTCAAAAGCCTTCATGGCATCAATAATCGGCACGGTATCATAAGCGATGCCCAATATCTCCGCCTGCTCAGCTGCATCATCGAGACTGTCTTGAGAGGTATAAGGCGATGGCATCATGACGCAATGTACTTTATCGGCACCGATGGCATCGACAGCTACAGCGGCAGACAGTCCGGAATCGATCCCGCCGGAGAGCCCTAAAATAACACCTGGAAAACGATTTTTATTAACGTAATCCCTGAGACCTAGAACCATGGCTTGATAAATCGAGGCCAGCATTTTCTCATTGTCGTCTGGCGTCTCGGCGATCTCGCCTGGGGCACAAACCCAACCCTGATCCGATTTTGACCAATTGCTCGTCACCTGCCCCTTAGCAAAGCCCGGCAGTTGAATCGGCAATTGCCGATCTGCACCCAGTACGAAGGAGCCGCCATCGAAGACCAATTCATCCTGGCCACCCACCAAATTGACATAGACCAGCGGTAGACCAGATTCGCTCACCCGTGCGACGGCCAAGTTTAAGCGCTGGTCGGTTTTATCAACTTCAAAGGGAGAGCCGTTCAAAACGATCAGGATTTCAGCGCCCGATTCATCGAGACATTCGGTGACATCGCCGTTCCACATATCTTCGCAAATCATCACGCCGAGCTTTATACCTTTAAAGGCGATCGGCCCCGGTACGGGGCCCCGGTCAAAAACACGGTCCTCATCAAACACACCGTAAGTCGGCAAGAGATGCTTGAAACGAATGGTGGCAATTTTACCTTGGTCGAGCAGCAGCACGGCATTGTATAATTTGCCGTCTTCGCGCCAGGGTGCCCCAATGAGGAGTGCGGGGCCACCCTCTGCCGTCTCTGTGGCAAGAGCATTTACTTTTTCCTCCACCCGATCCAAAAAAGCCGGCTTGAGCACAAGGTCCTCGGGCGGATAGCCACTGACCAATAGCTCGCCGGTAACGACGAGATCAGCGCCGTCCTGCTTGGCCCGGTCACGGGCTTCACGGATCAAGGCAATATTGCCATCAACATCGCCGACAGTCGGGTTAAGTTGCGCAAGTGCAATCGAAAGATCGCTGGTCATTTAAATATTCCAAATAAAATCTAGTATGGTCAAATTCAGGGCTAGCATTAGAGGACACCCCCAAGCCAGTCAATACCTCGATATTGTCCAAAAAAGACAATGCTCTAGCAATCTCAACCAGAAGTCGCTATGAAGGAAACATGGCAGATGAAACTAAAAATGATAGCACCCCCTTAGAGCAGGTTGTGTGGGTTGGATCGGATGGCGATCGCATCCTTCAAACTGACAACCCCGCACCAGATGCGCCTGAGCCAACTCCTGCACCACCATCGGTTTCGGCACCGGCGGAGACCACGGTACCAGAAGCCCTACCGACGAATGATGTCGGCACAAAAAATCAAAGCAAAGTGCTGGCTCAGGCGGTGGTTTCAACCTTTACTGATCGTTTGAAAGAAGAGGCTGAAAAGCGCGGCGGTTATCTGACCGTCGGCGATATTGACCAGCTAAGTCAGCAATTTGACCGCAAACGGGAAGCCTTGGAAGAGGTCTTCCAACAAAGTTTTGAACAATATGTCCGTATCCGCGAACGTGCGGCCTTTGATCACGCCCGCAAATATCCCTTTGACCGCGTCATCGTAAACACTTTTGCGCATTTGTTTGATCGGCATCGCGTAGCTGAAGATGGCCCGCGTTCCGTCACCCGCCATGTTTTGCCCGGGTTCTTCATGGCTCTCGACAAGATGATCGGTCCCGAAGCAATGGAAGGTTATCAGGCGCGCAGCCGCGTTATTGTCCACCGCCTAAGCAAAGGCGAGGAAAGCGAGTTGGATTGGGCGGAAATTTACGCTGAACCGGAATCTAAAAAAGTGTGTTTTGACGCCTTGGTGGATTTCGCCCCCTATTTTGAGGATATCAAAAAACGCCAGGAATGGTTTTTGGCAATAGCGAATAACAATCTAGCGCCGGAGAATGACTGGGAGCTTACCGAAGGCGGCTTTAACAATCTTGTTGGTGAAATGTTTTCCAGTTTGCGTGACGAGCTAGCCGATCCGGACTCACGAAAAGTCCTAGAAGAAAAATATGGCGGCGTCACCTGTTTCGAGCTTGATCGCATTTTCGAGAAAATGGATATGGGCTAACCTGCCCATCAAGTTAGCCAGCTCCTAGCATAGTTCTTAGTATAGTTATAATTTGGGATATTTGAGCGAGGGATTCGACGGCACGACGTTATGCTCCATCATATAAGGGATAAATTCAATATCCCCTTTGAGAATGTCATCAACCAAAAAACCAACCAACTCATTGAAACACTCTTTTAACAGCCCGCCTTCAGCCGATTCGCAAAGGTCGCGGGTTTTATGCGCATCTACCAAGAGTTTATTGTGGTATTCGATATGGTGGTCGATCTTTGGAAAACCGATTTTTTTTAAGATTACTTCTTCACGGCGAAAATGGTCCTCGGCAAATTCAACAAATGAGGCAAACATTTTTTTACACCGGTCACCATCATTGGCTTCAATCGCATCTGAGACAAGATTGATAAGCTCGACCAGTTTTTTGTGATCTTCGTCAATTTCTGGATGACCGGTCTCCAGCTCTGGAAACCACTCGAAATGGAATACATTGTCTTCGTTTGAAGCAATCTCAGTCGCTTTGTCTTCTTCTTTGGGCATGAAGCCCTCCTACGCTCAAGAACAAGTATTTTTTTTAATTGTCCGGAAGCTAGAAGACTTTATTAGTTATTTCCTTGATCTTAATCATATTTTTAGAAAAATTCGAAAAAGTCGCTTAAGGCTCGAAAAGTCCCCTCCGGGTCCTCCTCAGCCAAAAAATGTCCGCAAGGCAGCCCGGCGCCTGAAACGGTCTCGCATTTTTCCTGCCAGGTTTCCAATACATCATAGCATGCCCCCATAGCCCCTTTATCACCCCAAAGAACCAAAGTCGGACATTTGATTTTTTGACCCTTTGCCTGATCTTCACGATCAAATTCCAGATCGATTGAGGCGGCCGCCCGGTAGTCCTCGCAGCTCGCATGAATGGTTGCTGGGTTTGAGAAGCAGCGGATATATTCAGCCATCGCATCTTCGGTAAAACAATCGCCCGCCGACCAATGACCGGTTTTTTTGCGGAGATAGTATTCCGGGTCAGCGCCGATCAAGCGTTCCGGCAGATCGAAATCCTGGATTAGAAAATACCAATGGTAGTAACTGGTCGCAGCCTTCTGATCGGCGGTCTCATATAATGTTAAGGTCGGCACGATATCGAGCAAGGCGAGCTTGGAAATACATTCAGGGTGATCCAAAGCCAAACGGTGAGCCGTCCTGGCACCCCGGTCGTGCCCCGCGACAGCAAAACTTTCAAAGCCCAGCGATTTCATCACCTGGATTTGATCATCGGCCATGGCTCGAAATGAATAAGGTGCGTGATCTGGCGTCGTCTCGGGCTTGGACGAGTCCCCATAGCCCCGAAGATCAGTCACGACAACAGTAAAACGTTCTGCCAATTGTGGTGCAATTTTATGCCACATGACGTGAGTTTGCGGATAACCATGGAGCAGCAAGAGCGGCGGACCTTCACCACCCACCAATGTCCGAATGACGGCTCCCCCAGATTGATTGACAGTCTCAATGTCGGATTGGAGGAAGCCGTCGAACATATTTATGTTTACCTAAATACCACCAACAACTTGCTTCATAACGCCGGCTTTATTGTTCGCACGATCTGCTTTGAGACGATCGGCAAAAGCAAAAGCAAGTTCTAATGCCTGCTTACCATTAAGCCTAGGATCACAATGGGTGTGGTAGCGGCTCGAGAGATCTGCTTCGGTAATCGCCTGCGCGCCGCCCACACATTCGGTGACATCTTGGCCGGTAAGTTCAAAATGAACGCCGCCAGGATGTGTGCCTTCTGCATTATGGACAGCGAAGAAGCCTTCCACTTCACGGATGATCTGATCGAAGTGGCGGGTTTTGTAGCCCGAGCTCGCTTTGACCGTATTGCCATGCATCGGATCGCACGACCAGACAACGGAGCGGCCTTCTTCTTTGACTTTGCGTACCAGCGCGGGCAGCGCCTCTTCAACTTTGTCCGCTCCCATACGAGAGATCAGGGTTAGACGGCCCGGCTCATTTTCCGGGTTCAGGCGGTCGATCAATTCGATTAAATAATCAGGCTCGGTGGTCGGGCCAATTTTAGCGCCGATCGGATTATTAATTCCGCTCAGAAACTCGAGATGCGCATTATCCAATTGGCGGGTACGTTCACCAACCCATAGCATATGAGCCGAGGTGTCATACCATTCGCCGGTCAGGGAATCTATCCGCGTCATCGCCTCTTCGTAGCGCAACAACAAAGCTTCATGCGAGGTGTAGAACTCGGTCTCTCTCAGCTGCGGCGCCGTCTCCGACGTCAGACCACAGGCCGCCATGAAGTTGAGCGACTCGTCCAGCCGTTCAGCCATATCCTTATAGCGCTCGCCAATAGCATCATCGGCGACAAATCCCATATTCCATTGATGGACACGATGCAAATCAGCAAAGCCGCCTTGAGCAAAAGCGCGTAACAAATTAAGCGTTGAGGCGGATTGATTGTAAGCTCGGACCATGCGTTCCGGATCGGGCACACGTTTCTCTTCGGTGAAATCGATGCCATTGATGATATCGCCGCGATAACTTGGCAGCTCCACACCATCAATTGTTTCGGTATCTCCTGATCTCGGTTTAGCAAACTGACCCGCCAGACGACCGACCTTAACGACCGGGCAAGCGGCGCCAAAGGTCAGCACCACTGCCATCTGCAACAACACGCGGAAGGTGTCGCGGATGTTATCGGGGTGAAATTCCCGGAAGCTCTCCGCACAATCGCCGCCTTGCAACAAGAAAGCCTCGCCTTCGGCGACTTTGGCCAATTGACGTTTCAGCGCGCGCGCCTCACCGGCAAAAACCAGTGGCGGATAACCAGAAAGCGTCTGCTCTACTTCTTCAAGTTTTGCCAGGTCCGGGTATTCCGGAACCTGCAGGATCGGTTTTCCGCGCCAGCTATCGGGCGACCATTTATTTGCCATTGTCTTTACTCATTCTTCCCAGGTGTAGATAATCTTTTTTAAGTGGCGCACTCTATACGCCCATATGTACTTTAATTCCAGGAAAAAAGGGCAGCTGGCAATCTAATGAAAGCGATCGAGATCAATTCTTTTGGCGGACCGGAGGTTCTTCAGGTCACCGAAATCCCCGAACCCACCCCGAAATCAGGCGAAGTGCTGGTCAGCCTGCATACTGCCAGCGTCAATCCCGCCGACAGCAAAGTACGCCAAGGAACCGGAGCCGGAGCCGCAAATGTCACCTTTCCCTATATAATCGGCCGTGATTTCTCAGGCGTCATAAAGGCGTGTGGGGAAGATGTCATAGAGTTCAAACCCGGTGATGCGGTCTTTGGCGTGCTGCCGGTCGGCGTTGAAGGGACTTACCTGGAGGCGCTCACAATTGAGGCAAGCGTGATCGCGCCAAAACCCGAGACTATGAGCCACGCCGAAGCAGCAGCCCTCGCTTTGTCCGGCCTAACCTCTTTGGTCGCCATTGAGGATACGCTGGAATTGCAAGCGGGTGAGCGCATTCTCATCCAGGGCGGCGCCGGCGGTGTCGGCAACTTTGCCGTCCAACTCGCCCACCATCTAGGCGCTGAAGTCATCACCACGGCGAGCCCGGCCAACCATGACTATCTGCGAGATCTCGGTGCCAACCAGGTCATCGACTATAACACGCAGGACTTCACCGAAGTTCTTTCTGACATTGACGTGGTTTTTGATTTGATTGGCGGCGAAGTCCACCAGCGCAGCTTCGAGGTTTTAAAACCAAATGGCCGCCTCGCCTATATCGCGCCTCTTTTGAAAAATGCCGAGCCGCCCCGTGATGACATCACTGTCATGCGGCCTAAAGTTGGCCGTGACCGCCCGCATCTTCTACGCATCATCGACCTCTATGAAACCGGCGCCATCATCGCCCCCGACATCCAAACCCTACCACTCGAGGAAGCCGGCAAAGCGCACGATCTGGTCGACACCCACCACGTTCGCGGCAAGATCGTCCTGCAGATTAAATAAGATCTAAAAAATGTACCTGGCAAACTTTGGGCAGATTCCCTTGACATTTCTATATTTCTAGATATATAGTTATTTATGGATAAGAACTTACATGAAATAGACGCCGCCAACAGCCTCGCTGCCCTTGGCAATGTCACGCGGCTTCACCTTTTTCGCTATTTGGTACAGGCAGGAGCCGAAGGGGCCATTATCGGGGCCATTCAAACACATCTTAATGTGCCGGGCTCAACGCTCCACCATCATATCGCCAAGCTGGTTAAAGTTGGCTTGATCGAACAGGAAAAAAAGGGCCGCAAAATTATCTGCCGCGCCAATTATGACCGCATGGACAGTTTGCTGTCATTCGTGACTGAAAATTGTTGCGTTGGTTTTGAAGACACTCGCAATTTGAAAACGGCGTAACGGTCATGAACCAACTCGTTGCCACAATTCAAACTTTTACCCTACCAAGGCTCAAAAAAATAAACTGGGTCTGGATGCTGATCATAGCCCTGCCGATCTTTCTGTTAGCCGCACCCGATGATCAAGCCAAAGACACGGCCCTATTCACACTCAATAATTTCATAGAAATTCTGCCCTTTCTAGCGCTTGCTGTCGGCTCGGTTGCGTATATCAAAGCGAGCGGGGGCGAAACCGTCATTGGCGGTATTTTCAAAGGTAACCTCGCCATCATGATTGCGATTGCGGCGACCTTTGGTGCGCTATCGCCGTTTTGTTCTTGCGGTGTCATTCCTCTCATTGCGGCGTTGCTGGCCGTCGGTGCGCCGCTTGCTGCCGTGATGGCTTTTTGGCTGTCCTCGCCGATCATGGATCCCTCGATGTTTTTGATGACCGTCAGTATTTTGGGCCTGCCCTTTGCAATCGGCAAAACGCTCGCCGCCATCGGTGTCGGCATTTTGGGTGGCAGCAGTATCTACGCCCTGCAACGTTTTGGTTTTTTTGATGATCCGCTAAAAGTACAGCCAAGCTCCGGTTGTGGCACGTCTTCGCTGGCCGAGACGGCTAAAGTCAATTGGAAGTTTTGGCAAGAACGGGATCGCCGCCTAACGTTCAAAAGTGAGGCGGTAGGCAATTTCTTATTCTTAGCTAAATGGCTCACCCTCGCTTTCATGCTGGAAAGCCTGATGTTGGCCTACGTGCCGGCCGAAATGATCGCAAATTTGGTTGGTGGCCAAGGCGTCACACCGATTATCATTTCAGCTGTGGTCGCGGTCCCCGCCTATCTCAACGGCTTTGCGGCGCTGCCACTGGTCAATGGTTTGATCGAGCAAGGCATGAACCCCGCTGCCGGCATGGCCTTCATGATCGGCGGCGGCATTAGCTGCATTCCGGCGACCGTCGCGGTCTATGCGCTGGTCAAAAAGCCGGTCTTCATCAGCTACCTCGCCATCGCCCTCAGCGGCGCCGTTCTCTCCGGCCTCGGCTATGCCACCTACCTAAATTTCCTCACCTAGCCAAATTCAATTTTAACCTATTCTTCCGGATCGGGGCGTTTGGAGCGCATGGTGACAAATTCTTCAGCGGAAGAAGGATGGATGCCGGTCGTGGCATCAAACTGTGCTTTGGTGGCACCGCATTTCAGGGCAATCGCCACACCTTGAATAATCTCCGGCGCATCAATGCCCATCATGTGACAGCCGACGACTTTGTCGGATTTGGGATCAACGATCAGTTTCATAACCGAGCGTTCGTCCCGACCGGACAACGTATGCACCAGGGGCTTGAAGTTAGAATCATAGACATCGACTTTGCCATATTCGGCGCGGGCCTCGTCTTCGGTCAGACCAACTGTCGCGATCGGCGGCGTCGAGAAGACGGCGGACGGCACATTTGAATAATCGGTCGTCCGGGTGTCTTTGTTAAACAGCATATCGGCCAAAGCATGACCTTCCTGGATCGCGACCGGTGTCAGCTGAATGCGGTCGGTGACATCACCCACCGCATAAATGTGAGGTTGCGAGGTGCGGTTGAGCTCATCAACTTTGATCGAGCCATTGTCTTGCATCTCAACTCCCGCGGCCTCCAACCCTAAGCCTTTGGTGTTGGCAGCCCGCCCCGTCGCATACATCACGCAATCGGTTTCCAGGATTTCTTCATCACCCAAACGCAGACTAAAGACATCGCCTTGTTTTTCGATGCTCTCAACGACAGTTTCGGTGAGGATCTTAATGCCGCGCTTTTCCATCTCTTCGAACAGCGAGACCCGCATGTCGGAATCGAAGCCGCGGAGAATATTATCAGCGCGGATAATCTCGGTCACTTCGACACCGAGACTGGCGAAAATGCCGGCGAACTCAACAGCGATATAACCGCCGCCGACAATCACCATACGCTTTGGCAATTCTTTAAGCTCCAGGGCTTCATTGGAGCTAATAACATGCTCAATGCCTGGGATATTTGGCATTGATGGCCAGCCGCCAACCGCAATGAGAATGTTCTCGGCCGTGAGGCGTTCGCCGCCCACTTCGACGGTATGATCATCGACCAACACGCCCCGGCCCTCTTTGAGATCAACATTATTGTCACGCAGGATGCGAAGATAAATGCCGTTCAAGCGATCAAGCTCGGTGTTTTTATTGTCGATCAGCTTACCCCAATCATGGCTCGCCCCTTCGATGGTCCAACCATAATTGACCGCGTCTTCCATATAATCGGCATAATGGGCGCCATAGATCAGCAGCTTTTTCGGGATACAGCCTCTAAGTACACAGGTGCCGCCAACGCGGTCTTCTTCACAGACGGCAACCCGGGCGCCATAGCCGCCAGACAAGCGAGACGCACGAACACCGCCGGACCCGGCGCCAATTGTGATCAGATCGTAATCATAATTCGACATGATTTTTGGAAATCCTATTTCATTTCATATGTAATTTGCGCGGAGTATAGCGGGTGATTTTGGGTCTGGCACGCCCTTGATGCCCCTCCTGACGTCAAATTTATTTGAACTACATCGCAGCTATTTTCCCGAGTTTATCGACACTGGACCTTCTCTGTACTATGTAAGGGAGACGCGCTGTAACATTGGATATGAATTATCATGACCGACTATATCCTGACCTACGAGGCAACACTTCGGCTCAGTATTTTTATCGGAATCCTGGCCGTCATGGTTCTATGGGAAGTACTGGCACCTTGCCGTAATAATCAGTTTTCCCGCTGGCAACGGTGGCCCAGCAATTTTGGCATCGTTGTCGTCAACACGCTTCTCGTGCGTCTGATCTTTCCAACCGCAGCCGTTGGCTTGGCAGTGGTGGCCGAGGAGCGTGGCTGGGGCATATTTAACCTTATCGATCTGCCAGTTTGGGCGGAAATTCTGATCGCTGTCATCGTGCTTGATCTGATTATTTATTTGCAACATGTCATGGTTCACGCTGTGCCTGTTCTTTGGCGCTTGCACCGGATGCATCACGCTGATCTCGACTATGATGTGACGACCGGAGCGCGGTTTCATCCCCTTGAGATCATCCTCTCGATGATCATAAAATTTGCTGCCGTTGTTTTGCTTGGCGCGCCTGCTGTTGCCGTTATTATTTTTGAAGTTCTGCTGAACGCGACGGCAATGTTCAATCACGGCAATATTAAATTACCGATCGCGCTCGACCGCGTTCTTCGGCTGTTTGTCGTCACCCCGGACATGCACCGGGTGCACCATTCAACGCTACCCGAAGAAACCAACAGCAATTTCGGCTTTAGCATTCCGTGGTGGGATCGCTTGCTTGGCACTTACCGCGCGCAACCAAAAGCCGGACATCAAGACATGATTATCGGTATCAAACAATTTCGGGAGGCGAAATATCTCCGGCTCGACTGGCTGATGATCCAACCCTTCCTAGGCGGGATCGGCAATTACTCGGTCTCGGGAAGAACCGAAGAGTCAGAAGATTAAGTCGATTTGACCTTCCAGTTACTGGAAGGGCTATTGTCCAGATCGATTTAGAAAGTAAAAATTACTGATGGCTTTATCAAAAATACAACTTCTCCTATTAGGGTGCGTGATTATTGGGGTCGCAATTGCCGGCTACTTTATGATGCGTCCGACAGATAGCCTCCAGGGTCAGGCTGATGCCGACAATCTTGAGCAGGTCGCAATGGGTCAAAAAATATACGCCGAGAACTGCGCCTCCTGTCATGGCGTTAAGCTCGAAGGTCAAAAGAACTGGCGACGGCAATTGCCGGGAGGCGGACTGCCCGCCCCGCCACATGATCAATCCGGCCACACTTGGCATCACCCTGACAAATTGCTGTTCAACTATACCAAGCAAGGCGGTCAGGCGCTTGCCCCTAAAGGCTTTAAAAGCAACATGCCGGGATATGGCGAAACACTGAGCGATGGTCAAATTTGGGCGGTGCTGGCTTTTATTAAAAGCAAATGGCCCGATAAAATTCGCCGCCGTCAGGCCCGTCTGAGCGAGCAGTCTCAAAGAAAATAAAAAAAGCTATGTTTTCTACTAAATATTTTAGTATAATAGCAATTAACGAAATTTGAGAGGCCCCAATCATGTTTATCAAAACTTCCTTATTTAAACAATTTTCGCTCATTGTACTGACCTTTTCTTTTCTTATCGGCGTGGCGCTGAGTCCCGCTCTAGCAGAAAAAATCCCGCAACCGACCCGAGGTGATGACGGCCTCTATCATCATGATTGGTTCTTGGATTCCTTCCTGGATCTCAAAGAGGATTTTGAAACGGCAAAAAAGAACGGCAAACGCCTGGTTATTTTCATTGAGCAGAAAGGCTGCATCTACTGCAAAAAGGTTCAAACCGAGATCCTGGTTGACCCTAAAGTCAACGCCTATGTTCGCAAACATTTTGAAATTATCCAAATCGATATGTGGGGTCTAAAAGAAGTCACGGATTTTGATGGCGAAGAGACGAACGAGAAAAACCTAGCGCGTAAATGGGGTTCCATATTCACCCCGACAATTTATTTTTACCCTGACACATGGGAAAAAATGAAGGGCAAGAATGGCAAAGACGCTGCTGTTGCGGTTATGCCGGGTGCCTTTGGCAAAGGCACGTTTTTGGCGCTGTTCGAATGGATCCAGAAAAAACGCTATGAGACCGGCGAACATTTCCAAAAATACGTCAATGACCGGTACTGGAAATCGCGCGGTGGGCGACCTGCAAACGAAGTCCTGAAATAACCTACTCCGCCGCCAATACTTCACCTGTTTCTTTGGCGATCATACGCTCGATAGCGCGTCTGGCGGGAAGCCGGGCGCTGTCGTGTTTTATGTCAACGAACCCTTTGTCCATCGTTTCCGCCATGCAGGCTTGCTGCTGCTCAAGGAAATCGAGATCCTCGTTAAAGGTGAAAGCGATCTCGCCGTGCAAAATTTTAGTGGCCTCTTCGTCCTTGGGTTTATAGCCGTTGAGCGGCGTCCAGAAATAATAGCAGCTGCTTTCGGTGCGCGGCGTGACGCCATGATAAAGCCGGAGATTGAAGCCGCCTTCCTGCTCCCGGCTTTCCTTGGCACCGCGCCCTTCTTCCAAAGCCCCCGTCCATTGAACGACGGTTGACGGCACGACATATTCAAACTCCTGCCAACGATCCACCAACTGGCCATCTTTAAATCCAGCCCCTTTGACATAAGTCGGCGGCGGCATAATGCTTTCCATCCAGCGAATATAATGCACGCCAGTTTCCTTGGGTGTCACTTCCATCGTGGCATTGACCTGACCTTTTTGATCACCGCCACCGATGGTGTTGCGATGGATATAGGGGATATGGGTGAGATCCATGAGGTTGTCGATCAGCAGCATGTAATTACATTCAATCTCATACATATCGTGGATATGCGGCCAGTTTTCATGATCGTCGTTCCAGGGAAAATCAACCAGCAGCTCGGACGGATCAGCCAAAGCAGGATCGCCCATCCAGATCCAGACAATCTCCTGACGCTCGAAAATTGGGAAGCCGCGCACTTTGGCATAAGGCGGAATTTTCTCCTGGCCGGGTATAAACACGCAATCGCCTGCCCCATTAAATGTCATGCCGTGATAGCCGCATTGCACACCACCCTCAACGACGTCGCCTAAACTGAGCGGTGTTGCCCGGTGGCAGCAGCGATCTTCAACGGCGCAAGCCTTGCCATCTTTATCTCGAAATAAAGCGACATTTTCGTTTAGAAGTGTGCGGGCCAAAGGTTTTTCACCTTCAACTTCGTGGCTCCATGCGGCTTGGTACCACGCGTTTAACGGCCATTGCTGATCGGTTTCTAGAAACATTGACGCTCTCCCTGATGACTTAAAAGAAAATATCGCGGGTTTTTCCGCTTATGTCTTTTTCTCCACAAAAAATTTGACAGAAATAGGGGCTCCGGTCAATTGATGGCTGGGTTTCCAGAAGGTTGCCAAGGTTGCATGCACCATCCGTGGGCGGCATAGTCATCACTGCAAAATGGAGCGGCCCACTATGGCGACATATGAATTCGACCGAAAACCCATCATTGTTCAATTTGAAGATAAATCTTCTTTCACAGAAACCTATGGGTTTGTCGGCTCCCAAGGCTACGTCTTTTTGGAAGGGCAATTGATGGTTCCGAAAGACGTTGAGTCGGACACTTTATTCGTCTTTATGCACCCGGCCACGACGCTCAATCTTATGCCTTTTCCGGCGGGCCTTGCCCGGGCGGGCCATCACGTGATGTGCTGCGGTAGTCGCTATGCCAAAAACGATACGGCCCTAATTATGGAGAAAGTCGTTGTCGATTTGGCAGAATATATTCGCTATGCCAAAGAGACCTTGGGCTATACGAGAATTATTCTGATGGGTTGGAGCGGCGGCGGGTCCTTGACGCTGCTCTATCAGGCCGAGGCCCTAAATCCCACGATCACTGAAACACCAGCGGGCGACCCGGCTGATCTCACCCAAGCAGCGCTGATCCCCGCTGATCTGGTGGTCTTTATCGCCGCCCATATCGGCCGCGCTCGGATTTTGTCTGAATGGATTGATCCATCGGTCAACGACGAGGCCAATCCCGATGACCGCACTGTCGAGCTTGATCTCTATGATCCAGCTAATCCGAACCAGCCGCCTTATAGCGAAGACTATGTCGCCGAATTTCGGGAAGCTCAGCGCGCCCGAATCAAGCGCATCACCGCTTTTGCCGATCAATCTTTGGCGGATCTTGAAGCCAAAGATGGCGCCGAAATGGAGCGGCCATTTATCGTGCACCGTACCATGGCCGACCCCCGCTTTCTGGATACCAATATCGAGCCCAATGGCCGCAAGGAAAACTGGTGTTATCTCGGTAATCCGGAAACCGTCAATGTCGGCCCGGTTGGCATCGGTCGCTTCTCCACCCTTAGGGCCTGGTTGTCACAATGGTCGGAGCGATCAAACGCCGATGGCATCGCCTGCGCCAAACGCATCGACACCCCCTTACTACTCGTCGAAAATCAAGCCGATGAAGCAACACCGCCCAGCCACACCCGCCAAATATTCGCGGCTTCCGCGAGCCCGGACAAAGTTATGCACCAGATTGAAGGCGCGACCCATTATTATAAGGATCAGCCGGACAAGCTCATCGAAGCGGTCGATATCGTCATCAATTGGGTTCGGGAGCGGACTGGTTAGCCAAAATTATAGGATGGATACGCCAACAATGATTCATAGGAGAATTCTGCGCTTTTTCTGGTTGGAGGAATTGGCTGCAAGAGCTATTTTCTTCAGAATCACCGTTAGAAGTTCATTTTAGGGAAAGGACGCAATAAAGGTTTGCCCCCCAGAATGGAGGGGTTGTTAACAGCGCCCATGAAAGGAACTTATGGACGATTGTATCCGTAACCATCCTTCTTCGAGAGCCGCGCTTCTGGTCGAAAACGGAATCCACATTCAGCGAACAGGCTGTTGCCAGTTGCCTCAGACTTTCACTGTTAAATGCCGTCTGATGGGTTAGGTCGCCAAATTGGTAATTTGTTCCCCAAGGGGAAGATGCGTTCGGTACTCTGACAACGATCTTCCCTTGAACGCTTAAGGACTTTTTAATCAAAGAAAGTAATCGAAACCCCTCATCTGGAGAAAAATGCTCGAGAACATCAAGCAACACAATTCGATCAAATTCGTCATCTTTAGATTTCTCGAGATACTGCCATACATCAATGCATTCAAATCGTGGAGAAACCTCAGGTATCTGAACTTCTTTCAAGGCAATGTCTTGGTCAATCCCGTGGAAATTCACAAGCCCCTTACCTGCCAGATACGCAAGAAACTCGCCGGTTCCGGAGCCAATCTCTAGACAGGTCATATCCACAGAAAATTCCGCAGGTTTCCATATCTCGGCATCGAACCGCGCAATATCTTTGCTAGCCAACGAAGGGGAGCGATAATTCTTGTATGCGGAGTAGCTGGCAAAAAAATCCGTAGACATTGTTTCTTTTCTATAGTCAACAGGTTGGCAACAACTAGCTCCTTTGCACAACAAAGGCAATTGGCCATTTTTAAAAAGATGAGAATAGTGCCCGCCATCAGGGGTAAAGCAGACATCCTCATCAGATTGCCCTCTTTGGAAACTACTCCACCGTGACCGATTTAGCGAGATTGCGGGGCTGATCGACATCGGTGCCTTTGGCGACCGCTGTGTGATAGGCCAGCAATCTCG
>Ga0233429_1003383_pt1 | contig 15125 bp, 13 predicted proteins | sample SI_118_April2016_3_FD_179879 | JGI IMG/M metagenome (GOLD analysis project Ga0233429, IMG submission 179879) | Seawater microbial communities from Saanich Inlet, British Columbia, Canada - SI_118_April2016_135_MG | ecosystem: Environmental > Aquatic > Marine > Inlet | place: Canada: British... | reverse complement strand
TGTGGCCGGTATTTGGGTGATAACATTCTCAAGTGTGGTGATATCGTTGGTCATTCGGGATACGATATCCCCCGTTCTTTTTTTAATGAAATAACTAATGGATAAAGTGTGAAGATGTTCAAAAACAGCTACTCGTAATTTTATGATTGAGGATTTTTGAGCTAGGTTGAAATAATAATCTTGGCATACGGTGCATATAAGTTGAAGAATTAAAAGGAGGCCGGTGAGTAGGATAAAATGGTTGAGCAGTTCCAGATTTTTCTCGACCGTTACTGTGTCGATCACCTGCTTAATAAACCAGGGAAATACTAAATTGGTCCCTGTAGCGATTAGCAGGAAGAAACTTCCAGTGATTAAAAGCTTTTTGTGGGGGGTGAGTAGCCTCAGAATTCGTTTAATTTTTTCCATGGATCGCCTTCTTGATTAGAGGTGCTTTTATGTCTCATCATTATTGGTTTTGTTTAAAATGAAGTTGAGATCTTCGGAGTATCTGACGGGTTTTCGGGGGAAACACCTGGCTGCCAGACTATAAAACATTCTAAAGCATCTGAACCACGACAGTCTGTTTAGTCGGTAGTATAAATATAGTTTCAGGGCAGAGCGCTGGAGTTTGACGGAGTGCTCAATTCCGAAAATTAATAATCGATCTGTAGTAGGCAGGGACAAATTCATCTCAAAGTTTTTAAGGTATTGTTTTCGCTTTTGGTCCAGGTTACTCAGTAGCGTGTAGGCCTCTAAATAAGCACTCGAATTTTTAAAGTGTTCAATGTATTCGGGGGGGAACCAATTTGCATAATCGGTGCTCATCAGATGCCCTGCTTTTTTTCTGTATTTCACATATTCCAAGTGCGCCTCTGAGCTCATGTCGAGCTTTGAAATGAAACTAGTGGGCTCAGTATTTTCGATGCTCATAGGTTCGGGTATAAAACACGCGCCGTGCTTCAAGCTAACCAGTATTGTGCTGAATTCGATGAAAAAATCTTTAAACACCAGTGGGAAAGCGATAACCTCTTTAACGGCTTCTTTTCGTAAGATCGTAGTGCCACTTGTGATTAGCCAATCCTTTTTTATATAGGCATCCAAGACTTTTTCGGGGGGTAGAAAAGAAGGCGTTCCGACTATATAAGGAGGTCGTGGAGACTCGTATCTTATTTTTCCATCCTCAACGATACTGATTCCAAAGCATAGTCCTGCTTGTGGATATTGTTCTAACAATTTTATGGATTTTTCAAAAGCATGGGGCAGAAGAATATATTCGGCTCGGGTTACATAAATATAATCTCCGGTAGCATGATCTAATCCTTTTTTGATGGAAGAGGCATGCCCTTGATGTTGGTCGCTACGGATGAGCGTGATACTGGGGTATTCGTCAACAAGGCTTTGAATGACATCTATGCTGTTGTCTGTGGAAGCATCATCTATTATAAATACCTCTTTGGGTGCAAACGATTGCTCCACAATTGCCTTAAGAGAGTGTGGAAGGAGGTGGGCTTGGTTGTTGTTGGACATGACCACTGATAAATTTTTATGGTTTCCAGAAAAATCTTTGAGTGGTGGGTTGTTATTTTTCAGGGAGATATCAAAAAAATGGTAGTCTGATCGGAACTTAAGCCAAAGGGCAACTCCAAAAGGCAGGAGTATGCCGCCGGTAACCAATAAATACGCTGCGGCTGCGCCTACCGGTCCAGACTGCTCGCCCATTTCCCAAACGAGAATTAAGTTGATAATTGAAGCTGCGGCGTATACAGCCATCGCAGGTTCCTGCTTGTGGGCCCGAAGATAAATAAAAATACATTCGGAAATATTGGCCAATAATGCGGCCAGCAGAAAAATTCCTACGGTTCTTATCGATAAAAGTCTCTGAGCTAGAGAGCTTTCAAAGTAATTTAGACCATAAACCAGAAGCCAAATTCCAATCCCACCCAGTATCGTAACCCCTATTGCCATAGCAGAGGTGCGGAAAAAAAGTTGATCTAATTCGGAGAAACGTTTCTTGGCGACCAGCATGCCAAATTTTGGGGAATGAGTGGTTATCCATGGTAAAGCCAGACCCCCTAAAAAGGTTAGGATTTGCCAAGTCATTCCCATTTGCCCGGCCGCCACAGGCCCATGATGATGAAACATGATGGGTGTATACAGGTAAAGCATAAAATAACTTGAAATACTTGTAATGGCCAGTCGCCACTGCATGGGAAAAATTTCTAAACGCCATGAAAAATTTGAGGGAGGTTTAAGGGAAAAAAAGGTTTTGAAGAATTTGCTGTATCGTCCAAATATCAAACCCAAATCTACTAATATTCCAACGGCCACCGATAATACAATAGCCCATAACATGCCATCCAATAAAATAACCAACCAAATGGACAGGGAATGACATATGGCTTGAATTAATTGGGTCAGCTTTACCGGTTTTATCTGCTGACAACCCAGCAAAATCATTTTGAAGGGGAGCAAATAAAGGTTTATGGCCGAAAGGATGATGTAGGTGACCCATTGAATTTCCCACGATACAAGTGATTTGAGTTCCATTTGGCTGATAAACCAGAACCCCGCAAAACCAACGATTACCAAAAATAATAAGCAAATAGCTGCATACCATTTAAAAGCAAAGCGCCCCAGGCAGATTAGCCTTGCGAAGGCTTTTTTGTCCTTGGGTATTATTTCCCTCTGATCATCTAACTCGAGATGAGCCCATTCATGGCTGGAGAATTGTGTTATGACATGGTTAAGTCCCAACTCAAAGAAAGCCAACAATGACATAAGGCTCAAAAAGGTATAGTAGAACCCTTGGATGTCAGGGCTAAATTTAGTGGCAATCAGTATCAGGTTTATGGGCCCAGCAAATACAAACCAGAGCTTGGAATAAAGGGAGTAAACTACGGCTTCGTCTGTATTAGACCACTTTAAGAACTGGCGGGTTTTAGCTTTCAGCCGTTGAGGCTCGGTTTTCACTATTAATTCCTGTAAACTGCCTGCTTGAGGCTTGAAGTTGGAGAACCTGAATTGAGGAATAAATTCATTTGTAGAAACAATTTTCTGCTTTGAAAACAAAAGGTTATTGTGCGCAGGAGAGATGATTTCCTGGTGCGATTATAGAAAGCTCTGCTAAAAAAATGGTGATTGCACGTGAGAGCAACTTGCAGATATCCTTCAGGTTTTAAAACATTAAACATTCCCTGAAAACTGTTTGAGAGAAGTCTGTAGTATGTTTCAAAATCAATCCGCTGTCGCGCATTCCTTGCAGTTTCATTGGTCAGAATATTCTTTAAGCGATATAAATAGAATCCTTCGGTTGGCGTGATTGGGACACAATCAACAAATATAAGCAGTAAATAGGATGATAACCGTGAAAGATTTGCTACGCCATAAGGCTTTGGCAATGACTTTGCGGTACACCAACATTGCTTCAGGACACAAGTTACATGTAATAGAGTTGCTTGGTGTAGCAACCTACCTCAAACCAACTGTATAGTTACTGCATTGTTTCACCAGAAAGAGGTTGACCGTAAATGGCTAACCTTTGTTTGTATGGTCGGGGAGGGAGGGTTTGGACCTCCTGCCCTCAGTCAAGTGTGCTGATCAAGTTACGTTATGCTGCGGTTGCCCTATCTGTTTTTAGGAGGGTCAAAATTAATCTGGGAAATGAGATAAGCCTATTGGTTTGTAAGCACGGATCAATAAATCTTCACAAAGAATATCTCTTAAAATGGGAATTTCTGTAGACAAGATTTCAACCATATAATTAATCCCAAAACGGCGCAAAGGCATATATAAAAACTGATAGTTTTGAAATCCAGCATCAGTCATGCGCCGAGTCATATTTTTTCGATTTGTCAAACCATGATGCTCAGGAGAAGGGCCGGTAGTTTCAGGAATAGAAATGTTTAAAGGATTTTTGAAGCGTAATAGAGCATTAATTCTTTTGTACCAAAGTGAGGTTTTCAGGTAAGTTAAATTAGGAGTCTTAATGATAAGCATCCCCCCTGGTTTAAGTACTCGGATAATCTCCTTCAAAGACTGAATCTTGACTTCTTTCGTAACGTGCTCGTAAAAATCACTTGCCATGGCAGCATCAAAGTAATTATCTGGGAATTCAAGGTCAATGGCATCCCCTAGTTTAGCTTCTCCTTTCAAATTAAAATGTTTGATGCATTCATTTGCAAGGTCGATATTTTTTTTGCTTAAATCTTGCCCATAAACTTCGGCGCCTTGCAAGCCGGCATAAACCATCATTGCTCCTGCAGAACACCCTACATCTAGAATAATATTGCCTGGTTGTGGAGATATCAAATGCAGGATAGCATCCCGCTGGCGAAGGAAATCTGTATTTTTAGACAATCCTGCAACGACTACGTCTCCATTCTTGTCTAAGGTATGGCCGGCCGGAAAATAACCTCTCAGAAAAGCAAATTCTTGGTCCGTTCCAGCGTGGACAGCAGGAGAACGAAAATGTTTGGGAGAAGAAACATTGCCTTCTGGACGGCCAAAAACGGTGAGGTTAGATTGTGATAATTTGTCATTCATCACATCGAATAATACCTGAATTCAGCTTATAAGTACAACTCTGCTTGCCGGTAGAAAGGCAAGCTGCGGTAATACACTGGTTTTTCTTGCTCTAGGTGATAAGGGGAACGCTAAAAGCGCTGACACAAAGATTCCTGGGGCCAATGCTATTAATAGGGAACCTTTTTTAAAACAGGTCACAGCTAGGCAATAGTTGCCAATGTGCATTCCGTCCGCAAATCACGATAGTTGCGAATGGACTTGCTTCCGCATTTAACAGGACAAATACTATGGTGGCAATTTGCATAAGCATTGGGATGGGGATTGAATGCAAAGACCTGCTGATTCATTCGGTAGTATATGCCGAATCAAAACGGCTTAACAATATCATTGAGAGAAACTGGAACATATCGTGGAAAGGGTCAATCATCGACCCAGAAAATCATTTGGATTTAAAACACCCTATGAGTTATTCTTAAAAAAAGAGTGCTTTGCTAACTTTTTCCCTTGCAGGTTAAATCCGCCACTTAAAAAGAAGAGGAGATATGAAAAAAATGATAGTTGATCTTTACACTAAGGTAGTTTTGACGATAATTGCCGCATCACTGTTTGTTCTTACTTTAACAACTGCAGTGTCCCCAATTAAAGCTTATGCGCAATTCAATCAGAAAGAAACAAGTGATGGGGCGCGTGGAATGTCTGGGGATAGAATTGCTGGATTATTTCAGGAAGTTCTGGTTGTTGGCAAAGAGCATTTGGAACTGCTTGAGAATCAGCGGAATATAATAGCTCAAGCTCATGATACCAATAAAAATATTGAAGATGCCCTGTTATTTATTCAACACGAAATCTTTTCACGTGGCCTTAATGTGCACTGGAAGAGCGAAGGTATTGCGCCTCCTGTAAAATGACTCTTTTTTATTTTAATGATTGCTTAATGGTTTGCTTTGGCAAGCCTTAAGAAAAATAAATTCTTGGAAATGTAGAATGACCTGTATAATATTGATAAGGGGAGTGAGGGTTTTGAAATGAATTCTTAAGTGCTTTTACGCCTCGCTTCAAATGTTTTTTTCAGTTCGAATGCAACTCGTCACAGACTTGGATTGATGTTTTCGGCTTCCTGAAGAACTGGCGCAGATATAGTCGAAGATATAATCCCAGCACGGCCTTTGATTTTTCCCAAAGCTTTAAATTGCTTCGTTAGCCTAAAGTTTTTCCGCCATCCTGAATGATTTTTTGTATTTCAAACACCGATTTTTTAAAAAACACGAAACTTTTGATATGGCTTTACTGTCTATCGACAGTGTTTATGATATTTTTTTCTATCAGTGCCATTAAGAATTGGCCGAATCATTGGGCGCAGATATCTATTGTTGTCGCATGCATGTTCCCTGGTCTGATGATCCTGGCCAGTTCTGATGCATGCCGGAATAACGATAATAGTTCCCGCTATGATGTCATGTTGATTTTGATACTATTCTTTCTGGGTGGGGTGAATATTTTGCTGAGCGAGGCTCGATGGGAATCTCTTAAGGGTATGGGTCTTTTTTTAATGTCTGGTGTATGGATTTACAGTGTAACTCGTATTTTGTTTAGAAAGAGATTTGCCTGCAAGGTTTTTTGTTGGTTATGTGCTTTCTGCTTTTTGGTTTTAATAATATGGGGAGGCATCGAATTTTATCAGGGAGGAGGGGGGCTCTGTCAGCGTGTTCAATTATTTTCAGAAAATCCAATCCCTGCGGGATCGCTACTTATCCTTCTGTCGGTTGGGCCCGTTTTGTTGCTTCCGCATGTTGAAAAGTGCTGGAGGCTTCCTCTTACTCTGCTTCTAGTTTTGGGCGGAGTGGTTATTTTGCTAATTGGCCAAAGAGGTGCGATTTTAGCTCTTTTATGCATGCTGGTATTAGGTGGATTGGCAAAATTTAAAAGGTTTTGGATTTATCCTGTTTTTATGGTTTTATTGCTTGGCTTGGGTTTTTCTTATAAGGATAAATTGCCCAATCTTTACTATAATAAGCTCGTTAATTGGGAGTCTGTGTTTATTCGATTGGAATATTATAGGATTGCGTATCAGGTTGTTAAGGAAAAGCCGGTCTTTGGAATAGGATTCAATGCACCTATTGTTAGATTTATTCCTCCCGACTACGAAGCAAAATATTTTCGCTCTGACAGGGGCTTTTCTTTTAATAGTGTGGTGGCGGGTGTTCAGACATTCGACAATATGGCATTATGTTTTTTTGCTGAAGCGGGCTCTTTATTTGCGCTAACTTATATTTTTCTTTTTGGGTGTTTGTTCAAGAGATCGTTCCGGTTGGTAGGAATAGGATTTGGGGCTCGATTTTATATTTTTGGAATTGGTGCTATAGTTATCGGGTTTGCGGTCCAATCATTAACTTTTGATAGTTTGAGGTATCCGCATTTAAATTGGGTATTCCATTCAATTTTGGGAGTATTGGCAAATTTGGATGTTCTGTGCGATAAAGATCCTTTAAGGCAAGCCAGCTCTCCTCGTACTGGTTCGGATATTTTGTTGGGAGCAAGCTTAAACAACTGATTAATTATTAAGGAAATCCCGCCATTCGAGCAGAATTTTTATTAATTTGGGTAATCAGATAAAAGTTGGATCATGGGCAAAGATATTTATATAATTGACTTACGTTGCTCCGCTTGAAATTGGAGCGCAAGTCGAATTATAGGGAGGCGGGTTTAATTAGAAAGGGTAAGTCGAATATAGTTTTTATTTGATTGAGTTCTTGAACAATTGACTCCGGCTTGAAATGAAATATTGAGAATTATTCTTGCGAGTTACTTTTTGTGATTTGCAGGCTAGTTATTAATTGATAAGGGTTGTTTTTTCCTGAAACAAGCCTGTAAGAATCTCATTTTGGAGAATTAAATGGTGGGTGAAGAAAAAACTGGCGAGTTAGATGTGTTTAGGGTTATTTGGGGGCGGAAAAAGGGCATAATGATTTTTTGTATTTCGGGGATAATTGCCGCATTTATTATTAGTTTTGCCTTGCCCAAGATATATGAAGCTGATTCCATGATTCTTGTTTCTCCTCCAGTTGAAGACCTGAGTGGAGTTTCTAAGAAAGAAAGTTCTGTGTCAGCCGCGCCTGTAAATATGCTAAATATGAGAAGTTATATGCAATTAGCTACTACCCCGCAAATATTGAGCAAGGTTATTGAAGCCTTGGGTCTCAGGCATGGACAAACAGAAGAGCCTATGTATGTGGAAACCCTTCGGTCGATGGTTCGGGTGGAAGATCCTGAGGGAAAGGTGCTGTCTGTGGCTAGGGAAGCCACGGCGGTCTTTATGTCTTTTAAAGTCAGGGGCGCTAATCCTGAAACCATTAAAAATATTGCCAATACTTGGACTCAGGTTTTGGCCGAAGCAAGCAGGAGTATGAGGGCTGCAGAAGTGATGGCAATTTCAAAGGCAACTTATGAATTATATGACACCGTAAAAATGGAGTTGGAAGAAGTGGAGGATCAATTAAATGTTGCTGAAAAAAAACATCAGGTTAAGTTGAAAAATCGCTTGTTGATGTTCTATTTGGGGCGGAGTGGCAAAGATCAGAGGGAATACCTGGACTTGAAAAATGAAGTTTCTGATACAGAGTTGCGTTTTGAGACACTTAAGGAGCAGTATGCTAGGGGACAGGAATTATTAAAAGAGGGTGAGAGCTCAGTAGGCGAGGCATCTCGGGTAAGTTTTTTTAAATCTCGACAAATGTTTTCTCAAATGAAATTGAAGAAAGAAATGAATGGGGTGGAAGTTGAGTTAAAGCCAATGCGCCCAACCCTGGCGGCACTGGATAAATCTGTAGAGGAGTGGAAGGTGAAAATTCCTGTGCTTCATGGGAAAATTCTTGAAGGGGAACTAGAGATCAAGCGCCTCAGAGAGAAGGCCGGTAAACTGGAAAAAGCTTTTGAAACTCTTACCGAAAAAGTTAGAAGGGTAAAGGCAAGAGAAGTGCTAAAAACCAGTGATGTGCGTTTTGTTTCGGAGGCGATCGAGCCTAAATATGAGATTTCACCAAACAGGCCGAGAATAATATTTTTTTCGGGATTAGGGTGTTTTGTTTTTAGCTGTATTGTTGCTGTTCTGAGGGAACACTTGTGTGTAGATTGAGGAATGAATTTTATCTGATTTCTTCCGTGCGAGATGCTCCGTGCCATCTTATAGCCATTTTGTTCGCAGCATGACCTGAGTTTTGCTGTCAATGGTCGGGTTCCCAATGGATGTTTCCTGTTGGATCAACTTTTATGCTTAATTTGGAAGAGATAACAATCTGCTGGCGTGTCTGTCATGCTCAAGACATCCCACAAGTTTTTTCTAAAACCACAAGTCTTTTAGGCTTGTTCTGCCGTTTAGGTGCAAAATAAATCTGCCCTCGCTCTAAGGCGTGCATTGAATGTATACTTTTTTAAGCCCGAAATGAATCAATCCTTATTTAGGACTATTTCCAAATGCAGAATTTGTGGTTCTGCGGACATTCCACTCATAATTGATCTCGGTGGTCAACCTCCTGCGAATAGTCTGCGTGACAGTTTGCGTGACGAATTGCCTGCGGTTCCGCTTGTCCTTTGTCAGTGCGGCAACTGCTCCACAGTCCAATTGACTCAAACCATAGAGCCCGCATATTTGTTTAGCAACTATGTGTGGGTCACTGGGTCTTCTGGTGTTGCCAGGGAGTATAGTGTTCGTTTCTGCGCAGAAACCCTGAAGCGTTGTTGTGCGAGTCAGCCGTTTGTTCTCGAAATTGCAAGTAACGATGGTACATTCTTGAAACAGTTTAAGAATAGAGGTCTTAATGTTTTGGGGGTTGATCCTGCGAAAAATATTTCGGAAATTGCCGATAAGGATGGGATACCTACTCTTGTCGAGTTTTTTGGAGTTGAAGTAGCAGAGAAAATAGTTGCCGAGTATGGGTTGGTTGACTGTGTTTTTGCTAGAAACGTAATTGCCCACGTTGAGAACATTCACAGTGTTATTGAGGGTATGGCGAAATGTTTAAAAAATAACGGTATCGGAGTTGTTGAGTTTCATTACTCCAAGGTAATCTATGACCAGCTTCATTATGATTCAATTTATCATGAGCACCTATTCTACTATTCTTTGCAAAGTGCTTGTTATCTTTTGGAAGTGCACGGGCTATATCCTTTTGATGTTTTAGTTTCTCCGGTTAATGGGGGTGGTATGGCACTCTATTTTTCGAAGGAAGAAAGATCGCGTTCGCATTTCCTGGATAGCGAGTTGCGCAAAGAAAAAGAGAGCGGGATTGGAAACTTTGAAGCATGGGTTAATTTTGGAGAAGCATGTGTTAAGCATGGGAAAGAGTTGGTTCGGCTGGTTGAAGAAATTGCTGGGCAGGGAGAGTTAATGATTGGTTATGGGGCTTCGGCCAGAAGCTCCACGTTATTGAACTTTTCCGGAATAAATAAAACACACTTGAACTGCATCGCTGATGGCAACCCACTGAAGCACGGGAAATATACGGCAGGCACCGACATCCCCATTGTTGCCCCAGATGTTGCTTTGGCTAAAAAACCTGACGCTATCCTTCTCCTTGCGTGGAATTTGAAAGATGAAATTCTTAATATTTTAAAAGACAAGTATAAATTCTATGGTAAAATTATCGTCCCGCTCCCGGGTTCACCGAAAGTTATAAACTTGGGTTCACCGAAAGTTATAAATAATTAAAAATTGATTGGCTTGGATATAGAAAAAGATGAAATTTCAGGAGCAAAAAATCAAGGGAGTTTGGGTTGTTGAGGCGGAACCTGTCCAAGATTCGAGAGGGGCATTGTGCAGGCATTTTTGTCAAAATGAATATAAGGAAATGGGTTTAGATGCCTCAATTGTTCAAACCAATATATCAGAGAACTATAAAATGCATACCCTGAGGGGGTTTCATTACCAGGTTAAGCCTTTCGAAGAAAGCAAAACAATAACCTGTCTTAGTGGGGCGATGTATGATGTGATTGTAGATGTGAGGCCGGATTCGGAAACCTATTTACAATGGCTCTCGTTTGAGTTGACTGCCGGGGATAGGCTGAGCCTTTATATCCCCAAAGGATGCGCTAATGGGTACATGACCTTAGAAGATTCAACAACAATTCTTTACTATATGTCAGAGTTTTATGCGCCAACATCGTACATTGGGTTTCGTTATAATGATCCCTTGTTTAAAGTGAAATGGCCTGCAGAGCCTGCTGTCATTTCGGAAAAAGATGATGGCTTTAAGGATTTTGTTCCAACTGCTGATGTGTCCTAAAATAGAAGTTGATCGGTGTTGCCTGGTTGCCTATCCACATATCCTTGGAAAGTCTGGTAGCCCTTGATAATAGGCGCGATGTGTATCTTTTCTCAAGACTGATTGGTTTGTAGGAAGATGTGGCGAGCCCCAATGCCTTATTGTTGAAATCCCGTTTAGATTAAATTGTTCAGTGCCTGCACCTGTGAACAGAGGTTGATATGGAAATTAAATCCACCGGGATAGACGGTCTTTTCTTGATAGAGCCTCAGGTCTTTAGAGACGATCGAGGCTTTTTTCTAGAAAGCTACCAGGCACAGCGTTATCGTGATGCGGGTATGAATGCGGATTTGATCCAGGACAATCATTCGCGCTCCAAGAAAGGGGTATTGCGAGGGCTCCATTTTCAGGTTAAATATCCGCAGGCGCAGATAGTGTATGTTCCCCGGGGTCGCATATTTGATGTGGTTGTTGACCTTCGACCTTGGTCCGCAACATTCAAACGTTGGTTTGGTGCTGAGCTCTCTGATGAATGCCCTCGACAACTTTATATGGCGGGAGGGTTTGCTCATGGTTTTCTGGTTCTCAGTGACGTTGCGGATGTTTGTTATAAAGTGTCTAGAGTTTACGATTCCAGCGATGAGGGCGGGCTCTTGTGGTGTGACCCTGATATTGGGATTAAGTGGCCGACAACAAAACCAAATGTTTCTTCTCGCGATGCTCTTTTCCCCCGGATCAATCAAATACCCGAAACGAAATTACCACATAAAACAAGCGAAACGAATTGACGGGTCAACATATCACTGGAATGAATAACCATTACAAGGAAGGAATAAAGTTGAAAAGTTTGGCTGATGTCGAAATTATTGAGCTCCAGACTATCCCTGATGATACGGGAGAGCTTGTGATAATGGAAAGTGGTGACGGTCTCGGAATGTCCATTGAGCGCGTGTTTGTCGTTTCTGATACCAAAGGCACCACGCGGGGTTGCCATGCTCATAAAGAGTGTGCGCAGATATTAATTTGTCTCAATGGAACCTGCAAGGTTCTTTGTGATGATGGTGAAAATCGGAAGTCATTTGAGCTGAAAAAATCGAATCAGGGGCTTTTTCTCCCACCGACTATCTGGGCAGAACAATGCTTTACTGAGGATCAAACCAATTTGTTAGTGCTTTGTGATCATTTTTATGATGAAAGCGATTATATTCGAGATTATGAGGTTTTCAAAAACTTCAGAAAAACTCGCGGGAAGCAGGTCCCGATAAAATGAAGATTGTCGTCACTGGAGCCCTTGGTCATATAGGGTCCTATTTAATCCGGGATTTCCCCCAAAGAGTGCAGGGTGCAGAAATATTAATGATTGATAATCTGTCGACCCAGCGATATGCGTCCCTGTTTAACTTAGGACATTCTGCGAACTACCGTTTTGTCGAGGGGGATATTCTAGGAATGGATCTTGCCCCCCTGTTGGAAGGGGCTACTGTCATACACCTTGCGGGGGCAACTGACGCAGCTGGAAGTTTGAAGAATAGGAAGGCAATTGAAGAAAACTTGGAACTTACAAAAAGAGTGGCCGAGGCCTGCATAGAATCTGGTGCGAGTATGTTGTTTCCATCAACTACCAGTGTGTACGGGACCCAGGAGGACACGGTGGACGAGGATTGCCGACCGGAAGATCTTAAACCACAGAGTCCTTATGCTGAAACCAAGTTGAGAGAAGAAGAGCTTTTGCAGGAGCTGGGAGCGTCCCGTAATTTGCGTTACGTCATTTGCCGACTTGGGACAATCTGCGGAACCTCACCTGGAATGCGCTTCCATACAGCGGTGAACAAATTTTGCTGGCAGGCAGTTATGGGGCAGCCTGTAACAGTGTGGCGGACGGCCTATGAGCAAAAACGCCCTTATCTTGATCTTTTTGATGCGGCGCGTGCCATCGAATTTATTGTCCGTAAAGATTTGTTTGATAGAAGGATTTATAATGTGTTATCTGTCAACTCAACGGTGCGTGAAATTGTGGAAATAATCCGCAGATTCATACCCGACCTTCAAGTTGAATCCACAGAATCAAAAATCATGAATCAGTTGTCTTACGAGGTCAGCAATCAACGCTTCAGAAACCTCGATTTTGAATTCAAAGGCAACTTGGAAATTGGCATTCGTGATACGATCGAACTGTTGAAACCGTCGAAGCCTGATGAAAGTATTACCTAAAGAGCTTCTCGAGGCCTACCATAAAAGAAATATTCTCGTAACGGGTGCCGGCGGGTTTGTCGGTTCTTCGTTGATAAAGGCGTTAAGTGAGGTAGATTGTACTCTTTATCGATTGGCGCGCGGATCGCTTGAGCCTGTTTCAGGGAAAGCCCAAGTGCAGGACCGGGCTGGTGATATAGAAAAGCCTGACACCTGGTGTGACATCATTCCAAAAATCGATACCGTCTTTCACTTTGCGGCTCAAACAAGTACTTATGTCGCGGCGGAGAATCCTTTGGCGGATATGCGTGTCAATGTGGGAGGGATGATTCATTTGCTGGAGGCTCTCCGTAAAGCCGGGACGAAACCAACTATTCTCTTCTCTGGTACTGTGACTCAAGTGGGAATGCCTGAGGATTTGCCGGTGGATGAATCGTTTCCCGATGTGCCTGTCACGCTTTACGATTTGAGCAAGCTAACGGCAGAGCGTTATCTGAAATACTATTGTGGTGAAGAATGGATTCGTGGAGCTTGTCTGCGCTTATCAAATGTCTATGGACCCACCCGTGTTTCTTCAAAGGAAGATCGTGGGATTTTGAATAAAATCGTCCGTATGGCTCTGGCAGAAGAGCCGTTGTCTGTATTTGATGGCGGGAAGTTTATGAGGGATTACATTTTTATTGATGATGTGGTTGCAGCATTCTTATACGCGGGCGCGAATGCGGAAAAAATAAACGGCCGCCATTTCGTAATCAGTAGCGGAAAAGGAGTTACTCTCAAAGAGGCTTTTCAAACTGCCGTGGATCAAGTTACCCGGAAGACCGGGAAAAAGATGACCATCGCCGATAGGGATCGGCCTCCCGGATTTTCTCTCATCGAAACACGTAATTTTATTGGCAACCCATCTGCATTCATCGAGGCGACAGGTTGGCAGCCCAGGTTTTCGCTGGAAGAAGGGCTTTCTTGCACAGTGGATTCTATTGCCGCAACTGACTGAAATGCCCCTTGATCACTTCAGATAAGGATAAGGAGAATACATGCCCCAGTGTCTGACCTGTAAGAGTAATTACGAGCCTTTTATTTCATTTGGGAAAATGCCCATTGCCAATGGTTTTCTGACTCCTGACCAGTTTGATGATGAATATTTTTTCGAAATGAAAGTAGGGTTTTGTGCCAATTGTAAAATGGTCCAGCTGGCAAATCAGCCAGACAGGGAGCGGATGTTTCATCAGAATTATGCCTTTTTTTCATCTACATCTTCGCGCATGGCCTTGCATTTCAAAGAATTTGCCGACTCGATTAAACAAAAATATCTGCCGTCTGCAGATGCGTTCGTGGTGGAAATTGGGAGCAATGATGGGATCATGCTGCAAAACTTCGCCGAAAAAGGGATTGCGCATTTGGGTATTGAACCTTCTGCTAATGTTGCAAAGGTTGCTATCCAGAAGGGCATAAAAACGACCTCCGAGTTTTTCGATGAAGAGCTCGCTGGCAAGATTGTTGTAGATCATGGGAAAGCTGATGCCATATTAGCCGCTAACGTAATGTGCCATATCCCCTGTTTGCATTCAGTTGCGGCCGGTGTGAAAATTTTATTGAAGCCCGAAGGGGTTCTGGCTTTTGAAGATCCATATTTGGGGGATATTATTGAGAAAACCTCCTACGACCAAATTTACGATGAACATGCCTTCTATTTTTCTCTGGAGTCTGTCAGCCACTTATTTGAACAGTATGATTTGGAAGTTGTAGACACGATACATCAAAATGTTCATGGTGGTTCTATGCGGTATGTCATTGCGCATAAAGGAAAAAAAGAAATTTCTCCAGAAGTGCAAAAATTGCGTGAAAAGGAAAAACGCTTTGGGTTGCAGTCTCCGAAAACCTTTGAGCTGTTGTGTGAAAATATTAAAATATCCCGGGATAAACTGTTGGCAGTGCTGACTGATCTTAAAAGCCAGGGAAAACGAGTTGTCGGTTACGCGGCGACTTCAAAGAGTACAACGGTTACTAATTATTGCGGAATCACACCAGACCTTGTTGAATTCATCAGCGATACAACTCCCATCAAACAAGGTAAATTTAGCCCAGGGGTTCATATTCCCGTCAAACCCTATGAAGAATTTTGCAGCAACTATCCCGATTATGCACTATTATTTGGATGGAACCATGCGG
>Ga0233429_1003371_pt1 | contig 15154 bp, 17 predicted proteins | sample SI_118_April2016_3_FD_179879 | JGI IMG/M metagenome (GOLD analysis project Ga0233429, IMG submission 179879) | Seawater microbial communities from Saanich Inlet, British Columbia, Canada - SI_118_April2016_135_MG | ecosystem: Environmental > Aquatic > Marine > Inlet | place: Canada: British... | reverse complement strand
GACCAGTAGACCAATTTTCAATTAGTTGGCGCTACGCCTTATTATCAAAGCAAAGAAGCAAGCTAAGAACAAGCGGAACCGTATCCAGCAAATTTGTCTTCGTTTAGTCTCCCCGCAGGGGGGGGGTGATGGAGTGCCGTCTTGCCGCCCTTTTGTTCTTTCGCGCGAACTTGTTTAATTTGACAGTATCGGCCGTTAAGTGTCGTGTGATAAAATTGCTATCCTCGGTGGCACGGCGACCGGGTTGCCTGACTTGGACCCTTGGGCCCTTGGGACCGGCGGGGCACATCAAAGAAGGAACGAAAGACATGTCCATACTGGTAATAGGCGGCGCGGGCTTTATTGGCCGCCGGTTGGTGCCAATCCTGGCAGCGGATGGCCATGCAGTAACCTGCATGGATATCGACGTTGCGGGTGCGGCAGCGGCGTTCGCGTCACTTGCCGACAAGGTCACCATCGTGCGGGGCGATGTGACCCAGTTTGACGACGTCATCGGCGCGGTGCAGGAATCCGGTGCCGAACGGCTGATCAATCTGTCCTATTTCATCGGCGACCTGCCACCCCACGTAGCCTTCAAGCTCGACATCCAGGGCATGGACAATTGTTTCGAGGCCGCCAGGCGTTGCGGTGTCAAACACACGGTTTTCGCCAGCTCTCTCGCGGTATCGGGCCCGCAGGATTATTTCGGGGAACGCCTGGTCGATGAGAGCGACGAACGCCGGGGCGAGAGCCAATATGCGGTCAACAAAATCACCAATGAATGGCAGGCGCATGACTATCGGCGGGCCTATGGCATGGTAATCACCTGTATCCGCCCAGCCAACGTGACGGGCCCGGACAAGAAATTCGGCTCCATCGATCACGTGAATTGTATGTGCCAGCCGGCACGCGGCCAGTCGGTCACCTTTCCCCATGCGGACACCAGGCGCTGTGTCATTCATGTAGATGATATGGCGGAAGTGTTTGCCCGCGTCCTGCTGTCCGACAAACCGAAACACGAGACCTACAATTCCGGCGGTGCCACGGTCAGCCTGGGCGAACTGGCGGATCAGGTGCGCGAATTTCTGCCCGACGCCGACATCCGCTTTGATGCCGAGACAGGCGGGCGCGAGGCATCCGGGAACTATCTGATCGACAACAGCCGTCTGATCGAGGAATTTGGCCTGCAATACGCACCGCTGCGACAACGGGTGAAAGAGGTCATCAACGATATCCGCGCCGACGAGGGGCAGCCGCCACTGATGTCATGAGCCGTAAAGAGCCGTGAAGAAAGGAAGACAACAGCATGCAACTAGGCGCATTTTTCCCCACCCGGGATATGCCCGCCGACCGTGGTGCCATCCGCGACTGGGCCCAGGCGGCGGAGGACCTGGGCTTTGACTATATCGAGGTCTCCGATCATGTTCTGGGTGTTGACCGCGCGGCATCACCGGGTTTCGAAGGGCCCTACGATATCGACGATCCTTTTCACGAGGTCTTCGTGACCCTGGGTTTTTTGGCGGCGGTGACCGAGCGGGTCGGTCTCGCCACAGGTGTGCTGATCCTGCCGCAGCGCCAGACCGCACTGGTCGCCAAACAAGCCGCGCAGATCGATATCCTGTGTGGCGGCAGACTGCGTCTTGGCGTCGGCGTCGGCTGGAACCCGGTGGAATATGAGGCGTTGGACCAGAACTGGAAGACGCGCGGCCGGCGCCAGGCAGAACAAATCGAACTAATGAACCGCTTTTGGACAGAGCGAACAGTGGATTTCAAGGGTGAATTTGACCAGGTGCATCATGCCGGCGTCAACCCGCCATCGATCCAGCGGCCGATCCCGGTTTGGTTCGGCGGCGGTGCGGATGCCGTGCTCAGACGCGCCGCACGGTACGGCCAGGGTTGGATACCACTTGGCAATCCCGGCAGCAAAACCCAGGCGCAGCTGACTGCCTTACAGGGCTATTTACGGGACGAAGGCCGCGACCCGTCCGCCTTTGGCGTTGAAGCCTGGCTCCGTTCCAACCTTGGCGGCGCGGACGACTGGCGGGCGGCGGCCGACACTTGGACCGGACTAGGCGCCAGCCACCTGACGTTTTATACCTCGGGCCTGGGTGTTGGGCCTGTTGATAAGCAGATTGAAGCGATGCGCGCCTTTAAGGCCGTAATGGCATGAACGCCGAAGAGACTTGGCAACAAAATACGGTATGATACAACCTGAAACGGCCTCAAAAGAAGACTGAAGTCGTGACCCAGGGCTTGGGAGTCGCATTCGTCTTGACGGGACTGATCCAAATATAAAATTTAAAACTCGATAACAAGACGACCGCGTGTTCCGCCGGCCTCAAGGCGTCGATGTGTCTCGGCCGCCCGGTCCGCCGGATAAATCTCCGCCACGCGCAGGGTAATGACACCATCCTCCGCCTGCTGGCGCAGTCGGTCCAGTTTCTCAAATTCACAATCATAGGTCCGCACCCATGTGGCCGTGAACTTGATACCGCGTTCTGCCTCGCCCTCGAACCCCCGCACGGCAGTAAAAACACCACCGTCCCGCAGCGCCGGTATCACTAGGTCGTTCTGCACGGCACCATCAGCCAGACCGTCAACACCGTTGGGGAAATGTTCCCGTATGCGGTCGGCGACATCATCGCCCCGGCGGACCACGATATCGGCACCCAAAGATGCGACGAGAGCCTCGTCGGCTTCCGAGGCATCGGCGATAACGGTCAAACCTTCAGCCTTGGCCAGTTGTATGACATAGCCGCCGTAGGCGCCGGCGGCACCTGTGACGGCAAGGGTCTGTCCGGATTCCAGGCCAAGCAGATCAAGGGACAGGCGCGCCGTCAGCCCATTCATGGGCAAGGTGCAGGCTTCGGCATGGGTCGTCCCAGCCGGGGCGGGAACCACGGCCCGGGCTTCAAGCACGATCTGTTCCCTGTAAGCACCATGACTGCCATTCGGCACGACCATGGCCATCACGGCATCCCCAACCTGGACACCTGTACTGACACCTTCGCCAACCTGATCGACGATGCCCGCCGCATCCATACCCGGCACGTAGGGTGGCGGGTCGACCTTTTGCTGCTCGGCCCGGGAACCGTTTCGGGCCATGGTATCGGTGGGATTGACCGCTGCGGCATGCACATGGATGCGCACTTGCCCTGGTCCGGCTTGAACCTCCGGCACCTGGACGACCTGCAAAACCTCCGGTCCACCATGAACTAAAAGACCTACTGCGCGCATTTCAATTGCCTTTCCTCATTTTCATCTACATCGCCCGGAAATCCCAAATGCAGGACCCATCCGATGCCGCCCCGTTACGCAATCGAAGCATAAGCCCTTAGCGCCCCCTTGGACAGTCTGTCCAGGCCGGCGAAAGCGGTTGGTCAGAACAAGCAGGCATGGATATTTTTGATCTGTTATCTTTGCTTTGCAGGAAAGAAAAACCTAAATGAAACCAATCGCTTGAGCCGAAAATACGACTTCAGTGAGTTCAAAATCACTCTGGATACAGGCACCTATCGGCCCGTTGAAAGACCAGAGAACACCGAAACCTTCGACATCAGCTCTGCCAACGTCTCGCGAGAACCAGACGACGTGCCGCGCATCACCGCCGCCACATTATGTCTCGGGGTCTCGTTAAACGTAGCCTTCACACTTTTCTAATAAATATTCTCTATACAGAGATATGTCTAAATCGATAAATGGCGCGTCATGATGAAAATCGGATTGCTAATAAATGCGGCAAGTATTCGGCAAAATGCCCTGCAGAGAATTTTCTATTTCTCTGCGATAATATTCTTGCTTGTTGTGATCTCTGTTGCGAGAGCCGCAGAAGCACCCCAACACATTAATGTAGACGCGGACGGGTATTCGATTGATCGTTATGACCCAGTAGCATATTTCACAGAGGGTCAACCGGTTCGCGGCAAGCCCGAGTTCAGTGCAGAATATCAAGGCGCGAAATACGCCTTCTCGTCAAAGAAAAACCGTGAGCGGTTTCTCGACAATCCTGACAAATTTGTGCCGCAATACGGCGGCTTTTGCGCCTATGGCGTCGTTCATGGCGGTAAATCCAACGTCGACCCTGAGGTCTGGGAAATTGTCGATGGCAGGCTCTATCTCATGATCAGCGGGGGCACGATGTCCGTCTGGCAAAAGAAAAAGAAGACCTACATCCAGATGGCCGACAAAGCCTGGCGTACCATCACAGATTGATGGGGTCCGGCAGAAAGTTGGCGCGCATTGCCATCAATCTTTGACAAAATTCAGCGCAGGATATTTGCAAAAGTCCTTTTGCTTGTATGCGCATCGGTATTCACAATACTTTTTTCCTCGTTTTATGTTTTCGAGAAACTCGAATACCAGGAAAAGAAAGATGCACTGCTAAAGCAGCAGAAGCTTATCACGCAAAGCCAGGCGATCATTGTTCCGCAATATATTATCGACAACAACGAGGAAGCCATAACGCTCGCCCTGTCCGGCGTATTGTCCAACCCAATCATTGTCGGCATTGCGATCTACGACCCAGATGGAAACATTCTTCATCGCTTCGGGGATTTTCAATCTAAAAGTTACCAGCTGTTTGAAGCGCGCCATGACGTTACGATGTTTGACGGGGCCAGCGTTCGTCGCCTCGGCACATTGCTGACCGTCTCCACCGAACGGCATATTGTGGCGAACCTCCAACAGCAGCGGCGATTTTACGCCCTTGTATTTGCCGCACTCTTCTTCGCCATTGTCGTTGCGGTATATGCCTCCATCCATTCAATCGTCGCGATCCCCTTGAACCGATTGGTCTTGGCGATTAAGGAAACCAAGAATGGAAAACCGATCTCTGTCAACTGGTCGGGTAAAGATGAGATCGGTTTGCTCATCACAGAATTTGAAAATCTTCAGGGCCGTCAATTCCGCGCACAATTACAACTTCGCGACGAGCTTGATCATCGGGGGGAAATGCTGGCCGAACTCCTGGTCATGAAGGAAGCCGCAGAGCAGGCGAGCCACGCCAAATCGGAATTCATGGCTGCCATGTCTCACGAGTTGCGTACGCCTTTAAATGCCATTATCGGTTTTTCGGAAATGATCAAGGATGAATTGCTGGGACCCATCGAAAACGAAGATTATAGGAATTATTCTGCCGACATCAATTCCAGCGGCCGTAATTTGCTGGCGATCATTAATGACATTCTTGATATTGCAAGAATTGAAGCCGGTAGCACGAGCCTGGACGAAGCATTGATGGACCCCGTGCATACCGCACAGTTAACCATCAAACTTATATCCGGACGGCCTGAAGCAGAGGGCCTGGACATTTCGATCCAGCATGACAATCCTGTCCCGAGCCTCTATGCGGACGCCAGGGCGGTCGAGCAAATACTGATTAATTTGTTGTCCAATGCAGTGAAGTTCACGGACAAAGGGTCGGTCACAGTTAAGATCGCTGCCGCCTCGGATGGATATATGGCCATTATGGTGTCGGACACCGGCATCGGCATACCAGCGGATAAAATCGGGAACCTGACGCAGCCATTTTACCAGGCCGATAGTTCCCTTTCCCGAAAGTTCGACGGCACCGGCCTTGGTCTTGCCCTATCAAAATCATTGATGGAGCTGCATGATGGTGAATTGCTGATCGAAAGCGTGGAGGGTGAAGGCACAAAGGTAATTTGCCGCTTTCCCCCAGAGCGAATAGAGCCAGACGCAAACAGAAGTAATATTGTAGCCTAGATGTGACCTCTCACGAGGTTGTTCCTTCGAACGCAGACAAGCTTTACGACGTCCTAAAGCCCGGCGGGTGTCATGATCTCGGCGGCGCATTTTTCCATACGGTCGAGGCTTTCCGTGAGGGTGGGGGAGCGGAAATCGAAGATCAACTCTTCTATGCCCAGGTTGGCGTAGGTGTGAATATCCTCGATCAGCTGATCGTTGGTGCCTGAGAACGGCCGTCGGTTGCCATCCTCCATTGTTGTGGCCGTATCATACAGCGGGGCCTTGAACGACAGGGTCATGGCGTCAAAGTCCCGGCCTTCGGCGACAGTCAATTGTTTCAGTTCCGAGATCAGGACAGCCATTTCATCTGGCGGCAGGGGGGCTGCGGCATTGGCACCGACCGGGTGCCAGCCGTGGCCGTATTTCGCGGCACGACGCAATGCGGGGCGGCTGTGGCCGCCAATCCAGATTGGGGGGCCGGGTCGTTGTACGGGAGTGGGTTGGCAACTTACTTCGTTAAATTGATAGGACGCGCCGTTATGGCTGACCGGCTCGCCGGTCCACAGCTTGGCGAAGATTTCCAGATATTCATCACTGACCGCGCCGCGCTTGGCGAAATCCGGTGCATTCAGGGCGTCGAATTCTTCCGCCATCCAACCAACACCGACACCGACCGTGACCCGGCCTTTGGACAGCACATCGACCGTGGCCAGCATTTTGGCGGTGGCCACGGGGTTGCGGTGGGGCAGGATCATGACGGAGGAAACCAGGCGTAGTTTTTCCGTCTTGGCGGCAATAAATGCCATCAGGGTCAGCTGCTCCAACGCATCGCCATCGCCGGGGAACGCACCTGATACGGTGTAGGGATATTTGGAGTCGATCTGGGTGGGAAAAATAATGTGATCGGCAATCATCACCGAATGAAAGCCGAGCGCTTCCCCCCTTTGTACCAATGTTTCCAGGTCATCCGGCTTCGACGTTGGCCCGCGGGTCGGTAGATAAAATCCGTAATGCATGACGATTTGCTCCTCAAAGTTCCAGCACGGCCTTGGCAATGATGCCGCGCTGGATTTCATTACTGCCGCCATAGATAGTTGCGGCCCGGCGCAGCAGACGTTCCTGCATCAGGCCCACAGCATGATCGGGCCCGATGGAAGGAACATTGGTTTCCGGGTTTGGCGCATCGTTCGGATAGGGTCCGGCATAATAGCCGATGGCTTCAATCATCAGCTCATTCAGGCTCTGTTCCAACTCGGTACCGCCGATCTTCAGGGTCGAAGATTCCGGCCCGGGAGGTTGCCCCGCCTTTTCCTGCGCCAGAATGCGCATCTGGGTAAATTCCAAGGCCTGCAAGGCAACCTCGGCCCGGGCCAGGCGGGAGGAGAAGGCATTTTGCGACAGCATGCTTTCACCATTGTCCAATTCGACGCCGGCGATCTGTTTCAAACGTTCTACCTTGCGGTAGGATTTACCCACGCCCGCGATGCCCGTGCGCTCATGGCCCAACAGGAATTTGGCGTAGGTCCAGCCCATGTTTTCCTTACCAACTCGGTTTGAGACCGGGGCGCGGACATCGTCAAAAAAGACTTCGTTCAGGTAATGATCGCCATCGATGGAAATGATCGGTTTCACGGTAATGCCCGGTGTCTTCATATCCATCAGCAGGAAGGAAATACCTTCCTGTTTCTTGACCTCTGAATTCGTTCGCACCAGGCAAAAAATCCAGTCGGCATGGTGGGCATGCGACGTCCAGATTTTAGAGCCGTTGACCACGTATTCATCACCGTCACGGACAGCGCGGGTTTGCAAGGAAGCAAGGTCGGAGCCTGAGCCCGGTTCGGAATAACCCTGACACCACATTTTCTGGCCGGAAATGATCGGTCCCAGATGCTGCGCCTTTTGCTCTGGCGTGCCGAATTCACAAATCACCGGCCCCACCATGGAAATGCCAAATGGGCTTTGCCGCGGGCAATCAGCGGCCTGATATTCCGCATCATAGATATATTTTTGCACCGCGTTCCAGCCCGTGCCGCCATATTCCACGGGCCAGTTCGGCGCGCCCCAGCCCTGTTCATGCAGCAGTTTTTGCCAGGCAATGGTGTCCGTATTGGGGACGTAGGATGGATTCAAACGCACACGGTTCTGAATGTCCTTGGGCAATTTGGTATTCAGGAATTCCCGTGCCTCGTCACGAAAAGCCAGTTCCTCGGCGTTGAAGACCATATCCATGGCGGCGTCCTCTCTCGTTACTGCTACTTATCTATTTGCCTCATAACATAGCCGAAAAATACCGCTATATGTATAGGTGCTTATGGGGCCTGTGCCTTACGTCTGTTGGAAGCGTTCAAACAAAACGTTCAATTAAATCGTTCAGGGCGATAGGGGGCCAGGGTTTCCACCTCTTGTCCGGTGATGATTTCCTCTGCCGCCAAACGGCCGACCAGGGCGGCGAGGGTAATGCCGGAATGCATGACCGTAATGTATAGCCCGGATACCGCAGCCGCAGGTCCAATGATCGGTAAACCATCGGCGGGAATGGGGCGCAGGCCCAGGGTATGATGTTCCACCACCAGATGTTCACTATCCGCCACCAACGCCCGGGCGGCGGCAAACAACGTCTCTGCCATGGCCTCGGTGTCATCGGGCACGCTGCCGCTGGCGAAATCCTCACCAATGATGATCCGGCCATCGGCGTTCTGGCGCATATGAGCATCCGGTGAGAGGACCAGACCGCGCAAAGTCGGGGGCAGGGGCGCACTATGGGCCAGGAAGCCCAGGCGGTTCGCCATGGGCAGGTTCACGCCCACATCGGCGGCCAACTGTTCATTGGCAACGCCGGCGGCCAGGACCACATGATCGGCGTTGATGCGGCCGCTTTTGGTTTCGGTGCCTACAATTTGGCCGTCCGTCACGATCAGACCGCGAACGGTGTCGTCGTTGATCTGTGCGCCCAGATCGGCGGCAGCCGCCAACAATGTTTGCGCGGTAGCCACCGGCGAGAGACTACCTTCCATGGACGAAAGGACGGCTCTGTCAGGATAGTTCGACAGGCCCGGCTCCTGCTTAGCCGCTTCCGCCCCATCGGCCATGCGGATGGCATAGCCCCACGCGGCATGGTCCGGGACAGGTTGGGCGGTAGCCTTGGCATCGCTTTCCCAGCCTAACGAGCCGTTCCAGTTGATCGCCAGTTTGGTGCCAATTTCGTGCTGCAGGCGATGCCATTCCAATATCCCCTGCAGGCGCAATTCGTAATAGGGCCGGGCGTTGCCGGGGGCCGCGTTGATCCACGCGAAGGATGCTGCCGTTGCCACACCACCGGGATGTCCTCCCGTCAGTATAGTGACTTCTGTGCCGCGCGCTGCCAGATGGTAGGCAACTGATGCCCCGATAATACCGCCGCCAATGACAAGTGTTTTCATCCTTCGACTATAACCCTTCATTCGCGACCCTTCACCCCTATGCGCACAAAAAAGCCGCCCCGAAGGGCGGCGATTTCGGCATTGATCGGTGGGATTGGTGGGATCTTTGGTATTTCCGATTTTCTTTTAAGTGGCAGCGCTGTTCCGCCGCCGCTGCCGCGCCATGACGCCAAGGCCGCCCAATCCGGCAAGCAGAAAGCCGAAAGCGCCAGGCAGCGGTACCGGGTAACCTTCTATGCCCGCCACGGAAAATTCGTCGCCGGCAAGTCCTGTGGAACTGAAGACGATTTTATCGACAAGCTTGTGCTTGTGAATGCCAATGTCGCCAAACAGTTCGCCATTCAAGGTGCCATTTAGCAAATCTACACCCTCAAACTCCAACACCCCGGCATAGGCGGTATTGTCGTGAAACAGCGTGACACGGGCCTTTTCGTTTACGCCGTTGCCCGGACCGTCGTTCTCGCCGTTGAAAAGATCGGTGAACCAGAAGCCGTCCAAGGCGATGGCATTCTCGAATTCAACGGTTAGGTATTCCTCCCGATCAATTTCGTCGTTCTCGCCACCCTGTACGCCAAAGCCATCGGTACTATCCCAATACAGTTGAGAGCCTGTTGGGTTGGCGGTAACTGTGACAGTGCCAAAGTCTCCCTGATTTGCATTGCTACGGGACGTGCCACCGCTAGGTCCCCATTCGGACTTCCTGAAATCCAGTTCAATATCGTTGGGGACGGTTACGGCACCGGCTGCATTGCATGCCATGCCTAATGCGACCGTCAAGCCAACGACCAGCGAAAATTTTTGCAACACCATCGGCCTCTCCATACGCGTAACTGTTCGCATAATTGTAACGTCATATTAATCCTAACGGATTTTATCGGTAAGTAAAGAAAAAAACCTTTTTGGGCGTTGAAATTGAGCGATTTTTGGGAACAAGATTGTTTTGTTGCCACCCGCTATTAATCCACCATTGAGCGGCGTCTCTGTTGGGGGTAGCCGCTGCGGGAATTACTGATACAATCAGCCTGAATAACTATGACACGGGGAGAGGCACGATGGCCGAATGGGAACGGGAAACGCGGGCGGATTACGAAAGCAAAGGCTTTGGCGTATCGTCGGGCTTCGGCACAAAACCTGCCCTTTTGGTGGTCGACTTCATTGTTGGCTTTACCGACCCCACATCGCCCCTGGGGGGTGATTTTTCGGCTGAACTGGCCGTGACGGCGCAGTTGCAGACAGCGTTCCGAAAGTCCGGCCTGCCCATTGTTTATACCACGGTGGAATACAAGGAAGACCTGTCCGATGGCGGCGTTTTCGTGAAAAAGGTCCCTTCGTTGGGTATCCTGCGCAAAGGCTCCCCGAATTGTGTGGTTGATGCCACCATCAAGCCGTTGCCGGGGGAAAAGATCATTTCAAAGAATTATGCCTCTTCGTTCTTTGGCACGGACCTGGATAGCTATCTTCGTTCCCAAGGTGTGGATACCTTGGTCATTACGGGGGCGACCACATCGGGTTGTGTCCGTGCCTCCGCCGTGGACAGCCTGCAATATGCCTATCACACCATTGTTGTCAGTGACGCGGTCGGCGACCGGGCCCAGGGCCCGCACGAGGCCAACCTGTTTGATATCGATGCCAAATATGGCGATGTCATCAACGGCGCGGCGGTTCTGGATTATCTGCGCAGCCTCGCCAATTCCGGCTTTTCCGATGCCGCCCGCAATGACTTTGAAACCTGGTGGAACCAGGGCCGGAAAGCCCAAGGATAGAACTGAGGTTAGGGGTTTAATCATGGCAAACAATAAAGGCTCAGATCTATCCACGGCATTCGATGCGTTGTTGGATAAGAACTGGCGCAGCCTGGATGAATTGTCCGGGCGCGCGCCACAGCCCAGGGCGTCGACGCGGCCTGTCGCTCCCGCCCGAGCGGCCCCGGCCGCTGGCTCTGCCCGGACAGAGGGCGGCAAATCCGGTCGCAAATCTGGCCGCAGCAATGGCATCGATTTTACGTTCGACATCTAGAAACGCCAAAAACTGAAGAAGGAGAATACTTCATGGCATTACCGAATGTGGGGGATTTGGCACCTGCCTTTTCCATGCGCAACCAACAAGGGGCTGCCACGACCCTGGAACAACACAAGGGCCATTATGTGGTTCTGTGGTGGTATCCGAAAGCTGACACACCTGGCTGAACCATCGAAGGAAAAGGGTTCCGTGATAGAATCCAAGACTTTACAGCCAAGAATGCCGTTATCCTGGGTGCCTCTTTCGATACATCGGAAGAAAACCGCGCCTTTCAGGAGAAGTTCAACTTCCCCTATGATCTGCTATCTGATCCCGATCAGGTCGCCGGTGCCGCCTATGGCGTGATCCAGGAAGACAAACCGTATCCAGCCCGCTTTAGTTTTCTGATCGGCCCCGACGGCCACATTGTCAAAGTCTATGACAAAGTGGTCCCGGCAGATCATCCGGACGAAGTTCTGGCGGATCTGGGATAGAAGTTAGGTGAATTTGTAAAGATAGGCAGGCATTCGAGGCTGATAGGTCCGAACCGCTTGTACCTGTATGCAAAATTCCTGGTGGCCCAGGGCCTCCGAACAGGTTTCGGTGCCTTGGGCCACGGCCAGGACCAGATCGTAAAGCGCCTGACCCAGGTCGTCCAGGGTCATCCAGGGTTGTCGCCGTTGTCGTTGCCATCTGGTCCTTTATCCATCTATCTTATCCGCACCTGAAAATTTTATCTGACGGGCATAACCCAAACGATGACGGCGGATATTGCAGAGAACAGAGCCGAAGTTCAGAGCCGGACCCTAACCGCCGTTCTGAACGCGCGCGTGGGGCAGGTTTATGGCCCCGGCACCGGGATTGATGGTCTGGTCCGCCTCTCAGGCGGGGCCAGTCGGGAAACCTGGTCCTTTGATGCCCTGTTGCCCGATGGTCGCCGGCTACCTCTGATCCTGAAACGTGATCCTCTCGACGAAATCGACCCAGGCGACGCCGACGTCAACCTGGGCATTGATCGATGGACCGAGGGACGCTTGATGCAATTGGCTCGTGAGGCGGGCGTGCCGGCACCTGAGGTGCCATTTTTTCTCGATGCCGATGATCGTACTTCCGCCGGCTTTGTTAGCCAGCGTCTGGAGGGTGAGGCCTTGGGTCGGCGGATCGTGCGCGAGGATGAATTTACCCAGGCCCGCGCTAAATTGGCCTTTCAATGTGGCGAGGCCGCAGCGCGCTTTCACGCCATTCCCCTGGACAAGCTGCCGCCCCTTCGAAATCTGCCCGTTGCAGCGGCCCTGGATTATAATCAGGGCGTCATTGATGCATTCGGGCAACCGCATGCCGGCTTTGAATACGCCTTCCGGTGGCTGCGGGAACGGTTGGAGCTGGCCGGGGACCGCCTGACCCTGTGTCATGGCGACTATCGCAACGGCAACTTGTTGGTGGACCATGCGGGTCTGGCGGGCGTCCTGGATTGGGAATTGGGACATCTGGGCAACCCTATATCGGATTTGGGCTGGATCTGTATTCGCGCCTGGCGCTATGGCTATTACGACAACCCGGTGGGTGGCTTCGGTGCCGTGGAAGACCTTCTTGACGGCTATGAAGCGGGCGGCGGCGGTCGGGTCTCGTTGGAGACCTTGCGCTTTTGGGAAGTTTTTGGCTGCATGCGCTGGGGCGTTATCTGTATGACCTTGGCATTCGCCCATTTGGAAGGCCGGGAACGTTCGGTGGAAAAAGTCTCCATCGGGCGGCGTGCGGTGGAAGGCGAGTATGATTTGTTGCAGTTGGTGGATTGAGACATGGAAGCGGTACAGGACCCTGGCTTAAGCCCTGCGGCGCAATTGGCCGCCGTACTAAGGGACCGATTGGCAGACGAGTATGGCCCCGGTACAGAGATTGAGGGCCTGGTCCGTCTGTCCGCCGGTGCCAGCCGGGAGACTTGGTCGTTTGACGCGGTGAAGCCTGATGGTTCCCGGCAGCTGCTGATCCTAAAGCGTGATCCGATGGCACGCCAGGTGGACAAGAAATTCGAAGGCGTGCCTGAGGGCCGCCTGGCCGTGGGCCGTCTGGTCGAAGGACGGTTGTTGCAATTGGCCCGCGAAGCCGGTACCCCGGCCCCTGTTATTCCGTTTATGTTGAACAAGGATGGGCGCACAACGGAAGGTTTCTTCTCGCATCGTCTGGAAGGCGAAACATTGGGGCGGCGTATCTTGCGGGAAGACGCCTATGCGGCGGCCCGGCCCAAGTTGGCGTTCGCCGTAGGTCATGCGGCAGCCCGTTTTCACGGCATCCCGCTTGACCAACTTCCCCCAATGCGCGGCCTACCGGCGGCGGAAGAGTTGCTGCATTACCGCACCATCATGGATTCATTCCATCAACCCCACGCCGGTTTCGAATATGGTTTCCGTTGGTTGGAGGAACGGTTGGAACTGGCCGGTGAGCGCTATGCCCTATGTCATGGAGACTATCGCAACGGCAATATCATTGTTGATGCAGAGGGCCTGGCAGGAGTGTTGGATTGGGAGTCCGCCCATTTAGGCAATCCCAGCAGCGACCTGGGCTGGATGTGCGTGCGATCCTGGCGCTATGGCTATCACGATAAAGTGGTGGGTGGTTTCGGTACCGTGCAGGAATTGTTGGCCGGCTATGAGGCTGGCGGCGGTGGCAGGATCGATGAAGAGGAAATTCATTTCTGGCAGGTCTTTGGCACCCTGCGCTGGGGCGTGTTGTGTATGATCCTGGGCTTTACTCATCTTGATGGGGAACAGCGCACGGTGGAATACGCGGTCATTGGCCGGCGCGCGGCGGAGACCGAATATGATTTATTGCAGTTGTTGGATTAGCCGGGAAAGGAAGCGGAGATGCCGACGGACAGACCAAATGTGGCAGAACTGGTGGAGGCGGTGCGCGAGTTTCTAACCGATCATGTAGGCCCGAACGTCGAGGGCCAATTGGCCTTTCATACCCGGGTTGCCGTCAATGCCCTGGCTATCGTGGAACGCACACTGGCACAGGGTGGTGCCATGGACGAGGCCGAATTGTTGCGGCTGAAAGAATTATTGCATCAGGACGGTAATCTGGAAGAAATGAACGCTGCTCTGGCACGGGCCATCCGCGCGGGCGAGATGGATGATCAGCGTGCGGAGTTGTTGGCGCATTTGCGTCTGACCGCAGCGGACAAAATTGCCCTGGCTAATCCACGTTATTTGACGCCACGGGGTTAATACCACCTTGCAATGATAGGAACCCATAGAGACGCATATTGGGAGTTTTCGGGTAGGAGCGTGCGCCGACGCGATGCGGTGTATCGTTAGGTGCGCGCGACGCCATCCGAAAGCTCCCAATATGCGCCCTTCGGGTCACCTCAGCAGCCCCTCGGAGGGCGTCGTGAAGGCTTGACGATATCCCACATCGACTGCACCATCACTCCTACCCGAGGGACTGCTGAGGTGATCTCTATGGGTCCCTATCATTGCAAGGTGGTATAAGGACGGCAATGGCGACGGCACGGGATGATACGGCGCAGAAACTGGCCCGTGGTGTGGGGCGGCTGTTGCGGGATTTGGGTTATGACAGTTTGGCGGAATTCACTCTGCGATCAGGCCGCCGTGCTGACCTGGCCGGGATCGATCGCAAGGGACGGATTGCGATTATCGAGATTAAAAGCAGTACGGCGGATTTTCGCGCCGATCAGAAATGGCCGGAATATAGGGATTACTGTGATCTGTTCTATTTTGCCGTGCCCATGGATTTTCCTGTTGAAATCCTGCCCGAGGATGCCGGGTTAATCCTGGCGGATGCCTATTCGGGCGACATTGCCCGCCCTGCGCCAGCCAACCCAAAGCCCCTGCATGCCAGCCGGCGGCGGGAAGTGACCTTGCGCTTCGCCCGCACGGCTGCCAAACGCCTTAGGCGGCTGGAGGATCCCCGTCCTTAATTGGCGGGGCGATATTTACAATTGACTGCCGCTGGATCACGTAACGGCCAAGCAGCAAACCCACGCCGACACCGAAAAGATTTAAGCCGGCATCCCTGATGTCCGCCGTGCGATC
>Ga0233429_1003357_pt1 | contig 15220 bp, 11 predicted proteins | sample SI_118_April2016_3_FD_179879 | JGI IMG/M metagenome (GOLD analysis project Ga0233429, IMG submission 179879) | Seawater microbial communities from Saanich Inlet, British Columbia, Canada - SI_118_April2016_135_MG | ecosystem: Environmental > Aquatic > Marine > Inlet | place: Canada: British... | reverse complement strand
AGCGCTTCTTTAGAAGTCTTAAAGCTGAAAGATTAAATCATCAAAGCTTTGCAAATCATTACGAGGTAGTGCAAAATGTTGAAAGTTATATTTACTTTTATAACTACAAAAGGATTCATTCAGCGATCGGGTATATGACACCCGCTCAAAAGATGGCTGAATTGGAAAAAGTGGCTTGAAATGTGTCCAAGATTAACGGACCACTACACGATGGTATCGCCAGATTTAGAGATAAATACAAACTGTGTATTATTCAAATCAATCTTATCAAGAGAATAGTTAACCTTCAAAGGGTCTATCGTCTCAAGAAAGGATAAATTTTTTAACTTACTATTAGCTGGCAATAAAAACTCATAAATTGCCTTTGCACCTAAGCTAGATCCACCGATACCAATCACCATAATGTGTTTTTTGGCAATGGTGGCTGCGTAAGCTTTAATCTCGGATGTATCTTGTTCAGGAAGTTGATAATAACCTACCTTATCGCCATCTCGCTCGGATTTGATCTTGTCAAAAATCTCTTGATTCGATTTAATTTGATAGAAATTTTTAGAATATTTCATATTAACCTTAATTCTTAATCACTGGCGTATTAACCTTTATCAAACCAATCAAGTACATAAAAAATAAACCTACAAAACCAAGGAACATTATCCACTCTGAAACAGAATATACTTGACCCAATACGCCAATTGTAGCAATCAAGGCTGCAATAATTAAAATAATCACCAAAGTTTTTTGATTATTATAATTATATCGTCTTTTAATTTGATGGTGTATATGGTTATGATCTGGAAGAAAGGGGGATTTACCATTTTTAATACGCAGGTATGCAACAGATATAATATCTATCAATGGCACTGCATAAATCCACAATGCAATTACGGGTGAAAATATAGGCTGCTCACTTTGAGATGACACAATTAATATCCACACAATACCCACCCCAATAAATAGCGTACCAGCATCCCCCATAAAAACCTTATGTTTTCTTGATAAATTAAAAAACAGGAAAGGTAGTAAAATAAACAAATACAACAAAGACAGATTGGCAACATCGTGGGCTTTTTCCATATAAGCCAAAAGCAAAACAGCAGAAAACACAACTACCGCTAACCCGCCAGACAAACCATCTATACCATCCATTACATTAAATGAATTAACACCGCCTACGATTGCCAATACGGTAATAATTAACGCAGCTTTACCTAAATTTATATTTCCAACACCCAATAGATTGCCAAGTGATTTTAACTCAACACCCAAAATAGACACGATTATCACTGCCAGCATCACTTGAACGAACATTCTGGTAATAACAGTTGTCTCACTTCTGTCATCTATTATGCCAATAACCAACATAATGAATGAAGCCAATGTCAGGGAGATAATTTGAATATATTCACCTGCCAATAACATTGCCCCGAATACAAAGCCTACAAACATCGCAACCCCACCAACTAATGGCACATTACCCTTATGCTGTTTTCGATGATTAGGAAAATCAATTAGTTTCAATTGATTAGCAAAAGATGATAGCACTTTTACTACTACTACTACTACTACTACTACTACTATAAAAGAATATAAAGTTAAATCAATCGCCACTAGCCCTCCTTAACAATGTTTTATAAAGCTCTGCATATTGATCGCCCATTACCGAGCCTGTAAAAAATTTATTATATCGCTTAAAAGCGTTCCCCCCCATTTTGTTAGCTAACTCCTTGTCATTATTTAACAATAGCATTGACCCTCTCAGTAAGCTTACATCAGCCGGTGGCACAACCAAACCCGTCTCTCCATTGATATTTACATAACTGGTACCTGTACCCAGCTCAGTGGAAATAAGTGGTTTTTTATACATTGCACCTTCTAGTAGCACAACCCCAAAAGCTTCAGAACGTAAATTCGATGGCAATACCACTGCAAGACAAAGCTTGATGAGAGCAACTTTATCAACATCACTAACTCTACCCATAAACTCCACATTTGACAGCTTTAGCTTTTGTGCTAAGCGCTTTAAAGCTACTTCTTCGGGTCCAGATCCTGCAATAATAAGTTGAAGTTTTGTGTTTTTCAATGCGTTTAATAAAACATGCAAACCTTTGTATTTTCTCAGTGTGCCAATAAACAAAAAGAAATCTTTACCTATTCTGCCTTCAATTTCATCCAACTTTTGTTTTGTTGGCACTGGGTAACTTTGTTGACTGACACCTATTGGAATAGTGCGTACTTTTTCTTTATAATTTTGAAGAACATTGCTAGATTTAGCATAATTATCTGAAGTTGCCACAATTACATCTATCTGATGAAGGAAACGATTCATCAATGGCTTATATAACATTAACAATTTTTTCTGACGAACTACGTCTGAATGGTAGGTTAAAATTGTTTTTGCATTGATATTATTCAAAAAATGCAGTAAGTCCATAAACGGCCAAGGAAAATGATAGTTAATAATTTGCGCCCAATCTGCTAAATCTTTAAACTGTTTAAATGCTACTATAGACATACCACACGATGAAATTTTGATTGTTAATGGCGCGCAATATACCTTTACACCATCAATTTCAATAACAGTTGGTATTGGATTTTTACTTAAGGCAAGTACTCGTGTCTCAACACCCAGCATCTTGGTGTTTAAAGTTATCTGCCTGATTACCTCTTCAATACCGCCTCTGGTATCTGGATAGTAAGTTTGTGTGACATGCAGTACTCGCATATTAATGATGATTACCTTTATGCTTAGACAATGCACCTTCAAATACTAGCAATGTCTCCTTAGCAGCCCTTGCCCAACTAAACAGCTTTGATTGATCATATCCTGCATTTGATAGCTCGGACTTTAATTCCGAATCAGTCAATACTTTCTCAATGCCTTCTTTTATTGAATCCACACTATAAGGATCAGCTAACACTGCAGCATCGCCAACAATTTCAGGCATTGAGGATATATTGGAAGTGACTACCGGCACTCCTACGCTCATTGCCTCAAGTAATGGCAATCCAAAGCCTTCATACAAAGACGGCATAACTAGCAGAGAAGCCTCTTGATAGACAGTCGCTAATTCCTTATCAGATAAATATCCCAAAAATTGCACATACTTTTCAATATCAAACTGTTTAACAATATCATCAATATCATCTTCACCCCAACCCTTTCCACCTACAATAATTAAAGGGTATTCGTCTTTAATAGAGCAAGAAAGCAATGAATAAGCCTTCAACAGCCGAGGCAGGTTTTTTCTAGGCTCTAAAGTGCCGACAAATAATAAATATTTTTCGCCTAAGTTATAATCACTTCTTGAGTGACTAAATGTTAAAGATCCAGCTTCATAAATAACACTGGTTTTTACTTCTGCCTCTGGCACCTCGGTTATTAAATCATTGGCTGTCCATTTGGACACTGCAATTACCTTGTCTGCCATTCTAATCGCCTCTGGCATAAACTTAGCATCCAAAAAACGACCGAATGACTTCATAGTATCTGGAGCATGCCTCCATACCAAGTCATGGATAGTAACCACGCTTGCAATTGATTTGGGTAGGTACCTAGGTAGGCGATGTGCCGGCGACCAAAAAAGATCTATACCGTCTTGCTTTACCCATAAAGGCAATATAAATTGAGACCACGGTACATAAAGACCTCTAACCCATTTTGGAAAGGACAACGCACGAACAGTAACGTTTTGCATGCCCCATTGACCATGCAAAATTGGGCGATGAGAATACAGCACCCATTCGTGTGACTTATCCAGTACCATTAATTCTAATAGGCTCAATGTATAACGACCAATCCCAGAGATTGGCTCAGAAAGTGACCTCGCATCAACCCCGATTCGCACTATCACCTCCTATCCATTCACGCCACAAAATCCATCCCAGGCCTAAACACAGTACACCTTCTGAAAAAATCGTTGCCCACGCAGCACCCATTGCCCCGAAATCTGGAATCAGCCATACATTTAATACAATATTTAACAGTGCAACTGTAACTGCAATCTTTGCATATCCTATCTCTTTATTAAGAGCTATCGTTCCTTGAGTCAAAATATAGTTAGGCAGTATAAATAGCATAGCAAACAATAACAGTGGCAACAGTTCTCCTGCGTATTGGTACTGCTCACCAAACACAATCAACATTAAATCACCACCAAAAAATGCTCCTATTACCGCAATAATACTGGCAACCATCAGCATCACTAAGACCAGCCAACTCAACAAGCCAAAAAATTCTTTTTGATTCTGTCTTAATCGCAACGACCTGAATGCAATTTGAGCCACCGGTGTTGCCAACAATATGACACCCTCAAGGACACGATAAGCTGCAGAGTACTGGCCCACATCACTCTTTATGTGTCCAAAATACTCCAGCAACACGATATCACTTCGAAAATAAAATACGGTTGCAACATCAATGGTCAGAAACACCATACTGGCTCTGAATAGTTCTCCTTTGAAATTAAAACTTGGCCAACTCAAATAGCCCTTCACTATAGGCCAGATTAGAGCTAATACCAATGCCACACTCCAACCAACAAACAGAGAGGTTACTGAGCCATCTTCATATAAAAACAATGCCGATAAAATGGCACAAGCAGTTAAGCTACGAATTACCATTCTCCATACGGCGTCAGACTTAAAATCTCCCTTGCCCTTCAAAAGACTAGACACAAAACCACTCAGAACCACTAGACCCATACAACAAACAGCGGTTAATATCGCTAACCAGCGTTGTGGCTGTAGCAACAAGACTACCAGAGCCCCAAGAATAGTAATCGACACGACATGCATAACCCCAGAAGACAACAATAATTGGGCAGAGTCATCGACACTCTCACGAAAGATGAGTGTTTTGTAGCCGCCATCTTGAAAAATCAAAAAGATACCTGCCAAGCTTAAGATATAGCTATAGTTGCCAAAACCCTCTACCCCGAGCTCTCTCGCTAATATCACTGAGACTATAAAGCCCAATACGGCAACATACAGTGTCGAGGTCCACTGGTAGCCTAGATTTTTTCTCCAAGAATCAGAGGCAGTATTTATTCTCACTTATCAACACTGTTTTCTTGATTAATGTTAGGCTTATCTTTCCTTAAATCTAGTATTTCTAATACCACACCAACTACCAACAGGTAAAAACCAATCACGGCTAACTGTTCGGCAATAGGATCTAATCTCAGCATCAACATTACTGCGACTCCAACAAGAACAACAATGAAGCCAGAGAAATATTTTGTGCCTGCCCCGCTATACACTTTTTTGCTAAGTCTTGGCCAGCGCGACCCAACACTAGGCTTACAATACTCTACTAATGCTCGCCACGACATAACTAGCGCCATACCGCCAAAAGTAAAGTAATAATTCTCTGCCTGCATACCATGTAGCAAGACACCACCAGCATACAGTGACAGGGTAACCATCGACCACCACAAGATGGCAGCTCCCCAACTAACTTCAATATTGAATCGACTTAAAACCCTAACCGGCAAATTCCATAACGATAGGAATAAGGCCACCAAAGCTCGAAATGATTTAATCAGCCAGCCACTAGCAATCAACCACCAGATAGCAATAATTATTGATAAATACTTTAGTAATTGCAACCAAAATGATCCACCCCCACCCTCAATCAACTCATCTTTATTTAACTCTTGCCATTCATCTATACTAAAGGGTTCCTCTCGATCAAGAATTATTTTATCTACCTCCAACCATGGATGCTCAAGATATTTTATATCATCAAAGAAATTGCTATATTTAATATCACCGAGATCAAAATACAAATTACCTCTATATTTATTAAATTTAGCATCCACAGGTAGAAATTTATTGCTATCTAAAGCTAATATAGGTTGACTAACTAGCTGATCTCTAGTAGTAGTAGTAGTAAGTAGCTTTATAGATAAAGAAAACCTGTCTCTATCCGAATTGCTCCACATATTATTCTCATATGGCAGAGTAGCCCTCCATTTGATTTGGTCCACCCATCCAGGCAGAGGTATGATTTTCTTGCCAGAAGAACCATCTAAACAGATTTTATTTTGTATCTCTTTTTTACCTCCTATAGCAGTCATTTCTAACCAACACTCGTCTATAAGTGGGAAAATCCATGGCACCTCATAACTGACAACTAAAGAGTCCTCTTCGGACCTGTTTTTATCTTTAATTACAGTATTAAAAAATAAGTCCCCATGTGATGGCTCATCATCTAAAGCAATAAATGTCACACCCTCTCCCCTCCAATCTTGGGTCTTGGTGGTAATAATATTAGAAGGCTTATTTTCTATTTCTAAATCAAGAGAGGTTTCTTGTTTGAGTGGAAATGGGGCGTCCAACATCTCACCAAAAGATAAATTGTCAACCCCAAAAAGAGCTAACTCGGTTATCGGCGATCTGTTGCCTTTTGGCGTATCTGTATATTCTGTTTCAGTGTGTTGTGACTTGCCTGACGGGGGATCGATATAGACTCGAATTTTAATATAATCAACCATCTCATGGCTGCCTTTATAATTATCTAATTGCACTGACTCGTTTAACTTTAAGAACCAGTTTCCTAAACTCTCACCAGAAAAAGAGTATGGGGTAGCTTGTATACCTAAAACTTTGTCTTGAAATTCTTTTCCTCCTAAATATAAATAAGATCCTTCAATAATCTCTTTTCCAACCTTCCATTCAAAGTCAATCCATCGGCCTTGAGGGTCTATATTAGTTGACTTTTGATGAGTGTTTGAGTGTTTATATATAACGGGCCATACATTTGACTCACCGCTATTGGCGATAGCGTCCAACTCTACACCCCAACGTTTAAGCATTTCTCTTCCCTGCAATACAATAGCTGGTACTTTATTTTCATAAGTTGAAACAAGACTTACCTTTGTTATCTCAACTCCACCTAACTTATTTTTCAGTTTAGGTTTTAATGACAGTTTCACTGAAACCACTTTAGCATTCCAATCAACCTGCCTTAACACTTTAGTGAGGTCTAATTTTATTCTCTTGTTGCCATAACCCAACTCTTCAATTTGACTCTGAATAATAATTACTTCAAGATTTTCTTTGTCATTACCCTTAGCCTTCAAGTCTTGGTCTGATTGAGAGCCTTCAGAAATATTGTCTTTATTCTCGCTCTCATATTCAATATCCATCCAGTGGATTGAATGCAGCGGCCTATTCTTGAGTATTTCATCTACGGTGCCGGGTAGAAATATTATCATCTCCTCTAAAATTAGTTGTTTGTGTAGCATTTGAAGTTCACTTAATAATATCCTGACTCGCAACCTATCATCGTCATCCCTCAAAATTTGCTTAGGTATGTAGTTCCAATCTACAATTATCTCATCACCATCTTCAGTTTTAAGTCTTAGATTCAAATATTCCAATTTAGTGCCTGCATCTAGAACTAAATCAACAGCTGCATGATAAGGCAGTGTTTTATTGAATCTTTTTTGAATCACCACACGCCCACCATCTTGTATATAGTACAAATTGCTGTCCCTCTCTAGGCCAAAGAAACGCTTAAAGAGGTAGATTTTGTCTTTTGGTTGCCAAGTTGCCTTTGAGATGTCCTCTACCCCAAACTCAACTAGAGTTAGAGGCATAATTTGGTAATATAATTTCTCTGGAGTGCTGTCTGACTTAACCTCTGATTCGAGTAACAATGAATAATTAATCTGAGTGGGGTTATCGTCAATAAGGTCACGATACTCTATCCACAGCTCACCATAGTCAGACAAAGTTGTGCTCTGTAGAGTAGGATGACTGCCTTGAGGGCTTTGTAAATCTGGTAACAGTTTAACTATTACATTATTTTGTTCTGTGTAATTCTGTCCAGAAAACAAGAAACTGATGTCTTCTCCAGAAGAAATACTGGGGAGTTCTGAGCCACTATGAAAATTCTCGTCTATCTTAAATTGCAACTCCTTAGATAGTGTTTTTTGTTTTAGTGTTTTGAAAGATACACCAGCACTTAATCTATAATTGTTATATTCTTTATCATGAATATTAGTCTTGTCTCTATGAAGCTCTTTCATTACCTGGATAGGGCTTACATCAAGAACACCAGAAAGAAAAACAGGTGGTGGATTAGCATCTACCTCTTCTGCTAAGGTGCTACTATTTAACCCTACATTAAATATTAGCGACAATAATATAAACAGGACTCGTTTGATACGGTAATTAGTGTTATTAATCATAATGTGACAATTTTATCTCAATTAACATGAATCACTTTCAAAAAAAACTTATAAGGATTAACATTAACTATCTACTGTTGTTATTTCTTTGTAAAATAATAAATCCATCTCTTTCAAATACCACTTGCATAATCTTTCTAGTTTTTTCAACCCATTCAAGATACTCTTTAGCCAACTTATTATCAGTGCACTTACCATAAAGCCAATCACACCCTTTATCCAATAAAAACCATGGCCTCTTAATGTCAAGAACAACATAATCCGCCATAATTAAACCATCTCCACCATTTTTTTCATTATTACATCTGTCGTAATCATTTTGATAACCTATTACACCTACCCCTTGCGGAAATACTAAAAAACAATTTCGTAGAGCTAAAGGCTCCCAGTTCAATGTATTTTGAACAGATATACTAATACTATCGTTAATAGGAATTATCTGATCTATAGCTTGTTTAATCATTGCGGTACGATCAGTAAGCAAATAAGCATTATAGTTATAATTCCAAATTTTTTCAGACCAAAACAATCTACCAATAGGCGATGGAGATAAAACTATATTTGACATTAGCAAGCCCAAAATCAATACAACAAAAAAAACACTGCCTCTTCTTTCAGTTTTACAAAAGAAACTAACTACTTTTTCAAGGCCGTAAATAAAAGAAAAAATAAATGGAGCAATTAACCCAGCAGTATAGTGATGTCCTAATCCATAATAATTAGGGTTTTGTGATAATAATGACACAAAAAGAATTGGAGCTGCAACCAATAATGGCCTATAAGAAAATAAAGGAACAAATCCTAATGAACCAAATAATGCCAAAACATAAACTATCTTTTCATTAGATGAAAACATTTCTTTCATAATATAAACTGGACTCGATACAATGTTATAAATCATATCCATAATGCCTGAACCTAGCCAAGCATATGCACTAGAGTTCAGCCTACTAACTGAAGAATCCAAAACAATAGGAAAAACAACATTGTGAATTATATAAAAATAAACAAAACCAAATATAATTAATACAATCCCCAAAAAAATATTTTTTTTATTTTCATTGATATTTATTTGTTTTGAGTGCTTTATTTTTAGAATTGATAGGATTAAATAAATACCGCAAGCTATTGTTTGTAATGCAAATACCTCTTTTACCAAAGCTAATAAGATGGCTACTGTAAAAGCCTTGTTGTAATGTCTATCCTCTATAGTTATAAAAAAGTAAAACAACAATGGAACGGCCAAATGATCGACATGAAAATCATTCAACAGATTGAACCACAAAGGAAAAAATGATAGGTATGCAACAGTATAAATAAGTGAGTAACGCTTTACCAACCAAAAAAGTGGCAACATCAACATTAATACTTGGATCACAATAATAGCTAAAGACCCATAACCTTTTGGAACAAAAGAAAAAATAAATGAATAAAACCATAAATATGGCTGAGCATGTCCTGCAAATAGAAGACCAAAATCAGAGTTGGAATTTATAAGGAATAAATTATTAGAAAAAACACCCAAGTCAAAATAGCTTGAATGGAGTGAAAGATACTTCATGATTGTCATGATTAAAATTGAAATAATCACGACTACAATCATAGTGTAGGCAAACCTTGTTTTTATTGATTTATTAAGGTTATATAGCATTAGCAAATCTGCATTTACTTTACTTTATTTTGCAAGTTTATTGTCAGAGCTATAGTTAGCTTAAGTATGATTTTCTCCTTCTAATAAAAACTAGAATTATTAGTATAAATATAGGTGCAAGTAGAAAATACAAAATGGAATATGAATAGCTAATATTAACTCTGTATGTTTTACCTTTGTTAGCCTTGATTACCCATCCATTCTTCCACCAATTAGCTTGATAATGCAAAATATCCACATTATTAGTTACATCTTTTTCTATTCCATTGTCAATTTCTATAACTCTTTCAATTTTAGATTGACTAATATATCGGTCTGATACAACAATATTCATAAAACCATCACAAGTACTTAATAATGCTATTTTATTATCTCTATTATCTATAAAATCAACCAGCTTCCTACACATTGGATTTATCTGTGCGTTCTCAAAATAATCTTTTATAAGGTTGCCATCATTATCCTTAGTGAGCATATATACCGTATCACTATTATATGTATGCAAGCCTTCTAACATGCTTGGAACTTTGTTAGCCAAGATTGCTTTGCTTGGTAAGCTTATGCTTGTTGAATTAAATTTTATATATTCATACAAAACAATATAATCTCCAGAATATTTAACCGACAACACGCCTAAATTAACAAGTTCGTCAATAACTTTTTTAATATTTTTTTTGTGGTGTTTTGCAACATCTTTATGAAAAATAATGTGCTTTACATTTAACAATTGTATTAACTTTTCTAATAGTTTCGGGGAGTTATTATTATTAAAGAATAAACCGTAATTATCTGACCCAAAATAGCCATTTTCATTTGGCTGAATAATACCCCTCATAAATAGTTGTGATGTTGGGTCCACTCCGACATGACCCCATGCTGGATATTCAACCCAGCCAAATGATGATCCTACTGAATACGGAAAAGCAATGGTTTTACCTAGCACAGTATCAGAATTAACAATGTGTGCAACTTCTGCGTACTCAGAAGGTATTTTTCTAAGCATCGACCTGTCAACAGATTTATAGCTCTCTCCATAAGGTATGAGCAGGTCATAGTTAGTTTTGATCCCACCTAAAAGCAAAGGGTAGGACGATATGGAGGATAACGCTAATAAAATTGAGGATATTAAAATCTTATGCTTATACCCTTTTAATAGAAGTGCTATAGAAATTATAAGAATCGATGGCATTAATACCATTGATTTATCAGTACTTTTGAAAGCTACGAACAATGGATTAGAAAAAATATAAACCATTAATTCTGAGCTAATAATACCCTTGAACTTTGTTGCCATTATTAACACTACTATAAAAAAAGAAATTAGCATTAAAGCATATGCTCTATATTCAGACTTTGTTCTATTAATGATGATTAATACAACAGCAGTCGCTATCAAGGACATAGATAACAAACGAAACCCAAAAGGAAGACTCGCAAAAAAAGGCCCAGAGCGTAGGAAAAACGCATCATTAAATAAAATTGATTGACCAACAATCCAACTTTTTAAATCGAATACCCAGCCACCTGAATAAATGAGATCGGCTAACGCTAACATTTCATATAAGCTTGGATAAGTTGCCCATAAAGTAGAAGCAATATAAATAAATAAAAATAAAATATACCTCTTGGTAGATCTGGCTAACATAAAAAATCTTCTAGAGAAAATAATATTCCATAGAACCCATAAAACTCCAGTACTAAAAAGAACTACTGCGAACCAACTAAAATTTCCAAATGAGATGCCAGATGCAACATAAAAAGGGATGGATTTTATTAGAATATTGTTGTAACTATCACTTCTAAGAATGAAAATTAAAGATGTAAATATTATGGGTAAAAAGACATATATTAAAGGAAATGGCGTGTATCCCCACGTATAAACATAAAAATAAAGAACAACAATATTAAAGACATAAGTCAGTGATAAGAGTTCTTTCACTATGTAATTTCCTTTATACCACATAGATAAAGAGTATCTAAAACCAAAATATGACAAACTTGAAAAAACAAACATATATATCACTGACAATGAAGACAGTGAAGGAAATAAATAATGCAATTTGCTTATAAGGTAATAATAAGGGTAATAAGGGTATGCTTGATTGTATTTACCAAGTCCATTGGAGTAGCTCCATAAAGACATACCTTCCTTATGCAGTGAGTCAAAAGTAAATAGCTGTGTAATATCACCACTTGCAAAAATATAGCCTTCTGGAAATGCATTGGCATAACTAGCAATAAACAAAATAACTATCGAAACCAAAGAATAAAGATATTTATTCATTTTCATTATTATTACTATTATTATTATTATTATTATTAAACAAAGTAAAAAGTAATAAAATCATATGTTACAAATTTATTCACCGCTTAATTGCCTTTTTTTAGCCATAAAATTTGTCGTATTATAATTTTCATGAAATTCTAAATATGAGTCAATTGGATATAGATACCCTGACGGTGTACTTCTAAAAATTGTAATAATCATAATGTAAATCACTTAATTAGATAAGATTGTTGATTGTCTATATGGGGAATTCTAATATTAAGCAATTTATCATGTATAAATATTGAGTTAAAATAATCAATATTGTTAATAGAAGCGAATGAATCCTGCATTCCAATAAGTATACCTCTAGAATTATTTATAACATTTTTTACTGCCCTTCTTGCTTCAATAGGTGCTTCACTCAAGGACCATAGCGCTACAAATAATGTTTCTGGATTATCAATATCTGGAATTTTATTTGGATTAGATATTAATTTTGTCTTATGGTCGATGTGCTTTATAGAATCACTCTCCTCGTCAAGCGCATTAAGGTAATATTCCTGTAAAAGAGATACTTCTTCTAAGTCATAGATAATATAATCGCCATTAAAACCAATATTTCTACAAACCCTTTCAAAGCTTCCATACCCACCACCGAACTCGAAAATCATGCCAAAATCGTTAATGTTTCTATCAGTTTTTTCAAGGTAGTGGCATAATGAATATGCATGATGGATTAGATTCCCGCTGGAAAAAGGATAAAAAACATACCGAGCTGGGAAACCAACAAATGACTCATGAATACTTTTATTAGGTATACCTCTTTTACTTAGAAAACGCCTAACATAAAACAATTCTTTAAGAATATAAAACCTATTAGTGACAAACATCGTTCTAAGTATTGTTTTGTATCTAAGAAACCCACTTAAGCCATATTTTTGAATATCATTTTTCAAACAAACAACATTATCATCCCACTCCTTAACAGACATGTTGTTATTAACGTGGTTAACAATTTTTTTTGAATAAGTACTGCCTAACTCTGTATTAAACTTCTTACGGAAAAAAGGGTCATACACTTTTGACATACTCATCAAGGTTACTCTTAAAAAATCAAATATTTTATCTTTCATATACTCTTACACAATCTCCGAATAATTAACCCAAAATATCACAATTATAAACCTCCAAATCAACCATTCTGATCCTGTACTTCTTCCATGATTCGATATGTCTTTTAACATTCTATTAATATTAATATTTGGTATTAATTCATGAATTAATTCTTTATTTCTTACTATAAGGTTTCCAATAAAAACTTTATTTTCTGAAATAAACTCGCCAATAGGCAACATCATTCCAAATTTTTTTCTAGATAGAATTTGTTTTGGTAAATACTCACGAGCAACATCTTGCAAAATCCTCTTATGAGTTACATGATTTTTTGTTCTCAAGAGTTTAAAATCATCGGGCAAATTATAAATAAACTCAACTAAATTATGATCAAGAAAAGGGACTCGAGCCTCTAACGAATAGGCCATAGTAGCCCTATCTACCTTCATAAGTAAATGGTTTGGTAATTGATACTGAATATCGTAACCCGTTAATTTCTGCAAATATGATCCACTAATATTGTTTAACTTTGATGATAAAGAATTAGTTGATGCAATAAAGCTATTGAATGAGTAATTGTTCCTACTCGATGCATAATAAACTATCGAGTTTTTTAAGAAAGATGGTAGAATTTTATATGGATATAAAGATGCCTTAAATTTACCGTACCCTCCATTAATTTCATCGGAACCTTCCCCAAGTATTACAACCTTTTCTCCATACTTTGATATAGCTTTTGAGGCTATATATGATGTTATTAAGCCCGGATCAAATGTAGTCAGATCATCATAAAGATTTATATTCTCTTTTAGCGAGTAAAATGCGTCCTTGTAGTCTATATGTATAGCCTTATTTTTCACCCCCAGGTAATCAGCCATATACTTAGCCTTTTCGTGCTCACTATTGTTAGAATCAAATTCCAATGTGTAAGTATCAAATTTAACATTTATGGATTTCATCATTGATGAAATTAGACTTGAATCAAGACCACCAGACAACATGACAGACACTCCACAATCAGATCTACATCTTATTTTCACGCTCTCTAACAGTAATTCTTTATATCTACTTACTGCCTGACTATAACTCAGTCTCACTGGCTCAATTTCTAGTGACCAATATTTCTCTATTTTTATTGAATAATTATCTAAGTCTAAAATCAAGTATGAAGCTGGAGGCACCCTTATTATGCCATCAATAGATGTGCTTTCATTATCATCTAGCCACATCATATGTATGCTTTTTCTAAGATTATCAAGAGATACTTTTATTTTCTTCCTTACAACAGGAAAGTATTTAAACGACTTAGCCTCAGATGAAAAAGCAAAGGCATCACTTTTACTATAATACAAAATTGGCTTTTCACCAATCCTATCACGTAACAATATCATCTTATTTATATTTTTATCATAAAAAGAAACGGCAAACATTCCATTAAGTTTTTGAAAACCTTTGATGCCCCACTGAGTGTATACATTAATTAAAACCTCAGTATCAGAACCTGTTTTAAAAAAAACTCCTTCTTTTTTTAGTTCTGATCTTAGCTCTTTATAATTATATATTTCACCATTGAAAGACATAACGACATTTTTATGAACATAGGGTTGATCTGACTTAGAACTTAGGTCGATTATTGACAAACGTCTATGGCCAATTAAAGCATTGTAATTTTGGTCATAATATATATGATTTGAATCAGGTCCACGATGCTTAATTGACTCAGAAACTTCTTGTCCAACATAATTTACATCATATTTTTCTGAGGAAATATATCCAAAAATTCCACACATATGTTCACTTCCTTAAGCAGAGAAGATCTTGCAACTTTATCTCAAAACTTGTAGTATTTATTAATTTAAATAATATGAGACCTTTGAATAATTCAAAATTTCCATCCCAAATTTAATCCTTTTTTATTTTTTCCAAAAAATTCCCTAGATTTTTTCATACTTTCCATAAAAATCTAAAAAATCATCTTTAACTCTACGCTTT
>Ga0233429_1003344_pt1 | contig 15242 bp, 17 predicted proteins | sample SI_118_April2016_3_FD_179879 | JGI IMG/M metagenome (GOLD analysis project Ga0233429, IMG submission 179879) | Seawater microbial communities from Saanich Inlet, British Columbia, Canada - SI_118_April2016_135_MG | ecosystem: Environmental > Aquatic > Marine > Inlet | place: Canada: British... | reverse complement strand
TAAATTCAATTTTCATCAAAAATCCAGGATATGAGATCCTGGGGTTGAAAATGCTGGGTCAAACATTAGAATTCCTTTTTGTTTAACGACCAAATCAAACTGAAAGGAAAAAAGAATGACCCAGCACAAAGAGGATACCGTAATTCGAACAGTTTTGGAAATAATAAATGAAAATGGTTTAGAGGGAATTGGAGAGGCAGTCTCCATTCTCATAAATGAAGCCATGAAAGTTGAAAGATCATCGGCTCTTAATGCACGTCCCTGGGAACGTACAGAGTACAGGGCTGGTTATGCTAACGGGTTTAAAAATAAATCGGTGGCATCAAAACTGGGCAAACTTCATCTCAATGTTCCTCAAGTTAGGGGCGATGTTGATTTTTATCCCTCGGCCTTGGAAAAGGGTCTTCGTTCAGAGAAAGCCCTGAAGTTTGCAATGGCAGAGATGTATATCCAGGGAGTATCAACCCGAAAGGTTACTGCGGTTCTAAAAAAGTTATGCGGGCTTGAAATCAGCAGCACCCAGGTCAGCAATGCATCGAAACTTTTGGATAAAGAGCTGGAGAAGTGGAGGACCCGGGATTTACCCAAGATACCATTTCTTCAATTGGATGCCAGATATGAAAAGGTTCGGCAAGACGGAGTGGTGATGTCCTGTGCCGTCTTGATTGCGACTGGAGTCATGGAGGATGGTAGAAGAACAGTTCTCGGGACCAGTGTCTCATTAAGTGAGGCTGAAGTCCATTGGCGACAATTCCTCCTGGATCTTAAAAGAAGAGGACTCCATGGTTTGAAAATGATCACCAGTGATGACCATGCCGGTCTTAAAGCAGCCAGGGAATCGGTTTTTCCGAGTGTACCCTGGCAACGCTGCCAGGTTCATATGCAAAGAAATGCAGTGCCTTATGTTCCAAAAATATCCATGCGAAAAGGGGTAGCAAATGATATCAGGAACATCTTCAATGCTCCAAATTTAGTGGAAGCCGAAAGACTGCTTGAGATGAGTATTGAAAAATACGAAACCTCTGCATCCCGCCTGTCATCGTGGATGGAAGATAACATACCTGAAGGCTTAACTGTTTTTATGCTTCCAGAAAACCAGAGGAAAAAATTGAGATCTACCAATATGGTTGAACGATTGAACAAAGAAATAAAACGCCGAACCAGGGTGGCGACCCTTTTTCCAAATGAATCATCTCTATTAAGGCTTGTCAGTGCAATTTTAGTTGAAACCAGTGAAGAGTGGGAAACCGGAAAAAGATATCTGCCAATTGTGGAGGAATGATGAAAAATCCAACAAAACATTTCCCTAACCCCCACAAAAAAACAAAACGTAGTGAAGGGATAAATCAAGAAAAAAATGGGAGGGACCCTCTGGGAGGAACCAATTTTTTTCTTGATTTATCCAGGAACGTAGTTACAAAATTTGGGGGTTAAGGAAAAACAAATTAACAAAGGTATTTGACAAAAAGGAATTCGACCTAGCAATTTTACAGAAAAAAATTTGCATTATCAATTAGAAGCTGGAAAACTGCACAACTGATTAAGACCAGTCTGATCCTGCATCGATGGTGGTAACCTTTCCCGAACCGGGTAAAAAAGCTGCCAATAAGCATGGTTATTGCGAGATGGACACCTATTAAACCGGGTGTTGTTTCTGAAGTTATGCCCATTGTTTGACCGACTTTTTCAAGATACGGTTGATAAAATTCATAAGGGAGGTGAAGTAATACGGTCATTGCAACCGTATAAAGTGTAAAAAAACGAAAACGTTTATCCCATGCTTTTTTAATTAATTCATAAACAGTTATGTTGATTGGTGCAGTTTTTACAGATTTATCAATTTTATTAGGTTCCTTCATCCTGAAGATGAACAATAAAGATATAAAAGCGGTCAAAAATGATGCCCCATAGACCCATTTAAGATCATAGACTGCCATAGCTCCACCGACCAAGGCTCCCAACGCCCCTGCAACAAAGGAGAACTGGAGAGCTTTTGCTTCCCGCCGACCATATTCATCCTGTTTGTTGATTTCATAAAGACTTTCATAATGGAGTGCTGTATCAGTACCTGACGAAAAGGCAAAACCTGTAGCCATAAATATCTGGGCAAGTGCAAATGCAGGAAAGTTGTTTCCTAAAAAGAAAACCAGATATGCCAGTGACAAACTCGCTGAAGAAATCACCAGTGTTATTTTTCGACCAAAACTGTCAGACAGATAACCTGAAGGTACTTCCAAAACCGAGACCCCTACATAGTAAATTGCTTCCAACCAGATTGTCTGAGAGAGCGTCAGTACCGATGTAAAGTAAAGAAAAAATACCGGGCCCCAGAAGTATATATTTCTGAAAAACAGATATACTGGATAATATTTTACATTGAAATGGATCATGTTTTTAGATTGCATTATTAATCAAAGATATTTTGTTATCTCTGCCAATTCCTTTTTAATATCCACTGCCGAACGCGTTTTTATCGCTTCAACACTTAAACAATGGTCTATATGATCCCGAATCAGTGTCTGTTTTGCGTTCGAAACCGCCTTGAATACAGCTTGCAATTGTCTTGCAACATCGGCGCACGATTCACCGTCCTCAATCATGGAAATCACTTTTAACATATGGCCGTTGGCTCTTTTCAATCTTTTAATTATGGCCCCATGGCTTTCATGTGCTTTTTCGATCATGGTGCTCCTTTTTAACAATAACAAATTCTCCAAATATCCTCTATCCCCCCATAGGGGATATTTAAATATATACGGTTAAATAGAGTTTATGTCAATAACGCTTTTAATGTTCTGAAATTATATATAAAATTTTATGGTATCAAAATTATTAAAACGAGATGATATGCAACTCAAAATCTCAGAATTGAAAAGACTACAATTTTATTAAAAACTAACTGTACAATTAATCAAGCACCAAAATAGAAACAAGAGGCAGGGCTTTAATGAACCCTGCCACTCGGATTGTTTTCCTGAAGAATGTGGTGTTCTTACTATCATTACCATTTAGAAAATGTTCAAGTTATACCACACGTCTATCCTTCGTTGATATTAATGTGAATGACCATGGTCATTATAAGTACTGTTATTGGCAGGTAAAGAAGAGAAAAAATTGCTTCCATAGCCACCAAACCCAATTACGACAACAGCCAAAAGGATAATTCCTGCAATCATAAGCTTTTTTATGCTGAGATGCTTTTTCATATTCCTTTCCTTTACATACGCTCGAGTTTTTCAAATTCGCCAGATACTTCTAAAACGATAGTTAATGTTTTGGAAGTACGATTACGCCAAAACCAACCATGGCTTCCGTCAAAAGCGGCTGTAATAGAGCCTTCTTTTATTTTTTTCGATCCTTTTTCATAGTTGTGGTATTTGATCTTGAGCTTCTTGGAATCTGCATGCACATCAAAATTGGCACGACCGCCGTCTGTTGACCATTTGTATTTCAAAACTTCATCCTTGCGCATTTTTGTCTTAACTTCAGTCCCCTGATCGGGTTTTAAGGTCACACTGATGGTTTCTATCACTATTTTTTTTTCAGGTTCTGGTTTGACCGGTTTTACAGAAGCAAGAGTCAGGTCAACCTGCGTCTTAGTACTTTTCTGATCCTGAACCGTTTTTTGAACATCTTCAGGAACAGCTGTGGTAGCTTCTTTTTCCAAAGAGACCTTTATCTCTCCCATTTTCTTCAAACCAATAGCATTCCCAATACCGGTTGGATCGATTCCATATTCGGCAGGTAATACAGTGGTAATCAAAAGAATAGCCGCGACAACACCGGCAAAAATTGTTGATTTGATAAGTTTTTGGCTTGAAGGAAGCTCTCTATCACTTGGTATGTTTGAATTATACATTGTTTCCCTTTATTTGTAATTTGATCGGTTTTTAAGATGTAACGTATCCTGTTAATTGATATCCCATAAGCATAAAGCCAAGCATCATGATAAATGAATTGGCTGCATAGGCGTGTCGCATAAAAGAGCTTGATTTTCGCCAGTATGTAATTGCTATAAGAATCACAGACAGAGCCAATAACTGACCAATTTCCACACCAACGTTGAAAAAAACAAGATTTGGCAAAAGCCCATCTGGAGAGAGTTTGTAGTCTAACACTTTTGTTGCAAGGCCAAATCCATGGAATAGACCAAAAATCAAGGTTGCCACTTTTGTATTGGGCTGAAATCCAAACCACCGCTGGAAAGCACCCATATTATCCAGGGATTTGTAAACAACTGAAAACCCGATAATCGCGTCGATGATATACGCGTTGATGCTGATTTGCATCAAGACACCTGAGAGCAAGGTAATCACATGGCCAACGGCAAACAGTGTGACATATATCCCGACATCCTTAAGACGATACAAAAAGAAAATGACACCAAAAAGAAACAGCAAATGATCATATCCTGTCATCATGTGTTTGGCACCAAGGTAGATAAATGGAATTGGTAATACACCGGAAATTTCTTGAATATACCCTTTGTCTCCGGTTGTTACCCCGTGCGCAATTACATCGGGCACTAAACCACCAAGAATTGCCAGCACGGCTAACAGGGCAAAAAGGATTAAGCGTCTATGTTCGATTGAGTTTTGAATCATTGAAACACCTCATTTCGTTGTTGCATTAAACATATAATATTCCGGAATATTGTGAAGAACAATGAAAACACAGGGCTTCACTAAGAAAGGTGAAACGCTATTTTTCACAACGACCCTTTATAGTCGCTGCAATAAATCCCTTCAGGATAGAGTCCTATACACCAGACTTCTTTCCGGTTCAGCTAAATTGATTAAATTAAGTTAGGAATTAGGAACAATTAAAGGCCAATACGTAATCTTTGTGTTTTTAAATACAAATCATTTCTAAGGAGAACGACAGGTAGTTCCTGGTTTAGCGACAAAATGATTTCAGGATCATTTTCAATAGAATAGGTATAATTATTATTTGCTTTGTATAACGGACCTCTTGAAAAACGCATCCCTTTCTTGGAAGAAATCTGCAACTCACCATGATCGTGATCTTCAAGATAAGAAGCCAGGGTTACATCTAATGGATGCTTGTCTGCGTTATCATTGGGTATGGAATGATCATGGGGGGGATGCTCATGATTTTTTTTCAGATGGTGCGCTTCATAAACAACATGCATAGCATGTTGGAAGTCATGTCCACCAAATGAACCATACACGGGGAATAAAAAGGTTCCCAGTATGATGAATATCAAAATCCGTTTAGTCATAGCGGTCAAAAATACATGTTAAAGTAATATGTGTCAACTATATTCGAGTGTAGTTTGTCAATGTGACATTTCCAAAAATTATAACACAAGTAAATTCATTTTTTTAAGGTTAGCCCCTATCTGTCTAAGTAGAGCAGTTATTTGGGAAACTGATAGCTATAATTCTATTCGGGGTTCTGCATCACAACATTATTCAAAAGTAATTTATGGTTTAGAAACGAAATTGTTCTTTTTTACAAACAGACCGATGGAAGCTGAAAGCCCAACAACAAGGATTGAACCTATGTTATGGGTAACTGCCCCTAAAATTGGTGTCAACCACCCCATAAACCCTGCAATTACAGAAAACAGATTGATTAAAAAACTAATGGCGATACTAATTTGAATGACCCTGCACATGGTTCGACTAAGGGAGAACAAAAAACCCAGTTTATCCAGCCTGTCATTCATTAGGACAATATCGGCCGTTTCAAGTGCTGCATCTGATCCGTTCAGCCCCATGGCAATTCCAGTGTCAGAAGCCTTCAAAGCAGGAGCATCATTGATTCCATCGCCCACATAAACCAATAATCCTTTATCATATTCGGATATCCTATCCAGTTTATCTCCAGGTGTTTGTCGGGCATATGATTTTTCAATCCCTATCTGGTCACAGATGTTTTTTACCGGTGCATCTTGATCACCTGAAATCACTGCGATATCTTTTAACCCTAACTTTTTAAGGTCCTCGATAGTTTTAGCGGCCGAACCCCTGGCCTGATCCTGCATGCAGATGTATCCTTTAATTTCCTGATCTATTTTTACTTCAACCGTTGTGTACCCCTGATCTGAAAATTCCTGGGTAGTTGTTACTTCAATCAACCGCCCATCCACGGCACCTTTAATCCCCCGACCTGGTATATTGATCACATCATGGGCTTCTGGAATCATCAACGAAAGATCTTTGGCTTTTTGAACAACTGCCCGGGCCAATGGATGGTTCATCTTTTTTTCCATAGCAGCAACCGTTTGGATCAAAAGGTTTTCATCAATATCTAACGATTGGATAATTTTTTTTACTTCTGGAGAGCCGTTGGTTAATGTGCCTGTTTTATCGAAAAATATCCCTGAGGCTTTTGCAATATTTTCCAGATAAATACCACCCTTGACCAGGATTCCTTCCTTTGCCGCTTGTCCTATAGCTGACACCGTTGCAACTGGTCCTGCTAAAAGAAAAGAACAGGGGCAGCCGACGATCAATACGGTGATCGCTCTTTCAACGTCCCGGGTAAAAACAAATGTCAAAATCGCAACTGTAAGTATAACCGGAGTAAACCATGCCGCATATCGGTCGACAATCTTTGCCGATTCAATTTGGGATTGTTCCGCTGCTGTGACCATTGAAATAATTTTACCCATTGTTGAATCGTCACCCACTTTTTCAGCCCTGACTCTCATGAATCCATCAGTGTTAACTGTTCCGGCCCAGACATCATCTCCCACTTTCTTTTGTTTAGGTATTGGTTCACCTGTAACCGCTGATTCATCCACGGCAGATATGCCTTCAAGTACAGCACCATCAACAGGGATAATACCACCAGGCTTCACAACAATAATATCTCCTTTGATAATCTGAGAAACCTTCACCTCTTTTTCTCTACCATTCTTTTTAAGGATGGCTGTATCTGGAGTCGTTTCTATTAGGCTCTCAATGGCATGTCTCGCAGAGTCACTGACAGCCTCTTCAATTAAGGCACCGGTAACCATAATGGCAGAAACGATTGCGGCTTCAAGAAAATTGCCATTAAGCAGACAAGCAATAATCGCAATGGATACAAGTTCATCGACGTTCATCTGCTTTTCCGAAATACCTTTAACAGCTTCAATTATTATGGGTGCTCCATTTATAATTACAGACAAGATAAGGAGCATATCCATAACACTGATGTATGGGATGCTCTGAATCTGGATAGATTTCAAAAGGAATGCAATGGGTATAAGAGCACCCCCCACAGCGGTTTTCATAAAATCATCAGATGAGAATAATTCTTTATATATATTTAATTTTCCATGCCTTCCTATCATCAAAAACCTCTTTGTTTGATATTCAAATATTTTGTAACTCAATCTATAAGAAGCTCTAAATACATAAATTCGCATTGAGTGTCAAGTATTTTGAACGTCAAACATTTTTATTGTCTTAATAAAATGCCTATGATAGAGGAATTAGAAACTTACTCAAAAAGACAAGGCATCATATATGGACATTAAACATCTCTCAAAAATAATTGTCGAGTTTTACGAAAGACTTTCATCATGGGAAGATTCTGTTGTCAGGGATTCTGGACTGTCAACAGCACAGGCACATACCATCGAAATCGTTGGACATGCAGGCCCAATTAAAATGAAAGATCTTGCCGAGAAAATAGGAGTGACCACTGGAACATTAACAGTAGCTGTTGACCGGCTTGAAGAAAAGCAACTACTGATCCGCCAACCTTGCAAAACTGACCGACGAGCCTATCTCATAGAATTGACGGAAACTGGGCGAGCCTATTTTAAGCAGCATCACAACTTCCATATAAAAATGACTCAGGAAATTGTTGCCGATTTAACTGATAAAGAGCAGCAGATTTTTGGAACTATTATCGAAAAGATGCTTAAAAAAATATAATTTTCCCGAAAAAAAATCAATCTTATGTCTCCTTTTTTAGGAAAAACAGAATTCAAATTACGAGACCGAAAGGCCCTGGATTTCCTTGTGATATTTCAAATATCGTTTCATTGTTATATCATTTTTTCCGTATTTAGCTATGGTTGACAATATGTGCTCAAATTGTTGTTCTGCTTCTTTTTCATCCTTTATCGGAACAATATCTTCGGTGATAATATCAACAAGACGGTCAGCATAGATAATGATCCGCTCCTCAAGCCGATAAAGCGTGTAATCCTTGACCGGCAGACCCAGTTCTTCCGCTTCTGCCGGGGTCAGGCCGCCACGTATATGTTTCTCCATTATATCTGTGATTTCTTTTGAAAGTCCTAATGATGCGCCTACCTCAGCACCGATCATACCATGTTCCATGGCATGGGTCCGGGCTTTGCCCAGATCATGGAAAAGAGCGCCGCGACCGATCAATTCCATGTCCAGCGGTTTTTTGATACGGGCAGCGATTTCGAGCGCTTTCTGTGCAACTTTTGTGCTGTGGGCAATGTCCTCTTCAGACATGCCGGTGTTTCTCAGAATTTCTAAATCTGAATCCTGAATGGTATAGCTTCTCCGGTTCATGGGGTTTTCCTGAGTCGGTAGACCGGTTTCCTGCCAGGCTTTAATACCGCCTTCCAGAAAAGCCGCGTCAATGCCTTTTTCAACAAGATGTCTGGCAACCGACTGGCTGACCTGTCCGCCTTTTACACAATAAACAACCGTCTTTTGATCTTTGGAAAATTCACCTTCCCACTCTTCGACAGATTCGGGACTGCGCCATTGAGCACCCTTAATTTTACATTCAGACGCCATGACATCGGTTTCTCTTCGGACATCCAGAAGGGTTACCCTTTTACCAGAGGTTATAAGTTCTAAAAGATCATTCGTATTTATGGATGGATTCATTGTAGTCTCCTTATGATGATTAAAATCATACCAGTTTCCAGAGGATGCCTGCCGCAGCCCCAATGGGTACCATATATTGGATGGGCACATGATATTTTTGCAAAAGAACAAGTGATATGCCTGCTGAAGCGATCGCAAAAAGATCTATGCCGCTATCCGGGAAAAAAATTTTATAGCCAAACCAGACAGCCAGGTTGAGAACAACCCCGACCACAGAGGCGGTGACACCTTTCAACGCTGCCTGAATTTTCTGGTTTCCGGCCATGGCTTCGATGAACGGTGCGCCTGCAAAAATAAAGAAAAAACAGGGTAAAAAGGTGACATAGGTGGTAATCAGAGCGCCCCAAATGCCTGAACCCAGCGGGCTCAATCCTTGGGGCAGGTTCCACGCCCCCAAGAATCCCACATACTGGGTTACCATGATCAAAGGACCGGGGGTGGATTCAGCCAGCCCAAGCCCGATCAGCATCTGCTCCATGGTCAGCCATCCGCTTCCGGTGGCCATATCGGTGATATAACTCAAAACAGCATAGGCCCCCCCAAAAGTGACAAAGGCCGCTTTGCTGAAAAATAAGGCAATGGCGGACAATGTGCTGTCAAAGCCGACAATTCCCCATATACTGCCCACAACGGCAAACCATAGCCCAAGACAGACAAAAAAGACCTTTGCCACATGGCCAAAAGTAGCCTTTGATCTGATCTTCATGTGAGAAACCTCAGACTCCATGACGCATTCTTTTGTATCTGGATTAAAAGATCCGGTGCAAAGCGCCTCTGGAAACCATCGCTGCATTACAAGTCCTGCCAATGCGGCTGAGGCAACAATCAGGGGAAAAGGCAGTTTAAGAAAGAAAATGCCGATAAATGCCACACCGGCAAACCCGTAAAAAAGGTTATGCTTTAAAGCTTTTTTGCCAATACGAAGTACCGCCTCCACAACCACCGCCACTACAACTGGCTGTATTCCATAAAAAGCCGCCGCAACAAACGGAATGTCGATGTGGGCCACTGCAAGCCAGGAGAGCAGCAGCATCAGAAAGATAGACGGGATGACAAAAAGGGTGCCTGCGGCAATGCCACCAAGGACCCCGTGCATACGCCACCCCAGGTATGTGGCCAATTGCTGGGCTTCAGGACCGGGCAGCAGCATGCAAAAATTTAGTGCTCTTAGGAACTGATTGTCGCTGATCCAGTTTCTGCGCTCAACAACCTCAGAGTGCATGATGGATATCTGACCTGCCGGGCCACCAAAACTGATAAACCCAAGTTTTACCCAAAATTTCAGTGCGTCCTTAAACGAAATAATTTCAGACTTCATTTTTTATATTTCCTTATTTGATGAATCTGTGGAAAGATCTGTACCGAAAAAGGCATACCCTGTAGACCCAGCTACACCAAAACAAAAAGCGGCGATCAGGCAGAATTCAGGATTTTTCTGCCAGATCAGCGCACCGATAAGTGCAGCAGCCGCCACAAAAAAATCTCTTATCAGATAATAGAGCCCAAACATGGCTCCCCGGCAATAATCAGGTGCGAGATCCATTATCAAGGCTTTTCGGGTCGGTTCGCCAAACTCCTGAAGGCCTCTGACAAAAAAAGCAAAGACCAGGGAAGGAAAGCTCTGGCTGTACAATAATATCAGCGGAAACAGCGTAAATAGGACAAAGGTGACCATCACAAAGGGTTTTTTTGCACTGTTTCCTGCAAACCATGCCACCGGTATATAGACCAGAATCGCCGTGGTCATCTCAATAGCTGTCAGAAAACCGAACTGCATTGCGTTAACCGGCTGGGCAACGATTTTCATGCACCAGATCACCACGAATGCATAGGGCATTTGCTCACAGAAACGAATCAAAATGTCGGCAGCTAAAAGCTTCTTCATTGCTGGCCGCATTTTTTTAAACATCGTCCAGGGGCTGTGTGAGACAGAACCAGATGACTTGGCTTGCTCTGGCACTGCCGGTCTTTGGTCATCCGGAATCATTTTTTGTTGCAAGATCAGCGCGGCGACTGCCAGAACAAATGCCAGTACAAATGCCAGGCGGACACCTTCCTGTTCTCCCCAGCGGAGAATGAAAAAACCGCCTATAACTGGTCCTGCAGCCATGGGGATACGTCTTACAAGGGCATGGACGCTGACCCCCATGGTCCGTTTGTTTTCTGGCAGAATTCTATACATCAGATTCATTGTGGCCGGAAGAGAAATTGCCGACCATGATATGAACAGGGCAGCCCCTATGATAACCGCCTGCCAGGAAGGAATGAGGACCACCAGGCCAAAGCCTGTGATCGCCACCAGGTTGAATACCAGAAGGGATTTTTTTGTTCCGATTCTGTCTGACAGATAGCCCCCTGGATAGACATAGACAGCAGACAGAAGGTTGTCCATGGCCTGCATAAGACCGACGACCATAGCCCCTCCGCCAAGGGAGATCAAGTAAATTGGCAGGAACCGTTCCGCCATTTTCTCTCCCATACCCACCAGAATAACCATAGCAAAGATACCCAAGGTGCTCCGGTTCAGGGCCAGCATTCCTGCTGCATGCCTGATTTTATCCGATAATGAGCCGCCACTGTTCACAGTTATAATCCTATTTTATTTTTTGGTTCCAAAGTAAGACAATGTTTTGTCGACGATTGCCTGGACATCCTCCACCAAGTGACCCAGTTTGCCGTTGATATCGTCGGCAAGATGTTGAACATACTCTCTGGCCGCTTCTGGTCCATACTTCTCCTCGAACATGCGCGCCACTTCCAGTACTTTGGTGATATCGTGGCGCTCATCCTTGTGTGCGGGGTCATCTATCCATTCATGAACTTCGGTATAAGGTTTTCCGGTTCTCTGTATACTGATTTCAAAATGCTTTTCTGTTTTCGGCATGGTTTATCTCCTTATAATTAATGTTTTTTATGGCTTAAGGTGACCGTGCTGCATGGACCGTAAAAAACTGCCAGACCTTTTTGCCAGTTTCTGCCGCCTGCCATGGGAAGCAGCGGGCAAATTTCTTCACCCTGCACCTTGTTTTCTAAATTATATATGTACCACCATTTATCTTTTTTATATTCGTTCATGGGTTTCTCCTTGTCTGTTTTGTTAAGGGCAGTCAGATTTTTGAGTTATTACAGATTCCTGTGAAAAAAGGCATACATATGGTCAAACATCGATATGCCTTGCTCTATGCGTTCATAGTCGTCGGTCTCACAGGCGGTTATTCCCGTCAGCAGGGCCTTTAAACCCTCTGTTTCGCTATGTCCGAATTTGCTTTCCTTCAAGTCAATATCATGGACAACCTCAGCAAGAAGTGTTGCTGCTCTGTCTTGATTGCAGAACTTTCCCACCATGACTTCAAATGAGCATTTATCTCCCTCATGGGTGAATTCTCCGCCGTTCATGTCGAATCGAATTTCATCCGGTTCTGGCGAATGGGCGTTACCCGGCACAAACAAAAATTTTGCGCCTGGATCAACGAATTTTTTAATCAGCCATCCACAAGCCATTCTATCTACAAATATATTTTGTCGGGTTACCCAGGTCTTGCCTTTCAGTTTTGCAGAATCAGTGTCTGATGACGCACTTGTTCGTCTGGTTCCTGTGATCATGTTGGATAGATCCTTTAAAAGGATATCTACTGATCCCCGTTCGGGTGTATTAAAAAAATCAACCGAAGCGATCTCTTTTAAACGTGTCTTTAGTCTTGAAACCACAGGTGCCTTTTTCTGTAAAAGCGTGTCGTCGTTTTGTATAGATGTAAGATCTGATTTTAATAATGCTGCATCAGAGATGATTTTTTCATAGTCTGTTTTTCTGGCGTTTTGAAACAATGCCACAATCTGCTGATCGGTCAGACCTTCAAGGAATCTGGCTTCAAGAATTGAGGCATCACCACCGCCATCGACAATCTCTTTTAGAATCCAACCCAAATCTTCTCTTGAGTCCTCTGACACAGGCATTGCATAAACAGATTGCTTTATGGAGACAGCACCTATTTGTTGCAGACGTCTCCAAATTTTAACCCGAAAAGCATTCGGTTTCGGAGGAATCTGATGAATTAAAAGCAACCAGTTATCAGGGGGTTTACCTTTCATATTATCCGCCTTAAATTTTAATTGTTCAATTGTTACAAACAATAAGTAACAAGTGAACATAAGTCAATCTGTTTTTTAGAAAACCTCAAACCACAATTTCTGGTGTCCAAAAACTTTTCTTTTCCATTTTCAATTTTGGGATGTTCAATTCGCCTATTTTGTTGAATCTGATGATCGTTTAAATCAATGTTGGCTTATTCTGTTATCAGGCACTGGTCCCAATGTCCTCGATCCCTTCTCAATAGCCAAAAGCTTAGAATAGTCAAATTTCCACAAATTGTTGTCTCACATTTGTTTATGGACCTATGAAACTTACACCCGAACTTTTGGTGCTCCGGGTGTATTTCGGGTAATCGAAGCAAGATTTCCTCGTGAGTAATTATGGTATATACACCCACGAGTAAAAATTCAAATTGGGTGAGGACTACCAAAACAATTATTGGGGGTCATGTTTCAAGGCTGGGGTACAGATTATAACGTGAAGTCACAATTATTTCCTGTAAATGCCAACCACAAGATCTGGTATCTTCAATTTCAAATTTTTTAGCCATAAAATTAATTTTTGAAATTTGGATCTAAAAGTTCAATATTCTCAAATTAAAATATTTCAAAAAGACGAGACTACTGGCTAGAACTGAACCGCTGCGCGGAAGTGGTCTTGCCATATTTAAAAAGTAATACAAATTTTTAAGGCTTAGAACAAAGGCTTACGAAAGTCTTTAACAAGATTGCCGGAGAACGGGGGGCGAAAGCCCGCAAGATTTCCGCCAGTCATGTCATTTGCAAAAAGCGCAAATGAAACGCCTGTCATAAATCTTGCAATGGGCTACCGCCCCCCTTATCTCCTACTGCTCCCAAAATACTCAAGCTCAATTTTCCATTTTATCCAAATAGGGTTACAATATCTCCTGTCTATCCGTGCGGATAGGCTTTATTGATCTTTATCAAGGAGGTATTACAATGGGGCATGATCTTAGAACCCAATTTGTCAATCACATGATTCTTCATCGGCTTTCACCCTACACCATAAAAAATTATTTAGCTGCGGTTAAGAGGCTTGCAAAATTTCACAACAAATCTCCGGATTTGCTTAACAATGAACAGATTCAGGAATATCTGCTCCATCTTTTTCAAGAATGCAAACTATCCTGGGGAAGTTGCAATGTTCATTTATCTGGACTTTCTTGTTTTTATAAAAATATTCTGCACTGGGATGAGACTAACTTTCAATTGCCCCCAAGGCCAAGAATCAAAAAGCTTCCAACTATTTTGAGTATTGAAGAAGTGAAAAAATTATTTGAATCTGCGGCCAACCTTAAACACAGAACTTTGCTTAAAACAGTATACAGTGCAGGTCTTAGGATCAGCGAGGTTGTAAGACTTGAACCCAGACATATTGAAAGTGACCCTTCCAGAATGATGATCAGAGTAGAACAAGGCAAGGGTAAAAAAGATCGTTACACAGTATTATCCAGGCATTTGCTTGATGAACTCAGAATATATTGGCAAAAATATAGACCCGGCAGATGGATTTTCCCCGGTTATGATAAAAAAAAACATATCGGTTATTCAGGGGCCAGCGATGCTTATAACATCGCAAAAAAAAAGCCTGCATAAAAAGAGGCAAAGGGATACATACGCTCAGGCATAGCTTTGCAACCCACCTTCTTACCCAGGGAACAGATCTTTTCACCATCAAACGACTCCTTGGTCATTCTTCCATAAAAACCACCCTCAATTTACGCGTGACCTTTAGGTTATCTTCACCTGGTACAAGAAAGAATTACAGAATGCAAAAGCCCTCTTGACTGTCTGTACGAGAATCAGGAGGGACAAGAATGAAAAATAAATATGAGGTTGGAGATATCTTTCGTCGTTATGGCAAGGATTATCAAAAAGAAAATGTTCTATCTTTTAAAAAGCTTAAGGCTATGCACAATATTTCAGTTTGCCGAACAGCTCATTTAGGAGGGCATATCGAACAATGTGATCAATGCGATTTTGAAAGGATTGCCTATAACTCCTGTAGGGACCGGCATTGTCCAAAATGCCAGACCATGGTCAAGGAGAAGTGGCTTAATGATCGAAAGGCTGATCTGTTACCCTGTAATTATTTTCATATGGTCTTTACCCTGCCGCATAAACTTAACCCGATTATATTGACAAACAAAAAAGTTATGCTGAGCAATTTATTTGCTGCTGTGAACCAAACACTACAGGTATTTGCAAAAGATCCACAGTGGAGACTTGAGGGTCAGGTTGGATTTATTGGTGTGATTCATACCTGGTCACAAAATCTTACCGATCACTTTCATCTTC
>Ga0233429_1003343_pt1 | contig 15258 bp, 15 predicted proteins | sample SI_118_April2016_3_FD_179879 | JGI IMG/M metagenome (GOLD analysis project Ga0233429, IMG submission 179879) | Seawater microbial communities from Saanich Inlet, British Columbia, Canada - SI_118_April2016_135_MG | ecosystem: Environmental > Aquatic > Marine > Inlet | place: Canada: British... | reverse complement strand
GGTGATCAGGGGCAGGTCGCTGATACTGCAATCAACCAGGTCAGTTGGTCGATCAATAACTGTTCGTTCACTGCCTGCCCGGGACTTGGTGTGGTCGTGAATGTCGTTCCACCGGGTGCAAAATCCCTCTGGTTCAGCGCCGATCATCTCACACAAACGCTGGCGGGAATTGTACAGGTTGCTGATAACGGGCATGGCACTGCCACTGACATTTTCAAACAAAACCGTCTTGTTGCCTGAATGCTGGGCAGCCCTGGTCACAGCGGCCAGTTCGTGACAGGGGTCGACTTCCTTGCGGACAATCAACAATTCGTCTCGCGCCCTTAAATCATCAACAAGTTTTTGCATCCGCTGTCACATCCAGATTTTCAATCGACGACCCTGGCCAGGATGGCCGTGAATAATTTTGATTGGCATATATTATGAGTTCGTTAGGCGTTATTAATCAAGCTGTGGCAACGGGATCGATAGTGTCGGGATTTTTCACGTGACCAGTAAATCAGGGATAAGTGAGTCAGATTTATATGCGCCGGTAAAAGCGCTGCTGGAAAGTCTTGGATATGAGGTCAAGGCCGAGGTCCATGATTGTGACGTTGTGGCGACAAAAGACGGAAATGCGCCGGTTGTCGTAGAATTGAAACTTTCTTTTTCACTGGACCTGGTGTTGCAGGGCGTTGATCGCTTCAAGGTGTCTGACAGTGTGTATCTGGCCGTTCCGGCACCAGACACGGCAACGAAACGTCGAAACTGGCGAACCCGGCAGCGAAGTATTTTACGGCTATGTCGCATGCTGGGACTGGGATTGATCCTGGTTTCTGTGAGCCGGAAACCTGGCCGCCAAACCGACATACTGCTTGATCCCGGCCCCTACCAGCCACGCAAGAATAAACGTCAACAGGTTCAGTTGATGACGGAATTTGCCGCCAGGGCCGGAGACCCGAACGTCGGCGGTGTAACTCATACGAAGATCATAACGTCTTATCGTCAGGACGCCTTGTTGTGTGCAGCCCTGCTGCACAAGCAGGGTGAAGCAAAGGTCTCCGAGATCAAAGCTGCAACAGGTGTCGAGCGGGCAGCCTCTATCCTGCAAAAAAACCACTACGCCTGGTTTGAGCGCACGGCACGGGGAATATACGGTTTGACGCCGCGCGGGGCAGAGGAATTGAAGCTCTATGATGATGTGCTGTTGACGATGGCGGATCAGGCTGAATAAGCTCTTGGCATCCGGCGAAAGCCGCCATCCCCGAAACAGGATTTTCTCCACATGGCCGTCATTGAATATTTTTACTCCGCCCATTCTGCATTTGCCTATCTGGGATCAAGGCGACTGATGGCCATTGCTGAAGCTGCAGGGGCTGAAATCATTCACAAGCCGAATGATTTACGACTGGTGCTGGAGGCCATAGGTCTCGCCAATTTTGCCGAAAGATCTGCTGCTCACAAAGCCTACTATTTCAAGCGCGAAGTTGACCGCTGGTCCGAATATCGCGATGCCCCTGTCCTTGGGTATCGACCGACTTATCATGACAATGGCATCGCCTTGTCCAACGGCATGTTGATTGCCGGTCTGGAGCAAGGGCTTGATGTTGGGGAACTGGCGCATGCCATGCTGGAGGCCCACTGGCGTGATGATGCCGACCTTGATGACCGCCAGACCCTGGCCGATATCGCGCGCAAAATTGACGTTGATCCAGATCCGTTGCTGGCCGCAGCGATGTCTGACGAGATTCAGGCCTTGTACCGGGCCAATACCCAGGAAGCCATTGATCGCGCGGTTCTGGGATCACCGACCTATTTTGTGGATGGTGACATGTTCTATGGGCAGGATCACCTGGAGATGGTGGAACGTGCCCTCGTCAAACCATTCAAGGGTGACTGGCCGATTTGAGAATCTGGTCTTTCATAAGTTGGCCAGCCAGGCCCAGTGGTGCGCCAGGCTGGCTGAAGAGCTTCAGGGTTATCTCTTGATCAACCGTAAAATTGGGCAATTTCAGGCGACGTAAACTGTTACTGGCCAGATCATTTTCCACGATATGCGAGGGCATGGTTCCCCAACCCAGGCCTTCACGGATCAGGTCGTATTTGGATTTCAGGTCCGGAACCCTCCAGATGTTGGGACTGAGTACACCATAGTCGGGATTGGTTTCAGGACGGTCAGACCCGGACAGGACGATTTGTCTGAAGTCGGGAACGTCGTATCCGTCTCCGTCTACATCGGACAATGCACACAGCGGATTGATGACCGGAATCAGATATACGTGCCCGACGGGAATGATATCCTTAATGGCACCCAGGCCAGTTGTATCGACGGCCAGGCCGATTACCGCACGTCCGTCGCTAACCTGGTTCCACGCCTCACGCCCGGCCGTACGATTTATCCTGAGTTCCAGGCCGGGATAGGTTTCTGCGACGACCGTCAGGGCCTGCTGTATGAGACCAAACGGCGCCATATCGTCAATTGCGATTGTCAGGACAGCTTCAACACCCGCTGAAAGCTCGTGCGCCTTACGGGTCAACGCGGTCGCCGTGTTGATCAGGTGCAGGGCATCTTTTTTCAGGGCTTCGCCGGCCGGGGTCAGGCCTGCCTTGTGTCCGCTGCGATCAAAAAGCTTCACGTCCAGGTTTTGCTCAAGCGTTGAGATGCCGTAACTCACCACATTTTGGGCCCGGCCAAGTCGTTTTGCTGTGGCAGAAAAGGAGCCAAGTTCGGCAGCAACGGCAAACATATGCAGCTGGTCCAGAACGTTTGGATGTATCATTTGCATTTCCATCGAATAATTCGAATGAATTGATCTATATTATTATGGTATTTTCGATCAAGTTTTTCAATCATGATCCGATTTCCAATCCTCTCAAAATCGGAAATATTAATATGACAACCTCCGTTATTGCTCAAAAAAGCCCCTTTGCTGTCGATCTGGAAGCTGGCAAGGATTACTACTATTGCAGCTGTGGCCTGAGCCAGAACCAGCCATTTTGTGACGGTGCCCATAAGCCAACGTCTTTTACACCCGTAAAGTTCACTGCTGAAGAAACAAAAACAGCCTACCTTTGCGGCTGCAAAAGCAATGACGGCACACCGTTCTGCAACGGTGCCCACAAAGAACTGTAGGCAAACAGGTATTCCCCCGGTAAATCCAGCTCCAAACAAGAATCATGACTATGATCTCTGATTTGATCGCAAATCCGGTCGTTCAATCGGCGGTAATACCCTTCGTTTGTTCGCTCGCGATCGCGGGTTTGATGCTACTGAATGATGGCATCCGGGAACGGTTTTCGGGAATGGCGGTACTGACCGGCTTTGTGTTGGCCTATATCGTTATTTTCGATTTCCCGCCTTTGCCACCAAAATCGTCCGGGCAAAAAATCCTGTATGTGACGGTTCTCGGTGCCGCGGTCGGTTTGTACCTGGACATGTTTAAACGGGAAACGTTCCGCATTATCACCATCGCCCTGTTGCTTTGTCTGGCAACGGTCATCTGGATCGGATGGCGCAAGGTCTCAATCGCACCCTCTGTCGACCATTTGTCTCTGATACTGCTTATGTCGGCTTTGTCGGTTGTCGTAATTTTGACCGAAAAGGGGCGTCTGGATGGAACTGACGAGGCCGTCCCCTTGCTGGCAACTTCTATTGTGATTGCGGGGCTGGCAACAATGGGGGCTTCTGCTTCTATTGGTCAAAATGGCGGTGCCTTGGCGGCTGCTCTCGGCGGAATTCTGGTTCTGAACTGGCCAAAGCGTCATTTCCCACCAGGCATCACTAGCCGGGTTTTATGTTATGCGACCCTGGCTGCTCTGCTGTCACAGTTGGTGTTTTTTACAAAAGCACCTGTCTGGACGATGACTTTCATCCTGCCAGTATTTTACGCCGGTCGATTTTTCGATCGTCTGAATTTTACCAGCGTTCGCCTCAACCGCTCTCAAAATACTGTAATGCGACCCATGTTTATTGGTGTTTGTGGCGCGGCACTGGGCGCAATCGTTTTGGGTTTGGCATGGTTTGATTTGCCATCGGACCCCTATGCAAGTTAATCCAACTTTCCGAACAGGAGAAAAACCATGAATAAATTAACGTCTATGGCGCTCGGTCTGGCGCTTTCAATTGTTGCTTCGCTGCCTGCCGTTGCCAGCGAAAAATATGTCATCGACACCGAAGGTGGCCACTACTACGCAGGCTTTCAGATCAGTCATCTTGGGTTCTCGATTATGCACGGTCGTTTCGACAAGATCTCCGGCACCATCGATTATAATGCTGACAATCCCATTGCCAGCAACGTTTCTGTGACGATTGAATCTGGATCGATCAATACAAACCATGCACAGCGAGATGCTCATTTGAAATCACCTGATTTCTTTAATGCGGAAGAATTCCCCAAGATCAGTTTTGTTTCCACTTCGGTCGAGAAGACCGGCGAAAATGTTGGGAAAGTTACGGGCAATCTGACCATTTTGGGCGTGACGAAATCTGTCGTGCTCGATACCCGTTTGATCAATGTCGGCGCTAATCCTTTCAGCAAAAAGGGCACTGCGGCGTGGTCCGCCCGAGGCAAGATCAAGCGCTCGGACTTTGGCATTAAATATGGCCTGCCGGTTATTGGAGACGAAATAACCCTCCTGCTCGACGTCGAAGCACTCAAGCAGTAGATAAAAGTCTGTTTCAGACACCCATCCGGTCGAGAAAGCCGTACCAAAAGGCGGCGACTTCGATGCCGACGGTACGTAGCCGATGAAACGGGAATTGTTTTATCGGTGTGATCGGGATCGGCAATAGTTTTTTGTTACCGCTCAGGGCGTAGTCAGAAATGGCTGCGCCCCATTGCGTGGCGAGGGCAACACCCCGTCCATTATAGCCCATGGCCATGACAAACCCGGGAACCGGTTCATGGATTTTGGGGTAATGATCTGACGTCAGGGCCAGCAGTCCGCCCCAGCGATACGGCCAGGTCACATCGGCGAGGTCAGGAAACATGCGTGTGGCGTGGCGCTGTAGTTTCGGAAACAAACGCTCAAGACCACTGGCAAAAGTCGCCCCGCGTCCGCCGATCAGGAACCTTCCCTCAGCATCCAGGCGGAAATAGACCAACAATCGATTGGTATCCGATCCACTGATGCCTTTGGGCATGATCTTTTGACGGAGAATATCAGGCAGCGGATCAGTGGCGATCTGAATTGACGCAACAGGAGCCACGGACCGCCCGACAGGCCCGAATGACGGATCGGTATATCCGTTCGTACACATCAGGACCCGGTCAGCCCTGATCTGGCCTTTGTTCGTTTCAACGATGAAGCCGTCGGTTTGTTGATCGACTGATTTCACGGTGACATGGGAATAGATCAAGGCGCCTGCCTTGCGTGCCGCCACGCCCAGGCCCAAAGAATATTTCAGGGGATGGACGGAACCGGCCCTGCGGTCATGAAATCCACCCAGAAAAACATCACTGCCCGTAGCCTCGGCAATCGCATTTTTATCCAGTAGTTCCACATCTGCATTGCGGGCCTGCCATTGTTCACTTTTGGCAACAAGGCCACGTAATGCCCTGGCATGATAGGCTGGTTCCACCCAGCCACCCCGATGTGCGTCGCAATCGATATGATGATGACTAATGGTCTCGAATACAGTCTCAGCTGTACGGCCTGCAAAGTCCACGATCTGTTCGCCCCTGTCCGCACCAAACCGTCGGACGATTTCATCGGGCAGTTCTTTCAGACCGGGAATCACCTGACCTCCATTTCGCCCCGACGCACCCCAACCAGGGTGGTGGGCATCAAGGACGATGACCTTGTGATCGGCTTCAGCTGCTTTCAGGGCTGCCGAAAGACCTGTGATACCTGCGCCGATAACAACAATCGCTGCCTCGGCGGGGCCATCCAGTTTTTCGTGTATCCAGTCCTGAGCCGTTGCCTCCCACAGGGAGTTCATATTGACTGGCAGTTCCATATTTCCCCCAACGAATTCCGTCTGCAGGCTGTCCAAATCACGCCGTTCGCGACACAATAGGGTAACAACGGAGAAAACATAATGACAGCGATTACGGCCAACGGCATCAATCTCGAATATGAAACTTTTGGGAACCCCTCTGATCCGGCCATTGTGCTGGTCATCGGTTTCGGGTTGCAATTAACGGGCTGGCCCGAAGCTTTCTGTGCCGGTCTGGCGGCGCGCGGTTTCCATGTCGTGCGCTTTGACAACCGGGACACAGGGCTGTCTCAGAAATTTGCTGATTTTGGTGCCGCTGATCTGGCAGCTGCCATGGCGCAGAAAATGGCAAAGGAACCTGTTGCAGCTCCCTACAATCATGTCGATATGGCAGATGATATCGCCGGGCTTATTACAGCGCTTGACCTGGGGCCAGCCCATGTCGCCGGAATGTCCATGGGCGGCATTCTCACACAACGTCTGGCCATCTCCCATCCCGAATTGGTGCGCAGCGCAACTGTGATGATGAGCACCACGAACCATCCCTCCATGCCAGCAATGGACCCGGCGGCCCAGGCCGTTTTGTTTTCTGCACCCGATGACCCGGAAGACCCTGAAAGTGTGGTGGCTCTTGGCCTGAAAATCTATGCGACTCTGCGTGGAAAAGGCTTTGACTATGATGTCGACAGCTATGCCGAACGCATCAGGAATGATTTGAAGCGCTCACCCGACCTGCTGGGATATGGGCGCAATTTACTGGCTGGGATCGCGGCACCCGCCTATCACGGGCATGTCAACCAGATCAAGGCACCAACACTGGTGCTACATGGTGATGAAGATCCCTTGTTTCCCGTCGAAGTGGCACAGTATACGGCAGATAATATTCCCGGTGCCAGGCTCGAAATCATCAACGGTCTGGGTCACGAGGTCTTTTCACCTGACCTGGCCCCGGTCATGATTGACGCCATTGCCGGACATTGCGCTGGAAACTAGCGCGAATTCGTATCCGAAGGCGGTATCAGGTGACTGGCAGGCCGCGCGGCATCGTGAAAGTGAAGTCGGTCACCGGTCAGAAGGGTTGCCAGATCGTCAATATTGGATACCACCAAACGGGCAAGGTGGGCTGTACCGGAATTGGGCGGCAACACGGCCAGAACATCATTAAGTGCCGCCCGTCCTGACGACAGGGAGGTCAACAATTGTAAAGCGTCTGTTTTGGTCAAGGTGCGTCGCATCAACCATCAATAATGTTCTTGTTATGTTCTCGTCAAGGCTATGGGCCGATTCAGGCTTGAAATAGATTGTTCAGGTTGAAATCGGTCTTCGGGCTTCTAATTCCACGGCTCGCAACTGTATGCTTCCGGACAAACAAGTGTGGTCGAACGGGGATAAGGCATGCGGGAAGCAGAAGACATTGCGGTAGCCATACTGGGCATCGGGCGTATGGCCACGGGACTGGCGGTTGACCTTGCGTTGAATGGCTGCGCGGTCGATGTCATCGACATCAAACCGCGCAATACAGAGGAAAGGCAGGCGAAATCCGCTGAACTGCGGGCAGAATTTCACTCTGCTGCCGGGCAACTGAAACGCGATGCCGCCAATCTGCCCGCCCCGGCGTATTGTGGCGCAGAAATTCCACAAAAGAATTACGCTTACGTATTTGAAGCCCTGCCGGAGGAAATACCGGTCAAACAGGCTGCCTATAAAGCCATGGGCAAGACCATCGCAGGTGCCACAGCACTTTGTTCGATGACATCGACATTCACTGTTGAGGAACTGACCGCCGGTATGACGCTGTCTGCGGACATGGTGGTTACTCACTTCATGAACCCGCCGTGGCTGATCCCTTTCCTTGAAGTGGTAACGCCGGACAGCATGGCGTCTCAAAATGTTGACGCCCTGTTCGCCTTCTTGCGGAGCGCCGGCCACATGCCGATCCGCTGTAAATCCAGCCCCGGCTTTGTCATATCACGTCTGCAAGTCGGTCTGATGAATGAAGCGGTGCGATTGATGGAGGAAGGGGTTGCCAGTCCGGAGGATATTGACCGGGCCATAACCCACGGCTGGGGGTATCGCTTTCCGGTCATGGGAATTCTCGAATTTATTGACGCAGGCGGATTGGACATTTTGCACCATGGTGGGCATTCGGTCGCCAGGGCATTGGGCAGGCCTGATCTCAACAGCCCTGCCTTGATAGGCCGGAAATATGCAGAAGGGGCCTATGGCACCAAGACCCTGAGAGGCCTTTTTGACTACGGTGACGGAAGTGAACTGGCGGAACGGGAAGCTGTTCGCCTCGATCGTCAGGTGCGACTGAAAGCACTGTTGGATCAGTTCCAGGCGGAAGAAGATGCCCGGCAAGCGCAAAAGCAGGGGCAGGGCGTATGAGCCGATCACTCTCAGATCTCGTACGACGCACACCGCTGATGTCCCTCGCCGATAAGCCACATCTGGCGTGCAAGATGGAAGCCTGTCAGACCGGTGGCTCATTCAAGATGCGGGGGGCTGTCAGGACATTGCAGGCCCTGGCCAGTGACGGCGATGATCGACAGGTTATTACTGTATCGATGGGCAACACAGCCTTCAGTCTGGCCTGGGCCGGGCGGCTTCTGGACAGGCCGGTTAGTGTCGTGATGCCGGAAAATGTGTCGCCAGCCAAACTGGCGCTAACGCGTAACATCGGGGCCGAAGTTATCTTGCATGGTCAAACCGGTAGCGAAGCCCTGGCTCATTGCGAACAGCTGGTGGCAGGTGGGGATTACTATTTTTTGCATCCCCATAAATGTCCACCTTTTCTGGCAGGTAGTGAAACCATAGCCCGTGAAATTGTTGAAGACCGGCCAGATACCAGCCGCATATATGTACCCATTGGTGGCGGTGGCCTGCTGTCTGCTATTTGCGCCGCCGCAGAAAGCTCTTCGACCGAAATCGAAGTTTTGGGCGTTGAGGCTGAGCAGGCTCCGGCCTTTGCCCGAAGTTTTCAGGCCGGGCGTCCTGTGGCAATTGCCGAAATGGATACCATTGCCGACGCCCTGACCATCAATGAACCGGATGGAGAAGTTTTCGATTATGTGGCGTCCCGAACCAGCCGGATTGTTACTGTTTCGGAAGAAGAAATAGTCAACGCGATGCGCAGCCTGTTTGATGAATTCCGGGTGATTGCGGAGCCGGGTGGTGCGGCGTCGTTAGCCGCCATGGTGAAGTCCGACGACGGAAAAAACGCTGCCGCCATTATCAGTGGCGGCAACGTTTCCCTGGATGAATTCCTGCAAATTACTGGCAGCTAATTACCAAAGGATTTCCGAAACGTTCTGAATGATCAGTTCCAACTCTGGCAGTTACGCTGATAGCGACCACAGGAGTTGTCGTGACGGGCATCCGCGTACCGGCGATGTTTGCGGTTCTGGCGCTTTTGCCATTTCGATACTTGTTTGTGGTTTTTGAATTTACGGTTGTTTTCGTGAACGTGAACGTGCTTCACAATTTTGGTTTTGTGCACGACCCTGGGTCGGGCGGGAGTTTGTGAGTAGACCGGTGGATTTGACCGTGGATACGAAGGACGGTAAACGGGAGTGGTGGCGACCTGTCTGTTGCCACCCGATTGACGCGCGATATCTGTTCCGATGGCAGCACCGATCAGGGTTCCAACAGCTGTTGCTGCAATTTTGCCTTTGCCTTTTCCGACGTTCGATCCGATGAAGGCACCGGTTGCGGCACCGATGATCGTACCAATCAAATGCCCGTCATTGGCCGAGGCCTTTTGCGGAGCCATACCGATGATCATCAAGGCGGCGGCGAACAATCCCAACAGTTTCGTTTTCATCAACAATCTCCATTTTTCACAAAAGAGGACACAACAAATTTCGCTGCTATCCGGGATATGGAGGGATCAGAGCGTTTTTTTGGAATTCTCCGGATATTTACTGATTAAGTGTGATGGAGGCACTAGGATGTGTTGTCGTTCTGCTAATAAATTGGAAAAATATTGTGTTTGATCAACAAGTTACCTTTCTTTACGCCAGTGACCTCGAGGTCAGTGCTGATTTTTATGAAAACCAGCTTGGACTGAAACAGGTTCTGGATCAGGGCCAATGTCGCATTTTTCAGGTCAGTAAAGACGGGTTTCTTGGCGTTTGTCAGGGCGAGGACGGCGCTGAACCAGCACGCGACGGCGTTATTGTGACGTTGGTGACCGAAGATGTAGACGGCTGGTATGAACGCCTGACGGCGATGGGGATGTCCATTGAAGCGGAGCCAACCCTGAATCCCACCTTCAACATCTACCACTTTTTTCTGCGGGATCCTGATGGGTATTTACTGGAAGTTCAGCGGTTTTGTGATCCTGCCTGGCCCTCGCCAACCGAAAGTGCCAGCGGCTGATATGACGATTATCTGATCATTGCAGGCAAATTCGAAAACCCTTTGAAGCGCACCCTGGGTGACCGCACGACAGGGCCGGACAGATGCAATTCAGGAAAGCGGAAAAACAGTTTGCTGTAGGCAATACGGCCTTCGGTTCGGGCAAGACTATTGCCTGCACAGATGTGCACTCCAGCACCAAAAGCCAGATGTTTGTTGCCTGCACGCTCAATATCAAATTGGCCAGGACGATCGAACTGTTCCGGGTCGTGATTGCCGCCGCCAATTGACAGATGAACCTGTGAGCCCTGCGGGATTGAGACACCCCCCAGTTCGGTATCTTCCAGGGCGCGACGGTTATTCAGTTGAATGGGAGAATCAAAACGCAGCACTTCCTCAATACAACTTTCAACCAGTTGCGGATTCTTATGTAGCTTTCCCCGCTGCTCGTCGTTCGTCAGCAATTCATGAATGCCGTTGGCCAACATATTGGTCGTGGTTTCATGCCCCGCGTTCAACAGGAATATGCACTGGTGCAAAAGTTCCAACTCGGTCAGTTTTTCACCGTCTTCCTCTGCTTCGATCAGGGCAGATAATACTTCTCCGCTTTCGCCGGATGTGGGATTCTCGCGGCGATGTTTTATCAGGTCCCTCAGGAAATCCTTGAAATTGTTGACCGCTTGTGAGCCCTGTTCACGGGTCTCATCCGTCATGACAGGCTCCAGTCCGCCAAGAATGGCCTGGGCCCAGTCGCGAATTGAATTTCTCTCCGACGAAGGCGCGCCCAGCATATCGCAGACGACTTCGACGGGCAGCATGAAAGCAAAGTCCTCAACCAGATCCAGACTGCCCTTGTCTTCGGCAGCATCCAGGTAACCATCAACCAGTTTTTCGATGCGCGGCTCCAGGTTGGCAATGGCTTTGGGGGTAAAGGCCGCCTGAAACAGTTTGCGCAATCGTGTGTGGTCCGGCGGGTCGCGAAATACCAGGCTTGTTGTGTGATGCTCGTACAAAGGGCTGTCACCCATGGCAGGTTTGAATTCAACCTTTTTGTCCGAACTCCAGATTTTCGGATTGCGATAGACAGATACCAGATCGTCGTAACGTGTCAGGAAATAGCTGCCGTCAGGCATCCGGTGAACGGGATCGATCCGTCGCAAGGTTTCGAAATATCGATAGGGGTTTGCGATATAGTCCGCTGGCAGATTTGCGAGGTTAAAGTCGCGGGCAATATCTTCGGTGACAGGGTCTTCAATATTCATCGACATGACTGGCGTACTCTGTATTTCAGATTTCGTGGGGGTCGCGGCACCGGGCCGGTTATCGAACTATTCAATCAATGGTGTGATCCTGACAGCCTGGATGTTCAACCGCTGTTGGTCAACAATAATAGCCGCTGGTATTTCCTGAAGCTTCTGTTTGCGACAAGATAGCCTGTCCGGTCCTTCAGGAGAAACAATATGTCCAGTGCAGCCTTGATCCGATTTGAGTTTTGCTCCGCCGCCGGGCAGATAGAAAAAGATGTGGAGATTGAACAAGTCGTCATCGCCGGGTGGACGGGCAGGGATGCCGTTGCCCTGCAGGCCCATATCGACGAGCTTGCTGAAATGGGCATCCCGGGGCCACAGGAAGTCCCTATGTTTTACCGAACGTCTGCGGCGCATGTGACGACCGCAAACGCCATTCAGGTCATTGGTCCTGACAGCAGTGGCGAGGTTGAAACTTTCATTCTGAAAACCGGTGGTGATCTATGGCTGGGTGTCGGCTCCGAACATACGGACCGCAAGGCAGAAACCGCAGGCATAACGCTGGCAAAGCAGCTTTGTGAAAAACCCCTGGCAAATCAGTTGTGGCCTTTGGAAGAAGTTACCGATCATCTGGATCAATTAATCTTGCGTGCCTGGATGCAGGAAGATGGAAAGCGTGTTCTTTATCAGGAGGGCACACTGGCTGAAATGCGGACCAGTCACGAATTGATAGATCTGTATAGCAAGGGCGCCGGGCTTGATGACAATACCCTGATGTTTGGCGGAACACTTGCCGCCATTGGCGGCGTACGTCCTTCTTCACGATTTGAATTTGAACTCGAAGATCCACAACTTGGGCGACGTATCCAGCACGGCTATGATATCGAAGAACTGCCAATCACTGGCTAGAGTAAAGACAGTATTGGAAGTTCTATACCGAGATACAAATCGGGTCAGATATCTTCGTCCAGAACCTGGCGCAACATTTTGCTGATCTCGGCCCGACGGAAAGGCTTGCGCAACAAGTACTGACGTTTTCCTTCAAAATCCCCACGCGATAATATGTCGTCCGCATAGCCAGACATGTAGACCACCTTGAGATCGGGTGCCTGTTGCCGTGCACGGGCAGATAACTCCCAGCCATCCATGCCGCCGGCCAACCCGATGTCGGTCAACATGAGCTTGATTGTGCCAGGTGCGAGATCGTCCAGAAATTCCAAAGCCTCGGGTCCCGAGGTGGCTGAATGAATGTGATACCCGAATCCCCGGACAATTTTTTCGATGGAGGCCAGTACTTCCAGACTGTCTTCAACAATCAATATCTGTTCGCCAGCGCCTGTTTCGAGGTTCTCATTGTCGTCAGGATTGTCCGAATTCAGGGCATCCTTTTCGATACTCTTTGGCAGAAAAATAGCGACACTGGTGCCTTCGCCGACTGCACTGCTCAACGTGATATGTCCTTTGGACTGACGAATAAATCCGTAGACCGTACTCAGACCCAGTCCGGTGCCCTGACCAACCAGCTTGGTCGTAAAAAAAGGTTCAAACGCCCGTGATACGACTTCAGGCGGCATACCTTCCCCGTCGTCTGTAATCGTGATGGAAGCATAGTTTCCGGGCTCGATTTCTTCGCCACTGACAACCTTGGGTTCGGTGAAAGTCACGTTTTCGGTTTTGATCAAAACTATGCCGCCAGAAGTCATGGCATCACGCGCGTTCAGGGCAAGATTGAGAAGAATGTTTTCAACCTGAACCGGATCAGCAGCCGTTTTCCACAGTTGTTTATCAAAGTCTGTCGTGATCGTGATGTTTTCACCAAGGGTACTGGCAACCATCTGGGTTGCACTGGTGATGGATTTGTTCAGGTCGATGGGCATCGTACGCAAGGTCTGGCGGCGGGAGAATGCCAACAATTGTTTGACCAGATCGGCACCTTTTTGAGACGCACGGCGTGCCCGGTCAAGCGTCTCCAGTTTATCCTCGTCACCCTCCAGGTCTTCGCGCAGCATTTCCAGATTCCAGATAACAACAGCAAGTAAATTGTTGAAATCATGTGCGACGCCGCCGGTCAGCTGCCCGATGGCTTCCAGACGCTGAGACTGACGTTGAACTTCTTCCTGTTCACGCCGTACGGTCACGTCCCGAATAATGCCGACCATTGAACGTTCACCCTCAGAGAGAATGATACTGCCTGTGGACTCGCCCAGAAACTCTTCCCCATCCAGTCGAAGCCAGCGTAACTCGTTCAGGACGGTCTGGCCGGTCCGAGCCAGTTTCCGGATCTGGTTCCGGGCATCCAGGCGGTCGTCTTCATGCAAAAACGAAATGACTTTTTTGCCAATCAGTTCGTCCGCAGACCGGGCCCCAAAAAGTTTGATGGCACTTTTGTTCACAAATACAAACCGGCCGCCCTGATTGATGTAAATCGCATCCGGAGAAATATCGATAACGGCCCGATAAGACGCTGCATTTGTTTCCGAAAGTGGAACAGCTTCCTGATCTTTTGATTGCACGGGTTCTTCTGTCTGAAATGGAGCAGGGGACGCTTCCTCCGTCGAAGGCAACGCAGTTGCGCGCATCACAAAGTGAAAGATCGTTGTTGTTACAATGATCGTCAGCAACGCCAGGGGGGCAAGTCTGGAATACCAGGTCAAGTGATCAAAGGATGCGGGCAGAGAATACCAGGACGCCAGCACAAGCAGAACGCATAAAAGGCATTGTACCAGAAATACGGCAATGCTGATCCGGGCATTCATCAGTTTGGTTTGTCAGCCAGCAGGTACAGCATCATTTTGAATCCGGTCACTTTGAATACTTGAGCGATATCGGTTTTAACCGATTCGCATCGTCTCATATCTTCGTTGCATTGCAATAAACTACAGTCCACCGGTGTTTCAACTAAAGTTGATAACACTCTAGTTTCCCTGGTCCGCTGAACCGTCACTGTGGTACATGTAGCCGCCGTTTCTCACCGTTCGGATAAAGCGGGGACGTTTCGGGTCAGGCTCTATCTTGCGGCGTAATCGACTGACCTGGATATCAATACTGCGATCAAACGGTGCAAATTCCCGGTCCCGCGTAACATCCAACAAAAAATCCCTGCTGAGGACCCTGTCAGGATGTGTGACCAGGGCAAGCAGGAGCTGGTATTCCCCGTCCGTTAGAGGGACATGTTTGCCTTCGCTCGAGACCAGACGGCGAGGGCCGGTCTCCAGCGATAGATCACCGATTTCATAAATACTGTTTTCATCTGCCGAACTTGCCTCCGCAACTTCCTGATTTCGCTGCGACCGTTTCAGGACAGCGCGAATTCTCGCCAGCAGCTCTCTTGGATTGAAGGGTTTGGGCAGATAATCGTCAGCGCCCATTTCCAGGCCGATGATGCGATCGATATCGTCGCCGCGGCCGGTCAACATAATGACAGGTACACTGTAATTGCGCCGGACGTCGTTGGTTAGTTCCAAACCATCTCGTCCAGGCAGCATAAGATCGAGGATGACAAGATCAATTTCCTTGTCGTCGAGCATCTTTTCCAGACCCTCGCCGCTGTACAAAATCGAAATCTCATATCCGTTTTTCGAAAGATAGCTTTCCAACGACGCGCAAACTTCTGGGTCGTCATCAACTATAAGTAAATGACCGTCATTCGACATACTCGCCCCGTCCCCTGAAACAGCAGGCGGCACAGACTTTCCCCACAAAATCAAAACCGTCTGGATATTCTTATTTATTGTT
>Ga0233429_1003330_pt1 | contig 15307 bp, 19 predicted proteins | sample SI_118_April2016_3_FD_179879 | JGI IMG/M metagenome (GOLD analysis project Ga0233429, IMG submission 179879) | Seawater microbial communities from Saanich Inlet, British Columbia, Canada - SI_118_April2016_135_MG | ecosystem: Environmental > Aquatic > Marine > Inlet | place: Canada: British... | reverse complement strand
GTAATCGTGATGGAATAATCGATAAATAGGAGCGACCCCATGAGTAAGGTCCTTGTAGAAATAGATGGCCCGGTACGAACCATAACCTTGAACCGACCGGAAAAACGCAATGCGTTGGACCCGGAGACCCTGGATGGGTTAAGCGCGGCTTTTCCCGATGCGCCGGGCGTCGACGAACGGGTAGCGGTTGTTCGCGCCAATGGGCCATCATTTTGTTCCGGCATGGATTTAGGCCAGAAGGCCGCTGGCCTGGGTAAGCCCGGCGCAATTGAGGTCATGTTACGCCGGGTTGAGGTTTATCCCCTACCCGTGGTCGCCGTAGTGCATGGCCCCGCCATCGCAGGGGGCAACGAATTGGCCTTGCATTGCGATTTCGTTGTCGCTGCCAGCACCGCCATTTTCGGTATGTCCCTGGCCCAGATCGGCCTGGCACCGACGTGGTTTCTGGCCAAAAAGTTGATGGAAGTCGCAGGGCCTGTGGCCATGCGGGAAATCCTGTTGCTAGGTGATCCGCTGCCGGCAACCCGCATGCATGAACTTGGTCTCATCGCGCGGGTGGCAGAGCCGGATGCTTTGGACGGTGAGGCCCAGAAAATCATAGACCGGTTAGCCGCCAATGCGCCGATGTCACTTCGCAATATGAAGGCTATGATGGTTCGGCAAATGGCCTTCCGCGAAGCGACCGACTATGACGATCTGAACGCAGATGTCGCCAAAGTCGCCGCGTCCGCCGATGCCCTAGAGGGTGTCAAAGCCAGATTGGAACGCCGTAAGCCGAATTTTCGCGGCGAATAATTCGGGTTGATTGAGGCTCACCGATTAGTCACTGCCAGGGATCTGATGGATGTGGCAGTCTACTAGATGGACCTTTTTTTATGCCGCGAACCCGACTACTTCGCTAATTTCCCGTCCCAGATCAGGGGCGGAAATTGGCTTGGTCAGTACTTTGGCAGCACCAATTTGCATCGCAACCTCATGCAAAAGTCCGTCGCTGTCACCGGTTAGAATTAACACTGGTATCTGGGCCAAATCAGCGTTCTTGTGGCGGCGCAGTTTGTTGCAAAACGTCATCCCGTCACCATCTTTCATGTGTAGATCGCAGATCACAAAATCCGGGAGTATTTCACCTGGCGTTTCGAGCCTTTCATAGGCTTCCTTGCCATCAGCAGCCTCGATTACGTCCGTTACGCCCACTTGAGACAACAGTTTACGAACGATTGACCGCATGGTGCGTTGATCATCAACAATCATCGCGCGCAGCGATACAAACAAATCAATCGACATTAGAGCTATTCCTTCCGGCGGTCCCGCTATCTGGATCATCCAGACCGGTGACTTTGCGTCCCGCCGTCGCCGACGGTTTGCCTTTTGCGTAGCCCTACCGGTGATGTGCCCTTTTTTGGCTTTTCACCGTTCTTGGCATCGACGTTAGCATCGATTTATTTAAGGAATTGTAAATGGCTGTACTGGGTGACTATTTTGCAGTTTCCAGCCGTTTAATTGCGGCATTTAGGCTTTCACGTTCTTTGCTACCTTTGGGCAGTTGATCGCGCAGACGCTGCCAGCGTTCCATGGCCGTCTTCGCGCGGCCCGCACCGGCATCCGCCATGCCAAGAAACCACAGGGCCCGTGGGTTGTTGGGCTGTAGTGTTTCGAGTTTCCGCAATATCTCCAAAGTCGTTTCGGGTAATACCTGCTCTGGTGGGGCGTCTTTTATCAAAACTATGACCTGCGCATTTAAAGGTTCCGGGTCTTTAGGCCGTAGCGCCGCTGCATGGCCGTAGGCACCAGCAGATTCGGCTTTTTTACCTAGAACGCCATAGGCTTTGCCCAGGCGCATCCAGCCGGAAAAATCACCAGGTTCGTCTTTCAGTCGATCCGCCAGGCGCTGCACCATGGATTGTATGAATTCCTGGCGTTCAGAGGGCGATAAATCCGCCGCAGCGGCCATCGCGGCACGATCTGGCCCTGGCGCCGCATCAGATTTGAGTGGGGGGGCTGTCTTGCGCTCGCTGGGCGTTGCGGCTTCCGCCAGGTCGTTTGTGGGGTCGACGCCAATTTGTTGTGCCACCCGGCGGATCTGTTCGGCAAGTGCCGCTCTGTTGTCACTGTCAGCAGGCAACTCGTTGTACAGCGCCAACCACGCATCGTAAGCACTTTGCGGTTGCCCGGCCTGCAAGTCTGCCAAGGCAAGGAAGTAACGTGCGGCCAATTGTTTTGGCGCTAGTGCCTGCGCGGTCTTAAAGGCGCGCAATGCCTCCGGGGTAACCGTACCCCCTGCGGCTTTGGTAAGAATATCGCCGAAGGCGACCTGCAATTCCGCATCGTCATTCGAAAGATCCAACGCCCGGCGCAAAACCTTGGCGGCATCGTCAAATCGATTTAACGCAGCATATGACCGGCCCAGTAGAATCCAGCCATCCCGGTCATCTGGCTGGTTTTCCAATCGTTTCGCCAAGCGAGAGACCATTTCAATGATTTGTTGGTTTTGGTCCTCAGTCAAATTCTGCTGTGCCGGTGCTGGTGCCGGTACTGAAATTTCCCGCTCCGCCAGGGGTTGGTCCTTTTCTTCCGGCAGACCAAGCTGGGTGTAGAGCAAAAGAGTAAGTGCCGGCAGCATAAGAGCGATCACAACAGCGGTCATTGCGGAAGGCGCTAAAGATACGCTATGGCTTTGACCATGTTCTGCAGCACGCAATATGCGACGTTCTATTTCCCGCTTCGTTTCATCCGCTTCCTGTTCCGTCAATGCATTGGCGGCAAGTTCGGCCTCTACTTCCCGTAGTTGATCCCGATAAACTTCCAAATCATGATCCAGGCGATCGTTGACCCTCTGTGCGGGCCTCAACAACGGCCACAAAATAGGCAGCACAGCCAACAGGGTCAGGCCGGCAATCCCTAACCAAACACTCATCCCCGGTCTCCATTATCCAGTATAGATTTCAGACGAGCCTGCTCGTCATGGCTAAGGGGTGCGTTAACAGCCGCAACGGGCGTCTGTCGACGCCGATACCAAAGAAATATAAATATCACTGCAAGTGCCAGAAATAGAACTGGGCCAAGCCAAAGAAAGATGGTTCCGCTTTTCACCGGTGGCTTTAGAAGCACCCAATCGCCGTAACGATCAACGATATAGCGGATTGTCTCGTCGTCGCTGTCGCCGGCCTCAATTCGGTCTCGTACCAAAATGCGCAAATCCCGGGCGAGTGAGGCATTGGAATCTTCGATGGACTGGTTCTGACAGACCAGACAGCGCAATTGTTTGTGGATAACGCGGGCGCGGGCTTCCAGAACCGGATCGTCCATTGGTTTATCCACAGCCACAGCCCAGGCCGAGCCGGCTAAACCAAGAACAAAAACCATCGTGATCAGGTTACGCATGAACGGCATCAACATTTCGCAGTGCCGCCCTTTTGCAATGCTGTTATCGCGGGCAATAGCTTTTCCTGCAAATCACGTTCCATGACCGGACCAATATGCTTGCAAACGATACGACCTTCGGCACTGATCAAAAAAGTCTCCGGCACGCCATAAACGCCCCAGTCTATGCCCACTCTGCCATTTAAATCGGCTCCGACGCGATCATAGGGATCCCCATAACGCTGCAGCCAACCGATTGCGGCGGGGCCTTCATCCTTGTAGTTGAGGCCATGCACCGGCACGATATTTTGCGCCTTCAACTTCATGAACAAGGGATGTTCCGCCCGGCATGAAACGCACCATGAAGCAAAAACATTGACCAGGGATACTTGGCCTTTCAAATCGGCTGATTTGAGACCTTTTGGCCGTCCGGGCAGGGCGGGGAGGTCGAATGTCGGCACGTCCTTGCCAATCAAGACGGATGGAATTTCTTTTGGGCGCAAGTTCAAGCCAACGAATAAAAAACCACCAATAAGCAATGCAACGGCGAGAGGCACCATGCGTAGCCAAATGCGGCGCGGTGTCTCTTCCGAATTCGGATCGTTTGCTTCGATGGACATTATTTTGTGACCACCGGCGTTGGCGGTTTCGCCCCCGCTGACATCTTTGTCGCAGTCTTTGCGCCCGCCTTGCCTCGCACCGGCGCGCCGACACGATGTCGACGGTCACTTAAGGAAACCAAACCGCCAAATACCATAGTCAAACATCCAATCCAGATCCAATGGATCATGGGCTTGTTGTAGAACCGTGTCGACCAGGACCCATCGCCCGTCGGATCGCCGATCACAGCGTATAAATCGCCGCCCCAACCGGTGCGGATCGCCGCCTCCGTGGTGTCCATTGGTGGATCCTGATATTTGCGGGATTCTGGCTGCATCACCGCAATGTCTTTGCCATCGCGGCTAACCTGGAAGATACCACGAACGGCTTCATAATTTGGGCCCGGTATAGGTGCCGCGCCTTCGAACTTGAACTCATAGCTGCCAACGGAAACGCTTTCTCCCGGTTGCATGATCTGCAATTTTTCAACCTGCCAGGCTGAAGACGCTACGATTCCGATAATCACCATACCGGCACCGGCATGGGCAAAAGTGGTGCCCCAGGCGGCCCGTGGCGAGCGCCAAAGCCTGCGCAGACTATCAGCCACCGGCACGCGGAACAATCGGATGCGATAAGCTGCTTCCTCCAGCGCCGCGGCAATCATCCACACACCCAGGGCGATACCAGGGATAGCAAGCCAGGGGCCGTCGAATGCAAATACCAATGTGGCGAAGAGAGCTATGACCGATGCAGCAACGGCAAATTTCAATCTTTGCACGGCACCCAGCACGTCGCCCCGTTTCCAATGCAACATGGGTCCTACGGCCATGGCCAGAAAAACCGGCACCATAAGCGGGCCAAACGTTGCATTAAAATAGGGCGGCCCGACGGTAATTTTCTCGCCCGTCACGGCATCCAAAAACAATGGATACAGCGTACCAAGCAGGACCGTAGCGCATGCCGTCGACAGAAGCAGATTATTCAATACCAATCCACCTTCACGACTGATCGGCGCGAACAGGCCGCCCCCTTTCATGGCAGGTGCGCGGAAGGCATACAGGGTCAATGAACCGGCTATAACTGCGATGAGGAAAGCCAGGATGAAGATGCCGCGGGCCGGGTCAGTGGCGAAAGCATGAACCGATGTCAGTACACCAGAGCGGACCAAAAACGTTCCCAACAAGCTTAGGGAAAACGTCAGAATGGCCAATAGCACCGTCCAGTTTTTCAGGCTGTCCCGTTTTTCGACAACGATGGATGAGTGCAATAAGGCGGTGCCGGCCAGCCACGGCATGAAGGATGCGTTCTCGACCGGATCCCAAAACCACCAACCACCCCAGCCCAACTCGTAGTAGGCCCACCAGGACCCCAGTGCGATGCCCGTCGTCAAGAAACACCATGCGGCAAGCGTCCAGGGGCGAACCCAACGAGCCCAGGCGGCATCGACACGGCCCTCTATCAGGGCAGCAACGGCGAAGGAAAAAGCCATGGAGAAACCAACATAGCCGAGATACAGGAATGGCGGGTGGAATGCCAACCCAGGGTCCTGCAACAATGGATTAAGGCCGCGGCCATCGATTGGCGCAGGCAACAGCCGCTCAAATGGGTTCGACGTGAACAATACAAAGCACAGAAATCCAACCCCGATCATCGCCTGTACCGACAGCACCCTTGCCCGGAATGGTGCGGGTAGATTGCCGCCGAATACTGCAACTGCCGCGCCAAAAAGCACCAAGATCAGCAGCCATAACAGCAATGAACCTTCGTGATTGCCCCAAACACCGGAGATCTTATAAAGCAATGGTTTTGCGGAATGGGAATTGGTTGCAACATTCAGAACCGAGAAATCTGACGTGATATAGGCATGCATCAAGGCAGCAAAGGCGATCACAACCAACAAGCATTGGACTATGGCTGATGGTCTGGCCAAGCCTATCCAGCCAGGATCGCCGCGCCAGGCCCCATATAGAGGCACTGTCGCTTGTACAATCGCCACTGACAACGCCAGCACTAACGCGTAATGTCCCAATTCGGCGATCATGTGTGCATCCTTTGCTTATCCTTCATCACTATTCCGATCCAGCAATGTAACGAATGCGCTGCCAAATTGCCGGCGCAAGGTCTCTGCCTGAATGCGGCGTAATCCGCCCATCAGATTATGCCACCTGATTTGGTAGTGGCTGGCCTTGAAAGTGGGCCAGCAGATTATCAATCGTCAAATTCCCCATGGCCGTCCTGGTTTCAACGGTCGCACTGGCCTGATGCGGTTGCAGGACAATATTTTCCAACTCAAACAGTGCTTCTGGCACATTGGGTTCATCGGCAAAAACGTCAATGCCGGCCCCTGCGATAGTTTTTTCCGATAAGGCTTGCACCAGGGCTGCTTCATCCACGACGCTGCCCCGGGCAATGTTGATCAGATAACCTTTGGGCCCCAACGCCTTTAATACGTCTTCGTCGATCATATTCTGCGTCGCGTCTCCGCCTGGGCAGGTGAGGGCAAGTACATCACAAGCCTCTGCCAGTGTCTCGGCGGAGGCGTAGTAGGGATAAGGAACGTCGTCCCTTTCGGTGCGGTTATAATAGGCAATGGTCATGCCGAAGACTTCGGCCCGTTTGGCAAGTTCTAATCCGATGCGTCCCATTCCGACGATGCCCAGACAGCGACCGCGCGGGGCGTCATTCAATGCCATGATGCCTTCGTTTTTCCATCGCCCTGCCCGTACGTAACGGTCGCCCACGACAATCTTGCGCAGACACGCCAATACCAGCGCCATCCCCAGATCAGCGACACAGTCCGTCAACACGCCGGGCGTATTGGTCACCGCGATATTATTTTCCTGGGCGTAAGTTACATCCGCCCCATCATAACCGACACCAAAACAAGCTAGAATTTCCAAGTTCGGCAACAAGGCCATTAAGGGCGCATCAACCTTGGCAAAGCCCGGCATGGCGATGCCACGAATGTGTGCCACATTGTCCAGAAATTCCTGAGGCCGTTCGCTTTCATGGGACAATACGATCAAATTAAATTCATCTCGCGCCCGATCGACAATCCAGGAAGGGATCGGTTCGATCAACAGGACGCATGGTTTCCCCCCATTCGACATTTCGTTCATTCGTGGTCCCCTTGCCATTGGCCGGCCTCTTTCAAAGCTTCGGCAACTTCTTTCGGCATATAATTTTCATCATGCTTGGCAAGGACTTCCGTGGCAATGAACGTGCCATCCCCGGCCATGCTCCCCTCAGCGACAATGCCCTGACCTTCCCGAAACAGATCGGGCAACAGGCCGCGAAATTTTACCGGCACAACTTCCACAGTGTCGGTTACGCGAAAGGTTATTGTGACACCATCCATATCACGACCAACAGAGTCTTCTACCACCAAACCGCCAATGCGTAATCGCCGCTCGGGCGGGATCGGCTGCTGCTCCATCATGCGGGCGAGTTCGGTCGGCGAATAGAAGAAAACGATATTCTCTTCAAACGCGGCCAACACCAAGGCAGCCGCTGTTGCGAATATCAGCATGAAACCACCAACGATATAAAGCCGCCGCCGTTTGCGCGTCATTCTTCAATGTCTCCTCGTTGCCGGCGATGTTGGCGTAGCGATGCGAGCGCCTGTTCAGATTTGCGCCAGCTGCGCATGGATGCGATCCATAGAAACGCCATCACGATGAGAACAATGCCAAATGCTGGCCAGATGAAACCGGCATACCCCCCCATCGACAAAAACTGTTCCATATTCCCCATTCTGGCGTCCTAGCTCGTCCGTTCGGCCAGACGCATTGCGCGTATGCGTCGCAGATTCAATTCCATACGCATTCGGGCCAGCAATAAGGTGACGAAGTAGGCTTTGAAAGCCAGAGCCATGATCAACAGCGGCCATAACATGGAAGAGTGGATCGCCGGTCCATCCATGCGCAGAACACTGGCGGGTTGATGTAAGGTATTCCACCAATCAACTGAAAACTTGATGATTGGCACATTCACCGCACCGACCAGCGCCAATACCGCCGCCGCTTTGCCCGCCTTTTGCCCGTCCTCAATAGCTTCCCATAAGGCCATATAGCCCAGGTAAAGAAAGAACAAGATTAGCACTGATGTCAGCCGGGCATCCCATACCCACCATGTCCCCCACATGGGCTTGCCCCAAATGGATCCGGTAACCAGGGCCAGGAATGTAAAGCTGGCACCAATCGGGGCGGAAGCCTTTGCAGCTAGGTCAGCCAAGGGATGCCGCCAGATCAATGCGACGGCGCTGGCCACTGCCAGGAACGTATAGCAGAACATTGCCATCCACGCGGCGGGCACATGCACGAACATGATCCGAACCGTATCGCCCTGTTGATAGTCTGCCGGCGCTTCGACCAATGCCATATACAGACCAATCAAAAGCAAGACAGCCGTCAGCCCACCAGCCCAAGGTTGGATGCGTCCGGCCAGCCGGGTAAATCGAGCTGGATTTGCGAAATAGTGTATCGACATAGATTGAGGTTTAGCCCCCTCCACGCCTGGGCGCAAGCGCCAGAGAGGTAACAAATTGTCGCGGTTTGGTGAGGCTTAAATACACTATTCCAACGACAGTTTAACAGCTGCAGCGGCAGCCCAGGGACAAAGCGGAATAGCAGCCACGGTCAGGGCGGCCAATAACAGCAAATGAGGCTTGGCATTCAAGCCATGAACGGCAGCATCAATGCCTGAGACACCAAAAATCAACACAGGGATATAAAGCGGTAGAACCAGCAATGACAACAAGACGCCGCCTCTGCGCACCGTCAGGGTCAAGGCCGCGCCAATGGCACCGATCAGGCTCAACGCCGGTGTGCCGATCAACATAGTCAACAGCAATGCGGCAAAGCCTTCATTATCCATGTTCAACAATATGGCCAAGACAGGTGCCGCTAGCAACAGTGGTAATCCGGTAGTCAGCCAATGGGTGATGATTTTTGCCAGAACGATCAAGCTAATTGGCAAGCCGGAAAGTGTTAATTGTTCCAAACTGCCATCTTCGAAGTCCGCCTGGAACAGACGATCAAGGGACAACATGGCCGCTAGCAAAGCCGCAACCCATAGTACGCCGGGTGCGACGCGAGCCAGAATGGCAGGTTCCGGGCCGATACCCAACGGGAACAAGGTAACGGTCAGAAGAAAGAAAACCAGCGCGAGGAATGTTGCCCCGCCTTGGCGTACGGCAAGAAGCAAATCGCGCGTGATAATTGCCAAGAATATGTTCATAGCGTCATCAATTGCGGCTGCAACTGTAAGATTTGAGCGTCATCCAGGCCCAGCTCTATATGGGTTGCGGCCATTACCATGCCGTTTTTAGCGCGGTGGGCTGCGATGGCTTGTTGCAAACAGGCTGTGCCGGCCTGGTCCAACGAAACCGTTGGCTCGTCGAGTAGCCAAAGCTTCGCCGGGCTGGCAACCAGGCGCGCCAATGCGGTGCGCCTATGCTGGCCGGCTGACAGATATTGCGTTGGCGTATCAGCCAGGTGCGCGATATCGAACGCCGCCATCGCAGCCTCTGTCTGATCATCTGTAGTGGCCCGTATCCTGGCCCACATCGCGATATTCTCACGAACACTCAGGGCACCCTTCACGGCATCCTGGTGGCCTATATAGTGAAGGTTTGCGCGGTGCCCCTCTGGATTTTCGGCGACGTCAATGCCGTTCCAGGTCAAGGCACCATCCGCAGCTTTCAGCAAGGTTGCAGCAATTCGTATCAAACTCGTCTTGCCGCAACCGTTGGGTCCCTGCAGGACCAGCGCTTGACCCGGTGCGACGGTAAAATTCAGGCCGGTAAATATCCGCCGTTCCCCTCGCTCGCAAGCGATATCCCGGCCTTGGAACATCAGGCGTCGTTCCCATCATCGGGCAATTTATGACGATTCATTGTTGGCAGCTGTATAAGCGAAAACAAAATGGTTAGTGGCATGATGCCAAAAACCTTGAAGCTGACCCAATCATCGGTCGAAGTATTGCGCCAAACAATCTCGTTCAGTATCGCCAGGAATACAAAAAACAGGGCCCAGCGGAATGTCAGGATGCGCCAGCCTTGATCGGTCATGGGGAACATGGCTCCCATCAGACTTTTTAGGAATGATTTACCCCAGTACAATCCTCCTAAGAGGATCACAGCGAACAGTGTATTTACGATAGTAGGCTTCAACTTTATGAACAGCTCGTCCTGGAGGATCAGGGTCAGTCCGCCAAAAACCAAGACAAACACACCCGTGACCAGGGGAAGGGTTGGCAATCGGCGTTCCAGTATCCAGGTTATGGACAACGAAACAAAGATTGCAGCCATGAAAACGCCTGTCGCCCAAAATATTCCAAGACGCGCGTTGGAAACGAAAAACAGCGCCAAGGGACCGACTTCCAAAGCCAGTTTGAGGATAGGATTTGTGGTCGAGATATTACTTGCAGATTTTGACATGGCGAACGTATAGCCTGGATCGAACTGAACGGAAACGTTCCAGACGATGGCGAATGAAAAAAGGTTCCACTTAATGAGTGACGAGGCAAAACGTTCCGCCGCTGAGGCTGCTGTGAAATTGGTGCAGGACGGCATGAGCATTGGCATCGGCACCGGCTCAACGGCAGAGCACTTTATCCGTTTGCTCGGTGCCCGTGTAGCGGATGGACTATCTGTTTCTGGCGTTCCGACCTCGGATCGCAGTGCTGAATTGTGCAATCAATTGGGTATTACCCTGACCAATCTTGACGATACGCCGGTCCTTGATATGGCCGTCGATGGCGCTGATGAGTTTGATGGGGCACTGAACTTGATTAAGGGTGGCGGCGGAGCCTTATTACGGGAGAAAATCGTCGCAGGTGCTGCGAAACGGTTTGTCGTGATCGCCGATGCGAGTAAGCAGGTGGATGTGCTGGGGCGATTTCCCCTGCCATTGGAAATTATTTCCATGGCCCGCCAACCATTGAGCCGGCGACTGACCGATATGGGCGCTGATGTAACCTTGCGCCTGGCTGCCGATGGCGCGCCGTTTCGTACGGACGAAAATCATTGGATTTTGGATTGTGCGTTTGGCCCAACGATTGCGAAACCGGCTGAATTGTCTCAAACACTGTCGTCTTGGCCCGGGGTCGTGGAACATGGTCTTTTTTGCGCTATGACTGAACGTGTTTTGCTGGGCAGCAACGATGGCGTGCGGACGATTACGCTTTAGACGCGCCGCAAGGCCCATTTGATGACGCAACCCTCGTCTTGAGTGGTTGTGGACAGGACGATCTGCTGACTGCGACGCATACGCTCCCTTTGCCCTAGATAGACGCTGTCTGCCATCGAAATTTCGGCACCGCTGGCCCGAAACCGCCAACCCTGACCGTCAGCCATGCGCAATAAGACTGCGGAACCACCATGCAGGGCAGAGGCTTGCACGTCCGGGTGCAAATGAAAACGTACCGCAGCAGCGCGCCCTGAAAGGTCCGTTCCTGCATTGCGGGTGCCCACGACTTCCAAACTATCCTCGCCTCGAATATCCTCTCCCGAAGCTCCAAGATATAGTCGCCGACGGTGTGAAAAGCCAAATCGTCTGCGATAACCATCATGATGCAGTTCTAGCCAGGTATTGCCCAACTCATCTTCATGGCGACGGCAATGAAGGCGCTCCGGTTCACTGCCAAATTCATCGTTTGCAAGAATTGGCCAGGCGTTGGCGTTTTCCAAATTCAGCGTTGAATGGGCGGCGGTAGCCCGCGCCGCTTCGTGCCAATCTCCGCTACGCTGGCGACCGCTGCCGCAATTGACGATCAAACGCCGTTTGCCGATCGACAGCTCAAACCCGGCGCCCCCTGAATGGGCAGCACGGCCCCATTTGCCCGCTGGCGGCGCGCCCGTGTCCGCCAAAAGAACGGCATCCTCTGCTACCATTCGTTGGTATCCGGATTGATTTGCACTCAACACCGGCTTGATGGTGACGTCAGCGCGGGTCAATGTCGCTTCGACGCAGTCATTGCTTTCCTCCATGCCACCGTTGAAGAGGGCCAGGCCGCCATCACCGTGACGCAACCCAGCCAACATTGGTGCCATGCGACGGATCGCGCTGTGCAGCCAATCAGGCACCAGCCGGCCTGACGCAGCAATGGCATCCCGCAACGCAATTAGTTGCCGCAAAGCCGTCATTAAATCCGAAGGGGCGCGGCCGACATGACCGCCGTCCTGGATGATTTGGCTGTCAATGAGGGTTTCGATATGCCGCAGCACCCTTTTCAGCGCGGCATCTTCTTCCGGCAGCGCAATGGCACCATAGGCTTGGCCCAGCAACGCCAGCAATTGATCGGTACCGGTTTGCGCATCACCGGCGGAGCGTTGTAGATGCTGCCATTGCAGGGCTATTGAGGCTAAATAGGCATCAACAAAACCAGCATCCGCATCCTGTAACAGGAACCGACCATGGCCCAGCCATGATATCATGCGCTGCCCCAGGACGCCTGGTGACCAGGTTATGGGATCAATTTCACCGCAAAGGTCTATCCAGGAACGAACCAGCCGACGGGCGAAAGTAAGGGCTGTCTCGCCGCCTGATGCCTCAAAATGGCAAAGCCATGCAAACCCGTGTAATTCCGCCAACCATTCATGGTCGTCGGGACGTAATCGCCAGGGTGGCTGGTTCGGCGCGTTCGCTTCCCGTCCGGCAAACCGATAGCGACCGCGAAACATCTCATCCGCTCGGCTTTGATCGCCGGGCCACGGGTGATGAGGCAGAAACGCCAATTGCTCAACCTGACGACGTTCCAGGGTCAGGCGATAAAGGCGGGTCCGGTAACCGGCATTCTTCAGCTTGACCCAGCCATCATTCATGTTGGCCTAACCTATCCTTGCTTCTAAGGCTTCGTCGTCCGCAAGGCCTTTATATTGGCCGCATATTGGTCTGCGCCGCCCTTAAACGTGGCAGAGCCCGCAACCAAAACATCCGCTCCTGCCGCTATGATCTCTGCTGCATTCTCCGCATTCACGCCGCCATCAACCTGTAAATCGATGGACCGCCCCGTCGCATCAATAAGGGCACGCAATTCTCGAATTTTCTGCAGTTGCCCCGCAATAAACGACTGCCCGCCAAAGCCCGGATTGACGCTCATTACCAGGACAAGGTCTAAATCGTCTAGCAAAGGCGTGACAGCAGAGACAGAGGTGCCTGGATTTATTGCCAAACCTGTTCGCACGCCTTGGTCCTTGATCAACTGAATTGTGCGGTGCAGATGGGCACCGGCCTCGGCATGGACCGTGATAATGTCCGCGCCGGCGGCGGCAAATTCGGGAATATAAGGATCAACAGGGCTGATCATCAGATGCACATCAAATGGCAGTTCGCTATGGGCGCGCAGGGCGGCGACGACTGCCGGTCCAATGGTCAGATTGGGCACGAAATGGCCGTCCATCACATCAATATGAATATAGTCTGCGCCAGCAGCGCTGACAGCGCGGATTTCCTCTCCCAGGGCAGCGAAATTAGCCGAGAGGATGGAAGGTGCGATGCGGGTTTTCTGTTGCATAGTCGGTTGGTAGCAGGTTGCCATGGTGGCCGCAAGCGGGGAAGGTCTAAGCGTCCCGCACAAGGCGGCAGGCATAAAATCCATCCATTCCGCCTAGGTAATGAGGTAGGGTACGCATATCCCCAAGGGGTGTAATCAACTCCTCAAGACCAAATAGCTCATCAGCTGTAATTGGCCACCTGGATACTGATTTGCCTGATGCCAGTAACGCCTCAATGCGGTCTTCGCCCTCTTCCGGTTGCAGAGAACAGGTACAAAAAACGATTGTTCCGCCAGGTGCCAGCATTTCGACGGCAGCCGCCAGCATGCCATCTTGTACAAGAGCCATCTCCTTGGGCACCTTGGCGCTACGCAAGTGCCAAATATCAGGATGCCTGCGAATGGTGCCTGTCGCACTGCATGGCGCATCCAGAAGGATGAAATCAAACGGTTTTTCCGGTCGCCAAGTCAAAATATCGGCGACGACAGTCTCTGCCTGCAAGTTCAGGCGTTCCAAGTTGGCTTGCACCAACGTCATTCTATTCGGCTCGTTATCAACAGCTGTTACCTGCGCACCCAGCGCCGCCAATTGCGCGGTCTTACCCCCCGGTGCCGCACACAGGTCCAACACTGCCCGGCCTTCAAGCTCTTTGCCCAGCAAAGCGACAGGCAAAGCGGCTGCCGCATCCTGGACCCACCATTCCCCCTCCGAAAATCCTGGCAATGTCTGGATTGCCCCGCCCGCCATACGGCGCATGCTGCCTGTCGGCAGCATTTCCCCCTGTAGAGCTTCCAGCCACGGTTCAGACTCGTTTTTGAATGTCAGATCCAGGGGTGGTTCCGACAACATGGTCTCCACCATTGTTTTTGTTGTTTCCGCGCCATATGTCTTGGTCCAAGCCTGCCACAGCCATTTCGGGCAATTTAGCGCTGCTGCATCCTGATCTGCCAGTATGCCCGGCGCTTCACGTATCAAGCGCCGGGCAACAGCATTCACGAGTCCGTTCAAATGGCGTCGGCGCGGGCCCATCAGGCGTACGGCACCATCAGCGATTGCATGTGCCGGTGTGCCCAGAAACATCGCCTGCGCGGCGGCAAGTCGCAGGGCATTTAGGGCTGGTTTTGCCGCTCTGTTTAAGGGTTTGTCCAAACAACGCGTAATGGCGTCATCGATTTGGCCCAGGCGGCGCAGCACGGTCATTGTCAGCAACCGGGCAAAGGCGCGGTCCCGTGGTTCCAATGCCGCCAGCCGACCACCTGCCTCCAACTCATCAGCCAGGGCCTGATCCAACATCTGACCACGATCCAGTATCCGCCCCAAAAGGCGTGCCGCTGCGGCCCTCGATCGGTGCCCCGTATTGTCACTCATGGATATTATTACTCATCTAGGGGTCTTTCTGCCAGCTGGCGTCCATCGCCCGAGGCTGCTACGTTCAATTTCTATGGACATGTAGCACAGTAATGGAACCTGTGTAGGAGACAGATTTGATGCCAACGAAAATACCGGATACGGCACAATCGGACAAAGACGCCATCGAGCAGGCGTCAGACAAAGATGTGCCGAAAAAAACCCCCAAAAGTGTCAAGGAAGTGGGTGGCCCAAAGGGGCTTGAACCCACGCGCTATGGCGATTGGGAGCGCAAGGGCATCGTTTCCGACTTCTAGTGGTCCGATTCTAACGGATGGTTCCCAGCCGCTAGGATCGAAAGACTACGAGACTCTTAAGAATCGTGGTGCGAGAGAAACAGAAAGACTCTTCTGTTTCTCTCGCACCACCAGGAACCCTACATCAAACGACCGGGGATAGCCCCCCATCCACGTTGATCGCCGTTCCAGTGATGTACGACCCCGC